>Ga0180009_10005101_pt1 | contig 14212 bp, 13 predicted proteins | sample OS_PC_MetaG_FD_123537 | JGI IMG/M metagenome (GOLD analysis project Ga0180009, IMG submission 123537) | Groundwater microbial communities from the Aspo Hard Rock Laboratory (HRL) deep subsurface site, Sweden - OS_PC_MetaG | ecosystem: Environmental > Aquatic > Deep subsurface > Groundwater...
ATGGCTTTAAACTGTCTTAAGAACAACAGCTACGACCTGGCCCTCGTGGATATCGAGTTACCTGACATGGACGGCCTTGAATTGCTCAGCAGGATAAAAAGGGAATATAGCGACCTTAACATTATTGTCATCAGCGGGCAGGGGACGATTCAAAAAGCTGTTGAATCGATGAGATTGGGAGCCCAGGATTATATTTCAAAACCATTTTCGAAAGAAGAACTGAAATCGATTGTCAAAAGGAGCCTTGAATACCGGAGGCTCTCTTCTGAAATTTACGGGCTTCAAATAATAAAAAAATTATACCGCGCAATTATAGCCATAAGTTCTTTAATGAATGTGGACCGGGTGCTTCATCTTATCCTAGAATTTGCCTGCGGGATTGTCAGGGGCGATTCCGGCACAGTAATGATGCTTAATGAAAGGACCCAGGAACTTGAAGTAAAAGTTGAATTTGCCTTAAAAGGCGATATTATTAAAGCGAAAAATGTTAAAGTCGGAGAAAGTGTTTCCGGCTGGGTGGTTGAGCATAATGAACCGCTTTTATTAGTGGGGGAAGTCAAGAAAGACCCCAGGTTTAAAAATGCCGCTTTAAGGCCTGAAGTAAAATCAGCGCTTTGCGTGCCGATAAAGATAAAAGATAAAATAGTCGGCGTGATAAATGTCAATACGACGATTTCTTCGCATATTTTCGGCCATACGGATCTGGAACTCCTGAAACTTTTTGCGGAAGATGCAGGCGTAGCCATTGAAAATGCGCAGCAGGTCTATGAACACCTGGCTGAACTCAATAAGCTTAAAACCGAATTCATAGCAACCGTATCCCATGAATTACGTACTCCGCTTACTGTAATAAGCTGGACTGTTAAAAATTTGATGGATGGTGTTTTTGGCCCGTTAGACGGCGTTTATATTAAATGGCTGAATGAAGTAAATAAAAACTCAGAACAATTAATCAACCTTATAAACAACCTTCTGGACCTTTCGAAACTTGAGGCGGGTAAAGCTGAGATTAAGAAAATAAACCTGAATATAAATGATTCAATAAAAGAAACGATAAATAAAATGGCAGTTTTAGCAAGAGAAAAAGATTTAAAAGTAAGTTTTGAATTTGATAAAGATCCTCTGCTGGTTTATGGCAACAAAGACCGGCTGGAACAAGTAATAAGCAATATTTTAATGAATGCCGTTAAATTCAATCAAATTGGCGGCGAAATAAAAATAATCAGCCAATTGGACAAGGGGAAAGCCAGGATTTCTATTTCTGATACGGGAGTCGGCATAGACCCGATAAACCTGGAAGTTATTTTCGAAAAATTCAGGCAGATAAAAAAAGACGAGTTTGAAATAAGCAGGGGCTTAGGGATAGGCCTTTCCATTGCGCGGGAAGTTATAACCCAACATCAGGGAAAAATATGGGCGGAAAATAATAAAGATAAAGGAAGTAAATTTATTATTGTATTGCCTTCAGTTATTTCGGATAAAAAATAAACTAGAGCCAAAAGGAACGGATGGATTAAAATGCAAAAGAAAATACTTATAGCAGATGATGAACAGATTTTGGTTGAGATATTAAAGGCAAGGCTTGAGCGGAATTATACTGTCATTACGGCAAATAACGGTGAAGAAGCCCTTAAGCAAATTTCACTGGAGAAACCAGATTTACTGATTCTGGACCTTTTGATGCCTAAAAAAACAGGGTACAATGTTCTCTCAGAAATTGCTACAGAAGGAATTTATGTAGAAAAAGTGCCTAAGGTTATTATTCTCAGCGCCAGAGGCAAAGAGATTGATGGCGGCCTGGGCCAAAGACTGGGCGCTGATGCATATTTTGTAAAACCCTTCCAATTAAGCGAACTTGAAGCCAAAATTGCTGACCTCCTGAAGGATTAAAATTTTATGTCGTTAACAGTTTTTGAAGAAGTTAAATGCCCTTGCGGTGAAACTTTCCGTACGGAAGTTGTAAGTTCAATAAATGTCCAGCAGAACCCTGAAATGCGGGATCTTTTGCTGGGCGGGGAAATAAATATTCTTAAATGCCCCGCCTGCGGCGATTTTTTTTATGTAGAACATTTTATTCTTTATATAGACACCCCAAATGAACTTATTGCATTTGTGTACCCGGGAGAGAATGAAAAAGACCGGGAGACCTATGAAATGAAAATGCTGGAGGATTTTGTTACTGCCCAGGATGCCCTGGAACCCGGGCAAAAAATAAATTACACCCCGGTGCTTATATTCGGGTTGGATTCTCTGGTCGATCTTTTAAATTACGAAGACAGAAGAAAAGACGAAGTTGACGTGGTAAAATTTGTCTGCAAGACAAATTCGATTGATCAGATAAAATTAAAAATTGCGCAGGCCAGGGAAGTTAACCTTCCTGAAGTGCTTCCTTCTTTCGGCGGGTTAACCAATACGGATAAAATTTCAAAAGAAGCAGTAATAGCAGGAATAAATAAAGTATTGGCCCTGTCGCCGGGTTTGAAAATTTATAAGGAGATTTTAAAAAGAATTGCCGGTGAAACAGATTGGGATATCAAAAAACTTCTTAAAGTTGCTTAAATCCATCGGCAGACAGGCCGATAGGGAGGGCTGTCATTCCTATCTGGTCGGCGGGCTCGTCAGGGACCTGTTTTTAAGTATCAGGCATGCCGAAGGCGCAAAAGACCTGGACGTTTCACTTGAAAACGCGAAAGATTTAAAGCTTTTTATCAAAAAACTTTCAAAGAATCATAAAATTTCAAATTTGAAAATATATGGAGAGTTCGGCACAGCCAGTTTGTTATTAGGCGATAACCCGGTTGATTTTGCCATGTCAAGAAGCGAAAAATATATCAAACCGGGAGCGTTGCCGCAAGTTTCTCCCGGCAATATGCTTGAAGACCTTAAAAGGCGTGATTTTTCAATTAATGCGATGGCAATACTTTTAAACCATGCTGATTTCGGGACGCTTTACGACCCGCTCAACGGCCTGGATGATTTACAAAAAAAACAGGTAAGAGTTCTGCATGATAAAAGTTTTCAAGATGACCCCACAAGGATTTTTAGGGCTCTGAGGTTTTGTGCAAGATTCAATTTTACCCTGGAAAAAAGCACGGAAAAACTTTTGCGTACTGCAATAAAAAACAAATATTTAAAAAACGTGTCCCAGGAAAGGATTACCAATGAATTTCTTCTGGCTTTAAAAGAAAGATTTACGGGAAAATGCCTGAAAATGTTTGATAAATACGGCATTAGTTTCACAAAAACGAACAACCTTGCTATAATCGACAAATGTTTGTATAATCATTATAATGATGCGCCTGTTTCAGGCGCAGCTGATTTCGCCGCGGTGAAATTAGCCTTATTGCTCCGGGGTTTGAACCTTGACGAACAAAAGCAATGGCTTTCAAGGATGAAAATCAGCCGCAAAGTTTCACAGGAAATTATCAGTGTTTACAGATTTATAAACGGAGAAATAATGAAGCCCGCAGTTGATTGGTCAAAGAATTTTCTAAAGGTTATTAATGTCAGAAGGGCCAGGGTTTTTATTTCAGGCAGGTTCCTGATGGACCTGGGTTTTAAGCCGGGGCCCCTGTACAAAAAGATTATTACCGAAGTTAACCGCAACAAAGAGATAAAAAATCTGCGCGATGCTAAGAAGTTTATTTTAGAGAAATATAAAAATGGACTTATTTTATAAACTCTTCATACAATTCCCGATTCTGCTTTTTTCCATTACCATTCATGAATTTGCTCACGGATTCATGTCCAATAAGCTTGGTGACGACACCGGGTCCGTCATGGGCAGGTTAACATTGAACCCCATGGCTCATATCGATTTAATCGGAACAATAATACTGCCTTTGATTTCCATCGTTACCGGCGCGCCTGTATTTGGCTGGGCTAAACCCGTGCCTATAAACCCTTATAGGCTGAATAATCCCAAAAGGGATATGATGCTGATAGGTTTAGCCGGCCCCGCTTCAAATATGCTGATGGCTTTATTAGCAGGCCTGATAATAAAACTTGTCACGTTCTCCGATTCTTTTGCTTTTGCTTCGCCGATATTTCAGTATCTTCTCGTCTTGAATATTATTTTAGCCATATTTAATTTAGTTCCTATCCCGCCTTTGGACGGCAGCCACATTATCACAGGACTGCTTCCAAGCCATTGGGCGCGTGAATACGAAAAAATAGGCCCTTATGGTTTTTTTATTATAATTTTTCTTTTAATGAGCGGAATTTTGTGGAATATTTTAGGGCCTATCGTAGTAATATTGCTCAAATGGATCGGGGGCGGCCAGCCTTATGTCTAAAAAGGGAAGAATACTTTCAGGAATGAGGCCTACTGGAAAACTTCACATAGGCCACTATATAGGCACTTTGAAAAACTGGGTAAAATTGCAGGATGACTATGATTGTTTTTACATGGTGGCGGACCTGCATGCGTTAACGTCTGATTATGCTGACCCGGGAGCTATTAAAGACAACATTAATGAAATGGTGTTGGATTGGATTGCTTGCGGCCTTACGCCGGAAAAAAGCGTTATTTTCAGGCAGTCAGACATAAAAGAACATGCGGAACTCCATCTTATTCTGTCGATGATTACGCCTTTGGGCTGGCTATTAAGGTGCCCGACTTATAAAGAGCAGTTGAAAGAAATAAAAGATAAAGACCTGCATACTTACGGATTTTTAGGTTACCCGGTTCTGCAGGCCGCGGATATAATGCTTTATAAAGCAACGCACGTCCCGGTAGGAGAGGACCAGCTGCCTCACCTGGAGCTTACCAGAGAGATTGCCAGGCGTTTCAATTTTCTTTACGGTGAAGTATTTCCTGAACCGCAGGCCTTGCTTTCAAACGCTCCCAGGGTTCCGGGATTAGACGGAAGAAAAATGTCGAAATCATACAATAATTCAATAAGCCTATCGGACAGCCCTAAAGATATTGAAGATAAAGTCACGCAGATGTTCACAGACCCGCAGAAGATAAGGCTGACTGACCAGGGGCATCCGGAAGGCTGTATAGTTTATGCATTCCACAATTTGTGCTCGGGCGCGGAACGTACTAAGGAAATAGAACAGAATTGCAAAGAGGGCAAACTTGGATGCGTTGCGGACAAAAAGGAATTGAGCAAAAATTTAATAAAATTGCTTGAACCCATAAGAGAAAAGAGGGAAACGCTCTCGAAACAGAAAGGGCTTGTCGGCGATATGCTTGCGCAGGGTAAAATAAAAGCGCTGGATTATGCTCTTAAGACTATGGTTGAAACCCAAAAAGCGGTAAAAATATATGGCTTATGACGTTCATTTAGAAATTTTTGAAGGCCCCCTGGACCTGCTTCTTTACCTCATCAAGAAAGATGACCTTGATATTTACGATATTCCCATTTCGAATATAACCTCGGAATATCTTGAATACATGGAAATAATGAAAGAATTGAACCTGGATGTAGCATCCGAGTTTCTTGTTATGGCTGCGACCTTAATGCAGATAAAAGCTAAAACCCTTCTGCCGTCCGATGCGGCCGAAGAAGATGAAGGGCCGGACCCTAGGAAAGAACTTACGGAAAAACTTCTGGAGTACCAGAAGTTCAAACAGGCGGCCCAATTCCTGGAATTGAAAGAATTTTCCGAGAAAGGCTCTTATTACAGGGATGCGCCCATATTTTCCGAAGAAGATTATGTAATGGAAGCCACGCTTTTTGACCTGCTTGATTCATTTAAAGATGTTCTTCAGGAATTGCCTGAAGATATAAAAGAAATTATTTATGAAGAAATACCTGTCGAAACTAAAATCAGGGAGATAATGAGCGCTTTTGAAAAAGCTCCTGCCGACAATCACGGAAGAAAGTTTCTGATTTTCAGGGATCTGCTCCTGCTTGAAAAAAAACGTATCGGCATGATTGTGTTATTTTTAGCAATACTTGAATTGATCCGCCTGAAACAGATTGTTGCCAGGCAGACTCAGATATTCGGGGAAATAAGAATCTATCTAAACGAAGGATCTTAAAACTATGGAAAGAAACGAAATCAAAGACATTTTAGAAACGTTATTTTTTATTACCGATACGCCGGTTTCCATCGACAAATTAAAAGAAATATTTGCCGGCAATTCCAGCGTGACCGAGGAATTATTGAAAGATTTGGTAAATGAACTTGTCCAGGAATACAGCACCAGGCCGGTTGACCTGCGCGAAGTTGCTGGCGGCTATCAGTTTTCTACCAGGCCTCACTTCAGCCAGTACGTAAGAAAGTTATTCAAAGAGCGCACAACCTTGCGGATTTCCACATCCGCGCTGGAAACTTTATCTATTATCGCTTATAAACAGCCTATTACCCGGGCCGAGATAGAAGATATCAGGGGGGTAGAAGTAACGAATGTCCTTGAAACTATTCTCGAAAGAAAACTTGTAAAAATTGTGGGCAGAAAAGAGACAGTCGGCAGGCCGCTGCTTTATGGGACCACAACAGATTTTATGCGTTACTTTGGCTTGAAAAACCTGAATGACCTGCCTTCACTTGAAGAACTCAATATAGGCCAGGCTCACGATCCTACTTTAGGAGAGCGCTTGCAATCCGAAGAAGGCGAAGGCGAACAGACAACTGAGCAAACTGAAACAAATGAACAAAGTGAAGGAGGCGGTAATACCTGATACGCTTTCCTGGCGTGTGACATCAGGTATAAAAGAGGTAATATGCCAGAACTAAGAAAAGACCCAGTGATAGGAAGATGGGTTATCATTTCAACCGAAAGATCCAATGTATCATTAGATTTTAGAAAAGATATTGAAGTAGAGGCCGCTACCAAGAGCTGCGCTTTTTGCGAAGGCAACGAGCATATGACTCCTCCGGAAATACTGGCCTACAGAAAATATGGAACCCAGAAAGATAAACCGGGCTGGTGGGTAAGAGTAGTCCCGAATAAATATCCCGTTTTAGGAATTGAAGGTCAAACTAAACGCACGGGCGAGAGTTTGTACGACAAAATGAGCGGTATCGGGGCTCATGAAGTAATAATTGAAACAGCCGAACACAACCGGGAACTTCCTGATATAGAAGACAAAAAAGCGGAAGATATAATCTGTGCTTATAAAGACAGGATTGCCGACCTAAGAAGAGACTTCAGGTTTGAATATATATTAATATTTAAAAACCACGGAAAAGCAGCCGGCGCCAGCGTGGCTCATCCGCATTCCCAGCTTATAGCACTGCCTATGGTGCCGGTGAGGGTTAAACAGGAACAAATCGGCTCAAAACAATATTTCGATTTCAAAGAAAGATGCGTATTCTGCGATATAATCAGTTATGAACTTGCAAACGAATCCAGGGTAATCACGGAAAACGATAGTTTTGCGGCTGTCTGCCCCTATGCTTCCAGGTTTCCTTTTGAAACCTGGATACTTCCCAAAAAACATTTTTCGCATTTCAGCGATATTGATAAACACGATGTTCCCAGGCTTACCCAGATAATGAAAACCGTGCTGGGAAAAATCAATAAAGCTCTGGAAAATCCGCCGTATAATTACCTGATACATACTAACCCGCTAAAAGAACCTAATTCAGCATTTTACCACTGGCACATAGAATTAATGCCGAAACTTACGCGAGTCGCAGGATTTGAGTGGGGAACGGGTTTTTATATTAATCCTGTCCCGCCTGAAGAAGCAGCCAGATTTCTCCGCGAAGAAGTGTGATTTTTGAAAAAATCCCGCATATGAAAAAAACACTCATAATTATTTTATCAATTATCCTGGTATTTTTTATTGTCAAGCAGTTGGCGCTCAGGTGGTTATTTGAAGCAAGCAATAACTATGTTGAAGTTTGTGTTGATTACAAGCAATTGCTTGCAATCAGCTTAAAAAACAACTACAAAATTGATTACCTGCTGGACAGGGTCAAAACTATCGGGGTTACCTCGGCGGTTCTGGAGGAAGAAACTGTTGATTCGCTGAATGAAAGGGGAAAAATCATATATTTTTCAAAACCTGAAATTGAAAAGTACAAACTGCTCGGGCTTGTACCCAGCGAAGCGCCTCTTATGCCCGAGACTGCGGTTTTTAAAAGCAATGATTTGGCTAAGTATTTCAAACTAATTATAAAAGAAAAACTTGACAAAGATCCCGAAGAAATAAAAACAGGAAATTACAGGATTTTCAAAATAACTCCTGCAATTAAAGATGTCGGCTGCGGATATTTGAAAGAAGATATCGGTTTGATAAATAAATACGGTTTAAACCTGATATTTAAACCCTATAAAGATTTTTGGGTGCCTTTTTCACTCCCCGTGAATTTTTCGGCGGTGATGATAAGCGAAAAATTTGACCCTTCGCTAGTGCCTGCGCTGAAGGATGCCAACATCAAATTAGTCCTGCTGGAATTCAGCAAGGAAGAACAGAAATTCTCAAAGATCCTGATTCCTAATGCATTAAACGTAGTAAGAGGGCATAAAATACCGCTTTCAGGCCTTAAAGTACCTGTGCTTGTAAACCGCTGGGTACGGGCGGCAAAAGAAAGAAACTGCAGGGTGCTCTATTTTGATTTTATCGATGATTTAAAACTGGAAGATAACCTGGATTACCTGCGTTCTGTATGTGCAGGTTTGAAGAAAAGCGGTTTCCTGCTCGATAAAGCAAAATACAACCGCGGATTATACTTTCTGCCCCGATGGATTGATAAACTAGCCGGATTGTTAATCGCTGTTTTTGCGCCGCTTTTTGCCGTTTACTTTATACTGAAAAAGCACCTGTTAAAAGAAAACAATTCTATTGCCGGCGCAGTCAAAACATTTTGGCTAGTATGCGCTATAAGCCTTTTAGCAGGATTGCTGATTGCAGCCTTGTTGTCCCGGGTAGAATTTATAAATAAACTTGATTCGTTCAGAGGGATAAAAATATCAATCGCTCTGCCTTTGATTTTATCCGTCTTTTGTTTTTATAAAATTGAAGATATCAGGAAATTCCTTTATAAACCGTTAAATTTAGGAAATCTTGCCCTATTGGCAATCATTGCTTCTGCTTTTCTATTTCTACTTTTAAGAAGCGGGAATATGCGGGAAATATCTGGATTTGAGTCAAATTTACGGCTCCAGCTGGAAAGTATGATGGGCGTAAGGCCCAGGTTTAAAGAATTTTTAATCGGCCACCCCGCATTGATAATAGGACTGGCGTTTAATTCGCCTATGCTGATAATAATCGGGTTGCTAGGGCAAATATCCATAATTAACACATTTATGCATGCGCATACGCCTGTTTATCTTTCTTTGTTGAGGGTTTTTTACGGGCTTGTAATTGGTTTTGTGGCAGGGTTGGTACCAGTTTATATACTAAAAAGGTTTAAGTGAAGAAAATACTTATTTGCGGATATTTTGGTTTTGGAAATGCTGGGGATGAATTGATACTGGAGAATGTTTCTTTTGGTATAAAAAATGAGATTCCCGATGCAGATTTCACGGCCATGTACAAGAAACCGCCGGCTATAAATTACGTGCCCCAGCTAAGATTAATGGATAGATGGAATCCATTCAGCGTCATAAAGCAATTATTGAATACAAACCTTGTAATTTGCGCGGGCGGCTTATTTCAGGACCTCACAGGCAGTTTAAGCCTGTGGTATTACCTCGCAATAATATTTCTGGCCAAAATGTTCGGGAAAAAAGTATTGTTGTTCGGCGTGGATTTTACCCCGATAAACGGAAAATTAAATAAATGGTTTCTAAAAAAAACTCTTCTTTTTGTGGACAAAATCTGCGCCCGCTCTGAAGGTTCTATGAAATTTTTGGAGGAGCTGGGTGTTGAAAGAAACGTTATACTAACAGCTGATTCCGTATTCTCTCAAGCATACCTGGGCTCCGGGATTCCAAAACCGGACACCAATAAACTGAAAAAAGTCGGTATTATACTAAAATTCAACGGGAAAAATGAAAATGAATATTTGAGCATTATTTCCGATATGTGCGCTTCACTGAGGAACAACCTGAACGCGGATATAGTTTTTATTCCTTTTCACCTTGAAAGAGACCTGGAAATTTCTTTGAAAGCCGCCAGCCGGTTTAAATTCGGGGTAAGCATAGAGAGATGGCAGAAACCGCAGGATTTATTTGAAATAATAAATAGCGTGGATTTTTTACTAAGCCAGAGGTTCCACGCCCTTATAGCAGGGGTTATGCTCAAGGTGCCTATGCTTGGAATATCCGATGATAAGAAACTTGAGTTTTTTTTCAACGAATTAGGCCAGAAACACTTAATACTTAATAAAATAGAAGTAAATAAAATTGCCGGAATTGTTAAGGCTGTGTGGGATACACGCAATGCTTTCAAAAACAGCCTGATAAAAAAATTACCAGTGCTAAAAAGCAGGTCGTTTCTAAATATAAAACAGGCCATAAACCTGCTATCTTAACTGATAAAGGAGATAAATTGCCAAATATTGATTCTAAAAAGATTATCCAGACGGGCGTGATGTGTTTTGTTATTTCTGTATTAATCGGGTTCATGGTATTTGCGCGGTTAAACCTTATGAAGTATGAAAAAAACCTTTCCGACAGATTTGAAATTGTAATATTCCTTAATAAAACGGTAACCGCGCCCGAAGTTGTTGGGGAAAAAATTCGCGCGCAAAAAAACGTAAAAGATATGATTTATTTTTCTAAGGAAGCCGTTAAAGAAAAACTTAAAAATCTGTCACAGGAAATATTAATTGCCGGAGATAACCCGTTTCCTGACACATTTTCGATAACTATTTTTCAAATCAGCATATTAAACGTTCAGGAGCTGGCTAAGCAGTTAGAGGCGATACCTGGAGTAGAAGAAATTAAATACGACAAAAGCCTTTTGGAACTGATAGAAAAAATAAAGCTTACCGCAAAAATGACTTCGGTTATCCTGCAAGTTGTGCTTACATTGTTTTTTATTGCCTTATTGGCTGGATTATTGGCAGATTACTTCACGGATAAGTACAATTTTTCTTTAAATCTTCAAAAATCGTTAATGGTTTTTATCGGTGCCTTTGCGGGTTCTGTCTTAGGGGTATTATTTATTGCGTTTTTTAAAAAAATATTTGTGCTTGATGCGGCATTTACGGTAATTCCTATGAAGTGGTATATAATGATTCTGTGTACGGGTGTTGCTGCGGGTTATTTTCAAATTACTTCGCATACTTTTAAGGAAAAACCGCGCAAAAATAGATTATGAAAAGACTCATAATTGTTCTTTGGGTTTTCTTTTTTATCGTAAACTCCGCTTTTTGCAGCGAGTACGATAAACTTTTGAAAAAATATAAGAAAGAACTGAAAACAAACAAAGAAAACCTTGAACAGATTCAAAAGAAGATAGACCAAAAAAAAGAAGAGAAAATAAAATTCGAACGGGAAGAACAGCTCATCCGTAAGGAATTAAACCGCATAGACAAGGAAATGAACAAAATATCATCGGATATCAATAAAATTCAGTCCAATATAAGAGGGACGCAGAAAAAACTGAAAAGCACTGAACTTGAAATGAATAGCGCCAAGATGCAGATAGGCCAATGGAAAGATATATTAAAAAAGGAATTAGACCAACTATACAGGAACCACTATACGATAGATTGCCTTATAGCTGACCCCTGGAAAGAACGTTTAAGTGAATATGCCTTAGAAACAAAAACCTGTCAGGTTGATCTGGCCTTTGCTAAAGAGGTTAATGCAGAAAATGTTTATAAAAAATATACCCAAATCCAGGACGAACTTAATATTCTTAACAGCCAGTTGACTGAAAAACAGGTTAAGCAGGAAAATATCCGCAGGCAGAAAGCCGAGTTATTCAACTCGACCCAAGGCAGCAGAATTGCAGCTGAAGAGGAAATAAAAAAATTGAACGAAAGCACGATAGAAATGCGTTCCTTTATAGAATCTCTTGAAAAAAAGAAAACGGAAACCACAGAATTAAAGAAGAAAGAAGAACTTGCGAAAAAAACGTTCCAGGAAAAAAAGAAAACGTTTCCCTGGCCGCTTAAGGGAGAAGTTACAGCAAAATTCGGTAAAAACAAACATGCTGAACTTAATACATACGTGATTTCTAACGGGATAAAAATCAAAGGCAAACAAGGCGATGTGGTAACAGCTATAGATTCCGGCGAAGTTGTATATGCAAAGGGTTTTCGCTCTTATGGAAACACAGTCATCATTGACCAGGGAGGAGGAATTTACACAATCTATGGCCAGCTGAGTGAAATATCTGTAGACGTCGACGCAAAAGTAAAAGCGGGCGATCCTGTCGGAAAACCTGGAAGTTCAACTAACTATACGCTATATTTTGAAATTTCTGTAAACGGACAGCCGCAAGACCCGCTGGCCTGGTTAAACGCGGCGGGTAAAACAGAGTGGTTAAGCGCGCCAAAATAAAACGGGGGGGGAAATACCCCATACGCTTCCAAGCGCGTAACATGGGGTATTAAAGGGGAAAAAAATGTGTAAGATAATCAGCAGGATTTTAATTTCATTTGTTTTGTTAGCAAATTTATCAGTATTTTCGTCTGCAGAAGCCAAGGATCAGACTTATGACCAGATAAAACTGCTTCTGGACGTCCTTACTTTAACCCAGGACAAATATGTAACTGAAGTTGATGCTCAGAAATTGATTTATTCGGCGGCCAGCGGAATGTTAAGGCCTCTGGACCCGTTTACCCAGTTTATGGAACCCAAAATTTATAAGGAAATGAAAATTGAAACTGAGGGTAAATACGGCGGCCTGGGAATCAGGATTTCCGTGCGCGACAATTGGCTGACTATAATCTCTCCTTTACCCGGCACGCCGGCCTATAAATTGGGCTTGCTTCCGGAGGATAAAATTATAAAAATTGACGGTGAAAGCACCCAGGGAATCAGCATGGAAGAAGCCATAAAAAAACTTCGCGGCGACCCCGGCACAAAAGTGAAAATTACTATAGCCAGGGAAGGCGCAAAAGACCCGGTTGATTACGACATCACCAGAGAAATAATTAAACTGGAAAGTTCCCGTTCAAAAATGTTGGATGACAAGATTGGTTATATACATTTGCTTGAGTTCAATAATAACAGCATGGATGATATGAGAAAGGGCCTGGCGGACCTTAAAGCAAAAGGCATGGACGGGCTGGTTTTTGATTTAAGGAACAATCCCGGAGGGCTGCTGGATGTTGCTGTTGAAATAGCAAAATTGTTTGTCGGAGAAAACAAAATGGTTGTTTATACCCAGGGAAGAATACCTGAAAGCTATCATGAATTCCGTGCGGGCAAGGAAGCGCCCTGGAAGGGCCTGCCCATGGTTGTGCTGATAAACCGCGGCTCTGCATCAGCTTCAGAAATTGTTTCGGGATGCCTGCAGGACCATAAAAGAGCATTGATTGTAGGCGAAAGAAGTTTTGGAAAAGCCAGCGTGCAAAGTGTAATACCGTTAAGCGACGGCTGCGCAGTAAAGATAACAACGGCAAAATATTACACTCCTTCCGGGAAGCTTATTCAGGTTGATACAGAAACCAAAAAAGGTGGAATCGACCCGGATATAAAAATTGAGGTTTCTCTAGAAAATCAGTCCAAACTGCAAATGCAGGAAGAAACAGTATACCCTGAGGGAAAAGAACCTCCGAAAGCTGCTAAAGACGAAAGGATTGAAGATACAGCGCTTAACAGGGCGGTTGAGCTTCTAAAAGCGCGTAAGATATTCATTCAGCAAAAGGAAGGATAAAATCAGTTGAAAAAGATTCTTTTTGTTTTAATCCTCATAGCTCTAGGCCTGGCTTATTTTCTGGTTAGAGAAAAAATAAATTTGCCCGGTAAAGCACAGCCGGTTAAACCGGTAAGAATAGTCAGTAAACCAAAGGGTCCTAAAATAGCCATAGTTATTGACGATATCGGCCCGGAAAATAAGAAGATTAATGAGTTCCTTGACTTAAAAGTCCCTTTAAATTTCTCAATTTTCCCAAAAGAACGTTTTTCTAAAGAAATTGCAGAAATGCTTGAAAGTAAAAAAATCCCTTACCTTATGCATCTTCCTATGGAGCCGGAAGGATACCCGAAAATTAATCCGGGCAAAGCGGCCCTGCTTGTAAAAATGAACAAGAGCGAAATAAAGAAGATGTTTTTAGCTAATTTGAAAACCGTCGGGCATCCGGTTGGCGTCAATAATCACATGGGGTCCAGGTTCACGGCAAGAAGATGGCAAATGTATGTGATACTTTCGGAGCTTAAGGACAAAAATCTTTTCTTTTTTGATTC
>Ga0180009_10005102_pt1 | contig 14211 bp, 7 predicted proteins | sample OS_PC_MetaG_FD_123537 | JGI IMG/M metagenome (GOLD analysis project Ga0180009, IMG submission 123537) | Groundwater microbial communities from the Aspo Hard Rock Laboratory (HRL) deep subsurface site, Sweden - OS_PC_MetaG | ecosystem: Environmental > Aquatic > Deep subsurface > Groundwater...
AAAACAAAGAAATTGATAAGTTATGATGATATAGGAATGATAATTGTTGATCCGTTTTCCGTATGCCGTGATGATAAGATAATAATAGCAGGCGGCACATTGCCTGCAAAAGAGGCCCTTTTCACATCCTCTTTTGAAGCACGCACCGGCAAATGGATTGAAAAGGATAGATGGCCTGAAAATGCTGAACTCTTTGATTCGGCTGGCATAATAATAAAGGAATTAAATAAATGACTGAAGAAATATTCCCCGGCCTTTACCGGATAAAAATCCCGCTTCCGGAAAGCCCGTTAAAATACCTCAATTCTTATGTTGTAAAATCAGATGACAGAAACCTCATTATAGACACGGGTTTTAACCGTAAAGAGTGCCTTGACGCGATGAATAACGGCCTGAAGGAAATAAATGTGGATCTCGCGGATTGCGATTTTTTCATAACGCATCTTCATGCAGACCATTTCGGGCTTATTTCCAAGCTTGCTGCTGAAACAAGCAAAATATACTTCAGCAGGCCGGATAAGGAGATCATAGAATCATGGGAAGGATTCGAGCCGATGATTGAGTATGCCGGAAAAAACGGTTTTCCGGAAAACGAATTAAGAACCGCCCTTCACCAGCATCCCGGATATAAATATGGTTCGGACTGGATGCCGGATATGAGTGTTCTTGAAGACGGGGAAACAATTACTTATGGCAATTACTGTTTTGAATGTGTTGAAACTCCGGGTCACACCCTGGGACATATTTGCCTTTATGAGGCCGGCAAAAAAATCCTGATAGCAGGGGATCATATCCTGTCCGATATAACTCCGAATATTCAGTGCTGGTCAGATAAGGAAAATCCTCTCGAAAAGTATCTTTCAAGTCTCGACAAGGTACGTAAACTTGATGTCGATCTTGTGCTTCCGGGCCACAGGAGGCTTTTTAAGGAACACAAGGATAGAATTGATGAATTAAAAAGGCATCATGAAAAAAGAGCTGAAGAGATACTTGTTATTTTAAAAAAGGGATCAGGAAGCGCCTTCGAGGTTGCATCCTTTATGACATGGGATATCAAGTTCGATTCGTGGAATGATTTCCCGGTTGCGCAAAAATGGTTTGCGACTGGAGAGGCCATTTCACATTTAAGATTTCTTGAGGAAAAGCAGCTTTTAACCAAAGAAAAGAATAATCCAGGCATCCAGAAATACAGATTGGTTTAAATATTTGTAGTTTCCAAGATCATCCAACGGGTAATCGTGTTACCTTTCAACACATCAATTTAACCACTGAATATTATTTGCTTTTATTCCGACGATAGGGATTTTCCCCTGACAATCGAAGGTCACATTCAGGTTAACCAAAACAACGAGTTTAAAAATCTCTTGACATAAATGTTATATTGCTATAGCATAATGCAAAAATAAATGGAGATTATTATGCTGGATAGCAAAGATATAAGCAGAGTCGTTAAAGAACTCAGAAGCAAACTGAATCTCAGCCAGGAAGAATTAGCTGCAAAACTAAAGGTCTCTTTTGCAACTGTAAATCGCTGGGAAAACGAGAAAATATCCCCTCGTGGAAAAGCCAGAAAAGCGATTTTAAAGTTAATAGAAGACTCTGGTTTCGACCTTGAGCGCGCAGGTGATATTGGTGAAAACCATAAGAATCGACGTCGTAAGTTGTCTAAAGAGGATGTACTGAGCACAAAGTCCATGGAGCAAATGCTGTGGAGCGCGGCTTGTTCCATTCGTGGCGAAAAAGACGCACCAAAGTTCAAGGATTACATCCTGCCCCTTGTTTTTATCAAACGCCTGTCTGATGTTTTCGAGGACGAAATTGAGCGGCTCGCCGAAACCTATGGTGATAAGGAAACAGCTCTGTCAATCATCGAATCCGATCATCAACTTGTCCGGTTTTATATTCCCACAGAAGCACGCTGGCCGGTTGTCAGCGGCCGTGAAGTGTTCGGCTGGCCCAAAGATCACAAACCAAAAACACTTGGCGAGCAGCTCACAATGACCGTTCGGGCGATCGCTAAGGCCAATCCGTCTTTAACGGGCGTGATCGATATTGTTGATTATAACGAAACCCGCAGTGGAGAACGTGAAATCAGCGATAAGGCGCTGTCCGGCGTGATCGAGACCCTTTCCGACCCCCGCTACCGTTTAGGACTTTACGACGTGGAGCCGGATTTTCTTGGCCGGGCTTATGAATATCTCCTGCGTAAATTCGCCGAAGGTCAGGGCCAGAGCGCCGGTGAATTTTTCACCCCTACGGAGGTGGGATGGCTGATGGCATACATACTGCGCCCCCGCCAGGGAGAAGAGGCTTATGATTTTGCCAGCGGTTCGGCAGGACTGCTTATCAAATGCGAATTAGCTTTACAGGAGCGGGAGATCAAGATTCAGAGGCCGCTGAAGCTTTATGGTCAAGAGCTGACGGGGTCCAGTTATGCCATCGCACGGATGAACATGGTCGTTCACGACATGGAAGGCGAGATAGTCCGCGGCAACTCCATGACCAATCCGAAATTTAAAGACTCGGATTCCAGCCTGAAGAAATTTGACATCGTCGTGGCTAATCCAATGTGGAACCAGCCCTTTGATCCGTCGGTCTATGAAAATGATCCCTTCGACCGGTTTGAATCACAGGGAGGAGTCACCACCGGCAAGGCGGACTGGGCATGGCTACAACATACAGCCGCATCTCTGAATACACATGGCCGCGCCGCCATCGTCCTCGACACAGGGGCCGTAACGCGTGGCAGCGGAAGCAAAAGCGAAGACCGGGAGAAGAAAATCCGCCAGTGGTTTGTTGAAAAGGACTGGATCGAAGGGGTGATCCTCCTGCCGGACAACCTTTTCTACAACACCACCGCCGCTGGAATCATCATCTTCTTCAACAAAGCCAAACCGAAGGTGCGGCAGGGAAAAATTATTCTGGTCAACGCCGGCCGGGAATTCAAGAAAGGAAGACCGAAAAACTATATTCCCGATGAGAATATCCGTAAGATAGCCGATGCCTTCATCAAAGGTGAGAATGCCGATAAGTTCGTCAAAGTTATCACGACAGCAGAGGCCGCGGAGAATGATTTCAACCTGTCTCCATCGAGATATGTGGATATAAATGAAGGGGAAACCTACAGGCCGATAACGGATATTTTGGATGAACTTGATATGTTGGAAACGAAAGCAGATGAAACAGGCGCGGATTTACAGGAGATTTTCAAAAAAATGGGGTACAGGAAATGAATATTGAAGAAATCGTCCTCTCAGGAGAATCTGAAACAGTTGAGTTCAAGGAATCGTTCAATGATGCCGTGATCGAAACTCTCACTGCTTTTGCGAATGCTTCCGGAGGAACGGTTTTTGTGGGTATTGCTGATGATGGAACCGTGAAGGGCATTTCTGTTTCCCAAAAAACCATTCCTCAATGGCTGAATGAAATCAAAACAAAGACTGATTCTGCTGTTGTGCCGACAGTCGAAATTGAAAACGCAGGCGGCAAATCAGTCGCATGGTTTAAAGTTCCCGAATACCCGGTCAAGCCTGTTGCCTTTCGGGGAAGATACTATATCAGGCGCAAAAACACCAATCATCTGATGACTACTGACGAGGTTGCCAATCAGCACCTGCAGACGCTTAACACCAGTTGGGACTATTACATTGATCGTGAACATACGCTTGATCACATTTCCCTGGAAAAGGTCGGACAGTTCATAGACCGGGCAAATACGCACCGGAAAAATCCAATTAAAGATGATCCCATAACCGTCCTGAAAAAACATAACCTCCTGCGAGATGGCAGCATTACCTTCGGCTGCTATTTGCTCTTTAATAAGGAGGAATACCTTTTAAGCGACATTAACGCCGGGTTGTTTCAATCGGAAACGATCATTAAGGACGGCGTCGTTATCTCAGGCGACCTTTTTCAGGAGATTGATGATGTCCTTACATTTATCACCAAGCACATCAACAAGGAATTCATTATCACCGGGAAACCGGAACGGGAAGATCGGTGGGATTATCCCCTTGACGCCCTCCGGGAAATCGTCATCAATATGATTGTTCATCGGGATTATCGCTCTCCTTCGAATTCCATTATCAAGATATTCAATGACCGGATCGAATTCTATAACCCTGGGAAACTGATGCCAGGCGTCACTGTAGATCGCCTGCTCCGCGGCGATTACCGTTCTGTGGCAAGAAACAAACAGATCACCAGGATTTTCAAAGAAGCTAACGAGATTGAACAGTACGGCTCGGGTATAAAGCGGATTATCAATTCCTGCCTCGCTTACAATCTGCCCCATCCAAAATTTGAGGAAATTGCCGTTGGGGTCATGGTGACGGTGTTCAAGACCACCCAGAAAACTGGGGTAGAAACTAGGGTAAAAGCTGGGGTAGAAACTAGGGTAAAAACTGGGGAATCAATTCTATACTTAATAAAAGAGAAACCCTCAATAACCAGAGAAGAATTGGCAAAACAACTGAATTTGACAATTAAAGGCATTGACTGGAATTTGCGCAAATTGAAAAAGGACGGGCGATTGAAGCGTGTTGGTCCTAAGAAAGGTGGCCATTGGGAAGTACAATGAGGCATAAAGAAGATATCAACATAGAGTGGAAACAAAAGAATTTTAGTGTCATGCCGGACTTGATCCGGCATCCAGTCCCCGGATACTCGCTTTCGTGGGCATGAATGCCCTTGAGGATGATTTATTGCCGGAGTAATAAAATTAAACTTCTTGTACAGGGGTGATTATGGATATGCCGCAAGACTGGAAACATGGCACGTTAGAGGATTTGTGCTCGCTGAAGCAAAACTCCTGCAGGCCTTGCGATTCTGGCCTGAACGTTTATGTAGGCTTAGAACATATTGAATCCAGTCGTTTTTTCGTTAAAGCATTCGGAAAACCGGACCAAGTCGTTAGTTTAAAAAATCGTTTTGCCATTAATGACCTCCTTTATGGAAAACTTCGTCCTTATCTGGATAAAGCTTCTGTAATGGAAGTGGATGGAATTTGTTCGACGGATATTCTCGTATTGACGCCAAAGAATAGAATCCCGCCGATTTTTGTTCTTGGTCTGTTACATACCGATGAATTTATCCAATACGCCAAGCAAACAACTAACGGCGTTAACCACCCACGAACTTCGTGGGCCTCGTTAAGAGAATTTCCAATTCAAATTCCTCCGCTATCCGAACAACAAAAAATCGCCGCCGTTCTTTTCAAGATTCAACAGGCCATTGAGATTCAGGAATCCATTATCAAGAAGACGCAGGAGCTGAAAAAATCCACCCTGCAGTATGTCTTCACTCATGGCCTGCGGGGAGAAATGCTGAAAGAAACAGAAATCGGGCCAATGCCGGAGAGTTGGATTATTAAAAAGATAGGAGACCTTGGCAAGATTGTTACGGGGACAACACCGCCAACAAAAAATAGAGAATATTATCAAGATGGCCATTATCAGTTCATTGCCCCTAATGACATTGGAAAAACAACAAGAATTTACAAAGCTGAAAAAAAAATAACCGATAAAGGTTTGGAAGTATCACGGTTGCTACCAAAAGAATCTGTCTGTTTCGTTTGCATAGGATCGACCATCGGCAAAGTAGGTATTACTGTGGAGGAAATGACGACGACGAATCAGCAAATCAACACTATTATCGTTAATAATGATTATGATCCCTACTTTGTGTCGTATCTTATGGATTATAAATCTGAATATATTGCCTCCTTTGCATCCCCAAGCCCGGTGCCAATTTTGAGCAAGGGCAAATTTGAAGAAATCAGTATTATGTTAAGCCCTAATATGACTGAACAACTGGAAATTGCTAATGTTCTTATGACCATCGACGAAACAATAGAGATTCACGCAGCCAAGAAATCCGCCCTGCAGGACCTCTTCAAAACCATGCTGAACAAGCTGATGACGGGCGAGATTCGAGTGAAGGATCTGGATATCGATATATCCGAGGCAAGCGCATGAAGGAAGGAACCAAAGGCGAAATGGTCATCTATCGTACCAAGGACGGTAAGGCTGCCCTGGAAGTCAACCTTAGCGAAGAGACCCTTTGGTTGAATCAAGGTCATTGTGAACCTTATCAATAAGGATATTATTTGAAAAAGGAGAAGGAATGACGCCGACCTTAGGCACCGAAAAAACGACAATCCAGGAACCGATTGTTAAATATGCGAATGAAATCGGCTGGAAAGTCATCTCCCAAGAGGAGGCCCTTTCCCTGAGAAAAGGGGAAAGCGGGATGCTGTTCTACAGGGTTCTCGAAGAAATGCTGCTGGAACTGAATAAGGGATTGGTGACCCGGGAAAATGTGGATGACATTATTCACCGCATGGAAGCCGTCAGGAACAATATCGAGGGGAATGCAGAAATCCTCTCCTGGCTCCGGGGAGAGCAGGCAATTTACGATGAAAACGAAAAGCGACGCCGCAACATCACGGTAATTGATTTCGACGAAATAAAACGCAACTTGTTTCAAGTTACTGACGAATGGCATTACACGAACGGTCGGGAAACAAACCGTGCGGACATAATGTTTCTAATAAACGGGATCCCCGTTGCCATAGTCGAATCAAAGAGCGCAAAAAAAACCAATGGAATGGAAGATGCGCTCATTCAAATCCGGCGGTATCACCGGGAGACACCGGAAATGCTGACAGCGCCGCAGGTTTTCGATATCACCCATCTAATTGATTTTTTCTATGGCCCAACCTGGAATCTGAACCGGAAAAATATCTTTAACTGGAAAGACAAGGAAAAGGGAAACTTCGAAAATAAGGTAAAGCGGTTTTTTGACCGGGAGCATTTCCTCAAAATGCTGAAGGAATGGATACTGTTCTATATTAAGGATGACGAGCTCCAGAAAACTATCCTGCGCCAGCACCAGACCCGGGCTATCGAGAAAATCGTTAAGCGTTGTGCCGACGAGAGTAAAAAGACAGGCCTGATATGGCATACCCAGGGATCGGGCAAGACCTTTACAATGATAACGGCGGCGCAGCAGATTCTATCAAAAAAGGATGTCTTCGGGAAGGCGACGGTTATTCTGATGATCGACCGCAACGAACTGGAAGGTCAGCTTTCCGGCTGGGTGGAGCGGATACTCGGCGAGATGCAGTCGCATGATATCAGCATAGAACAGGCCACCAGCAAGGTTCGCCTGCGGCAACTCCTCAAGGCGGACTTCAGAGGACTGATTATTTCCATGATCCACAAATTTGAAGGGATTCCAAAGAATATCTGCTCCCGTTCCAATGTCATTGTAATGCTGGATGAAGCGCACAGGTCCGTCGGAGGAGACCTGGGCAACTACCTTGTCGCAGCCCTTCCGCAAGCAACTCTTATCGGGTTTACGGGCACACCGATTGACAAAACGGCCTATGGTAAGGGAACCTTCAAAATCTTCGGAAAAGAAGACGACAAGGGTTACCTGGATAAATATTCCATTTCGGAATCTATAGGGGACGGCACGACGCTTCTCCTCAACTATATGCTGGCCCCCAACGAAATTCGCGTGCCCCGGGAGGAACTGGAAAGAGAATTCCTTGACCTTGTTGAGGCGGAAGGTGTCAGCGATGTCGAAGAATTGAACAAGATTCTCGACCGGGCGGTAAAGCTCAAGACCTTTCTGAAGTCGGCAGACCGTGTGGAGAAGGTGGCGGCCTTCATTGCCAAGCACTTTCGTGAAAATGTCGAACCTCTTGGCTACAAAGCCTTTGTGGTTGGTGTGGATCGCGAGGCCTGCGCCCTTTACAAAGAAGCCCTCGACAAGCTCCTGCCGCCGGAATATTCAACGGCCATTTATACGGCCGCCCACAATGACAGCGAAAAATATCCCTTGGTCCACAAATACCAGCAGACGGCGGAAGAGGAGAAGAAGGCCAGAAAACTGTTCCCGAAGCCCGATGCCCTGCCGAAGATCTTCATCGTCACGGATAAACTCCTCACCGGATTTGACGCCCCCATTCTGTATTGCATGTACCTGGACAAACCGATGCGCGACCACGTCCTTCTTCAGGCCATCGCCCGCGTCAACCGGCCCTACGAGGAAGAAGGAGATATCAAGAAGCCCTGCGGTCTGGTGGTTGATTTTGTCGGCATCTTCGAGAATCTGAAAAAAGCCCTGGCCTTCGATTCCGATGTCGTCAGCGGGGTGATCAACAATTTGGATGTTCTGCTGGCGCGTTTTATTGAATTGATGACGGGACAGGCCCGGCCATACCTCGAACTTACCCGCGGCAAAGTAGATGACAAGATGGTGGAAAGAGCCATAGACGCCTTTGTAGATCAGGGCAAGAGGGAGGAATTTTATAAGCTTTTCAAAGAACTGGAAACGCTGTACGAGATACTGTCTCCCTCCCCCGACCTTCGGGATTATGTCGAAGACTTCGGCCTCCTCTCGATCCTCTACCAGGTCGTCCGCAATGCCTTCCGAAAAAAATCAGGATTTTACGGCGACATCGCCAAAAAGACGGAACAATTAGTCAGAGAGAAGGCGGCGACCTTCGGTCTGGAGACCGCAACGCCGGCAATCAAGATTGATGAAACAACTTTGAAGGCGCTGAAAGACAGCAAATCATCGAGCAACTCCAAGGTGATTAATCTCATCAACAGCATCATCAAAACGGTGGCGGATGAAGGCGACGACAGTCCCTATTTGAAACCCATCGGAGAACGGGCGGAAGCCATTCTAGAGGCTTTCGATGACCGGCAGGTGACGGCGCTGGAGGCGAGGGACAAAGTGGAGGCGCTGATCAAAGAGGTTCTCGAAGCCAGAAGACGGCAGGAGGAAACGGGTTTCGACATCAACACGTTCACGATTTATTGGCTCCTTAAACATGAGAACGTAAAGTGGCCTGAAGGCCTTGCCCCTATTGTCAATAACGCCTTTCTCCGCTTCCCGAATTTTAAGGACAACGTTGCGGAACTGCGGCAGCTCAAAGCGGAACTGTACAAACTGATACTCCCCGTCGTCGGCAAGGATTTGATGCTGGGCATTGTTGAAAAGCTTTTGAAATTGGATCGTAAGTGACCAGACAACTCGACAACCAGAGCGATAGCCTGACAGCGAAGGAGCAGCTTAAATCTGAAGTTGCCCGTTGGGCTGCTATTATGAAGGTGAAACCGGCGCAGATTCGCGTTCAGAGTATGAAGAAAAAATGGGCATCATGTTCAAACAAGGGGTGGGTCTGTTTCAGTACGGATCTTCTTCTGGAATCGGTAGCGTTCCAAAAATATGTCATTATCCACGAACTCCTCCACCTCCAGGTGCCCAATCATGGCAAGCTCTTCAAGAGCCTGACGAACGCCTATTTACCGGGCTGGGAAAATATTTTAGCGGAACGAAACGGAAGCGTTGCGAGAAGCCTATGAATATGAGGCATTATTGGGACAAAATACGATTTCGTCAAAATGATGAACATTAATTTTATGGAGTCAAAACGTCTATGAGTAGAGCCGGCACAAAATCCAACCAAGGAGATGACTATCAACGACTGGTAGCGTTGCATTGGCTTATCCGACTCATAAATGACGAAGACGGGATCTCATACATTCAAGCTGAATCCAATGGCCTTCCTGGTATCGACGAGTACATCAGTGTCGATGACGTGGTGGTTGTATACGCTGATGGCCGACGTCGCCATATTCAGGCCAAGAAAAATCAGCCGCAAAACCGTCCGTGGTCTTTATCGGACCGAAGTTTGGCTGATGAATTGCCCAAGATCCGAGACCAACTTGTGAGCAAAGACGATACGATTGTTGAACTTTGTTCCCAAACGCCCTTCGGTGAGCTTCAATCCCTTGCTGATGCAAGTAGAGAGTACCCTGACCTTAACGCATTCCGACGCGCGAGCGGTGAAAATCTAATAACCAGCCTGACCACAATAGCCAATAAATGGGAATGTTCCGAGGAGGATTCCCTTAATCTCTTGCGCCGTCTTGAATTCGCGTCGTGCCTATCTTTTAAGGATCTGGATCGGCAAAACAAGCAGAATCTGGCAAGATTAGTTTCCCACGCGGACATTGCCCTACCGGTCCTTGAGTCCTTTCTCACCGCCCATCAATCCAAGCTTCAAGCCTCGACATTGACCATTTGGCGTAACGATGTCATTCAACTTCTGGAGCAAAAGGGCGTCTTGAAAGCGCTCATGAAAAACGAATCTGAAATCATTGAACAGTTTCGACAAGCCTCCTGCATCGGTAGGACGTGGCATCGGACTGTAGGAGGTCGACAGATCGAGCGCATCGAATTGGAGCAGTTGATCCATCTGATCGAAGACGGCGCCGATACAGTGCTTATCACCGATCGCCCAGGCAGTGGCAAGACTTGCTTGTTGCTGGATCTTGCAGACCGCATCGAGCAAGATCCTCGCTATGGTCTGCTCTTCCTCAAAGGAGATCGCTTCGCCAAACTCCGAAATGAGAGCGAGCTGAAAAGTGCAGGCCTTCCGGAAGACATCGTGGGCCTCTGCGGGCGGCTTTCAGAACACCGTCGGGTAGTGGTTATTATCGATTCTTTGGACGTTCTGTCGATGAACCGTGAGCATGGAACCCTTGGCATGTTCCTTCGACTGATAGACCGCCTGAACCCCATTCGAAACGTTACGGTGGTAGCAGCCTGCCGTTCATTCGACCTTCAGTACGACCCACTCCTCCGTGACCGCGAATGGAAGCACAAAATTCATGTAGCGGATTTTGACTTTGACGCGGTAGTGGCCCCTCTGCTGAAAGAATGGGGCGTTCCAGAGGAGAAAGTAGACGCGGATTTGCGGCGTCTTCTGGTGCTACCGCAAAATCTGCGGTTGTTCGAGGCTATCGCAGCGCGCGGTGGGCGCTTCAACATTCGCACAGCCTATGAACTACAGGAGGTATACCTCCAAGAAGTGGTAGTGAAAGATCCCGACCTCGGACCACCCGCAATGGAGGCATTGCAAACACTGGCCGACAGGCTATTGCGTGAGCGCACCCAACTGATATCTCCTGCCTCTTTTTCATGCGATGAGATGATACGCCGCGCTCTGGTGAGCCACGGGGTGTTATTTGAAGACCAACACGGCGGCCTCGGATTCAGTCATCAAACTCTTTTTGACAATCTCGTGGTCTATTCTTCCTTGGCACGGGGTGAAGATCTTGCCAGCTTTATAAAGTCGCATCCCCCGTTCCCATTCCTACGGGCGTCAGTGCGCACCTTCGTTTTTCATCTCCGGACTCACACTCCTGACCTATTCCATAGACAAGTATGGGCCACCTTGCATGACGCGGAGATTGCCTATCACTTTAGACGATTAATCGCCGAATCCTTGGCTGAAATTGTCCCTCAGGACAACGATTGGCCATTGCTGCGGCGACTGTTCCTCCAGGAAACGGAACTTTTTCGCCGCCTGTTTTGGCGTCTTCAAGGTGACAGTTGGTGGAGACTACTTCTCGATCACTGGCTCCCCTCGCTCTCCCCGCCGATCTCTGAGGGCGCATGGTACAGCTTGTTTGTTTCTCAGCTCGACCGCTGGATGAACAGCCATCCAACCGAAGTGGTTTCCTCGTGGAGACGGGCCTTTGCCGAGGATTGGGGCGATAAGAATGACTTGGCAATGCGAATCACCTTTCATCTTCACAAATTCCAACACTGGAATACGGAAGGCGTCCAAGAACTGATCGAAACCTTGTTGGTGGAAAACAAAGCCGAAAGGGATTTCCTCGGGAAGGTCCTCAGCCTTTATACGGCCGCCACGAATCGAGGAGACGACCTCTTGTGGCGATACATTGTCAAGGATGTTGATTCCCAGGATATCGGAGGTTTCGATATCGGAAAAAAGTTGCACTGCGCCCCTCACGTTTTTCATGACAAAGAATTTATTCAGGACAGGTTGATCCATTCGGATTGGCTACTGGATATCGCCATTAATACTTTGGAGGAGTGGTCAACTAAGGATGGTATTTATTCCAGCAAGCATCGGCTAAGGTCAGCCTTCCTCTACAACTCGTCCTGGGAATACCGACACAGCCAGCACGATATGCATCATGCCGACGATCTTACAGTTCTGCTTGCAGGCATCGAGCATGCCATCAGGCACCATGCCCAGGCCAAAGATGACTGGTGGAAAAGACGCGAACTACAGCTTCGATCTACAAGGGAAGTAACACTGCTGTACTTTCTCGTTCAGGCATATAAGGAGAATCCTGAAGCCAACGTGGATGGCATGGCTCACTTCCTGACGGATGCGGAGTTGCTTCGTTACGGCCACCTTGAGCATGAACTGGGTGAGTTGATCCAGGCGGGCTATCACCTGCTGCCCTCCAAAGTTCAGGAGACCAATCAGCGAACCGTCCTCAAGCTTTATGAAGACGAGGTTCGGGGCGAGGAGGGCAAGTCCTTATGGGTATGCCGCGTTATCTATGATTACCTGATCTGGATACCCACGATATTTAGACTCCCTCTAAGTCAGGACTTCATCGAGCGTTCCCAGTCGCAATTCGGCGCCGCCTTACCCGAGCCGCACATCCACTCTTGGGGAGGACTCGTTGGGTCTCCGGTACCTCTCGGAATTTTCATGAAACTGACTAATGCCGACATTTTCCGCCTGCTCGGCTATTACAAAGACCACAATGACCATAGCAGTCACCCCGCTGATTTCAATAAGGGCGGGCGCGATATGGTGGGCCGCGTCCTGAGCGAGGCCGCTGCCAATGACCCGATGCGTTTCCTTGCTCTATTTCCAATACTTGAATGCCATGAACTTTGGTCCGGATATGCTGTCAGGATACCTGAAGGAATAGCCAATCATATTCGCTATCGTTTCGGACGATTACAGACACCGCAAGGTTGGCAGCCGGTAGAGCCTCTGCCGGATGGACCAAGCCTGGCTCGCTCGTTACTGGATCTGATTGAGGGCCACCCTAATTTGTGGAATGACGGTCATGCGGTTGCCCGCCTCCTGGAGGCCTGCTGCGAGGTCCTGGACGATCATGATTCGGTGGAGCGCCTTGCCTTTCAACTGTTCCAACTTCTCCGCCACCCCGATCCTGAAGAAGAACGACAGCGGATTTTCAGTCAGAACAAGCAGGGTATCACAGCCCAGGATCTCACGACTGACGCCATCAACAGTGTTCGCGGAATTGCCGCAGGATCCGCAATTTCATTGTACAATCAACTTCTGGAAAAAGAGATTGAGCCTCCCGAATTACTCTTTCCCCTGCTGCGTCATTTTGCACGCGACCCTGTTGGGGCCGTACGCGCAGCAATACTCGATCACTTACCTTTCTTGACTTCCAAACGTCTCACCCTGGGCTGGCAACTTTTTCATGACATTTTCCGCGAACCACAAACTCATCTGTGGCCGCTGGCTGAAAAGCACCTCTATCACCAGTATCATGAACATTTCGAGAAAGTTGCCCCTTGCCTGAAGAGAATGCTCAATGAAGCCCCTGATGAAACGGGGAATGCATGGGGCCGAATTGCTACATTGGCGGTACTTTCCGGACATATTGAAGAGGACGATCTATTTCAACAGTTGGAGTCGATGAACTTAAACGAAGCTTGGTTGGGCGCTTCTCAGATATTCGCGGCCAATCTGGATCAGCATCTGCATGACAATCTTTGCATTAACGGGCTACGACGCATCCTTCAAACAAAGAATTTGGACCAGAAGGTATATAGACGTATCGAGCACGCCTTTGACCCGAAGAATCATGGCTGTCACCTCGGTCCTGATGTTGCTTTCAACTTTATTGATAGTATTGCGCCTAATGATCAACACTTTGATCTCCATACTTTCCTTGACTGGATTGCGGACTTTTCCGGAAAAAATCCTATTGCTGCTCTCGACATTTGCGAACGACTCGCTGAAAGACTCGGCACGATGCCCACCCCATATCGGATATGGCATACCGAACCGCTGATCACCGCTTTGTCCAGCATCCTTCGGGAAGCGGATGAAACCGACGACGCTGAACTGATCGACCGAGCCGTTCGTCTCCAGGATCAATTTCTACGCATGGACATTCCCGGGATGGACGATTATTTCAAACGGGCAAGTCAACTCTGAACATCCGACTGGCACATAGGACATGCCCTGTATGGCCACAAGCGATATGAAGAATATGAAGCATTCCTGAACCGGCTGGCGGCGCTCATCGAGAGCGAAGACATCGCTGTGCTCCTGGTAGAGGAAGCCCTGTTCGACAACAGCACCCCCAGCAACCATGC
>Ga0180009_10005103_pt1 | contig 14210 bp, 18 predicted proteins | sample OS_PC_MetaG_FD_123537 | JGI IMG/M metagenome (GOLD analysis project Ga0180009, IMG submission 123537) | Groundwater microbial communities from the Aspo Hard Rock Laboratory (HRL) deep subsurface site, Sweden - OS_PC_MetaG | ecosystem: Environmental > Aquatic > Deep subsurface > Groundwater...
CGGGCTGGGCGGGCAACTGGGCGCCGAGGCCGAGACGATGCTGGAGCTGGCGAGCCGCCGCTGCCCTGCGGTGCGACAGCAGATCGACGACCTACGGCCGCTGCTCGATGCACGCTTTGGTCGGGACGCCGGGACGTTGCTGGCTCTTTTGGCACGCCCCCTGTCCTGGTACTATGCGACACCGGGCTGTGAAGAGCCGCCCGAGTCTGGGGTTGCTGGTGTACGATCGCATTCTCAAGCAGCTCCGCGAGTGTGTCAGGACTTGCCAGTACGTGATGAAACATGGGCAGCAGCAAGCTGAGATGTGACACTTGCGGCCAGGCAGGGGCCCGGATCCGTCGGGTGCCGCGCAGCTACGGCAAGGGCGAGCGGCTCCTGGTGGTCGCCAACGTCCCCGTGGTGAGCTGTCCGAGCTGTGGCGAGAGCTATCTGACGGCGGACACGCTTCACGAGCTGGAGCGCATCAAGCTCCACCGCGATAGCCTTGCGGCCCGGCGGCCGATTGCGGTGGCCGAGTTCGCGTAGAGCCACGCCGGTTCCACCCACCGTCGACGCCGTCGACGACGCACGTGTGCCGGGTTCCACGATCCCGCAGATCGTCGCCGACTTCCCCACCGTGACCGAGGAGGATGTCCGGGCGGTCATCGCCTTCGCCGCTGCCTCGGCGGCGGAGGACATTCCTGTTCCCCCGGCTCCCAATGAGGGTCAAACTCGACGAGAACGTCCCGGCGGTGCCTCCCGCTGCACCGCGAGGCGAGGCGACTCGACCTATCGCTGCTCCTCGGCGGCGGGCTCCTCGATCCACCAGTGCCGCATCTCGAGCTCCACTGCATCGAAGGGCTCGGCCCGCACCCGCTCGGCGCCCGCATGCGCCGCGAGGCGCACCCACTGGCCCCGCTCGAGGCGAAACACCTCCAGGGTCTGAGCCAGTGGCTCGACGATCCACATCCACCCGACCCCCTCGCGGGCGTAGATGTTCGCCTTGCTCACGCGGTCGAGACGCACACTCGACGGCGAGACGATCTCGCAGACCCAGTCCGGCGGGAGCTCGACGTGGGCAGCGTTCGGGAGGCTGGGCATCCGCTCGCGCCGCCAGCCGGCCAGGTCCGGCACCAGGACATCCTGGCCCAGGTGGATCTCGGGCTCGTCGAGGATCCACCAGCCGCCCAGATGATCGCCCCCGCCTCCGCGGTGGAACCGGCCAACCAGGTCCGAGCCGAGCACGCTCGAGGCGAGCGCGTGAGGCAGCGCCGGTCGAGGGCTCGCCACGAGCTCGCCGTCCACGATCTCGGCGACCAGGTGGTCGGGGACCTGGAGCAAGTTGGCGTAGGTCGCTCTCTTCCGGGTGGCCGCCGGTTCCGCCATCGTCGTCCTCCCCCCGAATTGTACCACGGCGCCAGGGCATGATCGCGCCCCTGGGGTGCACACGGATGGGCCTGTGACGTCCGCTGACTCTCACCAGCCGCTGTTGCGGACGCAGGTGTCAGGGCAATGGGGTCTTTTCCCCCGCCTTGGCCACCCCGAGGCCGGCAGCCGGGCATCTGGCGCGATGCCTTCGTTTGCGACAGATGCGGGGGCTTCGATGTGATGATCCGTCTGTCACATGTGATCGAGATCACCCCGTCCTGCCCCGAGGCGGGTGACGACGACGAGCGGGCGTAGCGAGATACGGCCACAACGTCGAGGATGGCCGGCCACCCCAAGAGTTGCGACCGCCTCCTTCCCGACCCTTCCCGACCCGGCATGATCGCGCCTCTGGGGTCGGTTCGCACTCGACAGCGCCCGATGCGAAGACCGGGTCGAAGGCCCACCATCATCATGAACTGCCAGTCGAAGGCCCACCATCATCATGAACTGCCACAAGTCGGGTGGACCTGAGACCCATGCAGGGTTATGGCAGGGTGAAGGGGGAAGAACCTGCCACAAGCCATGACAGACTTTGGGTCTGTCGGCACTTATGGCCGGATAACCTGCCATAAGTCGGGTGGGACCTGAGACCCATGTAGGGTTATGGCAGGGCCGGCTCCGCTTCCGACGGCATCGGACCACCGGCAACCAACTTGCGGCAGAGTTGAGCCCACACGGCTGGATGTGTGGATCCCGTGAGTTCCGTCTGACTGCCAGAACTCCTCCAGCCCCTGTGCCGAAGCCAGGGCAATAGTGTCGTTTAGGTTGTCCACCAGCCTGCGGTACCGGCCACCGGTACGGGCCGCGGCCATCGGCATCTCGAGGCCGATCCCACCCTTGACTACACGGCAACAGCCCAACCCCTCGAAACCAGATCAGTCGATCACGCGGTTCCCGACCGCTGCCGTTGACAACGAGCATCGATCTGTCACGGTCGTTGCTCGTGGGCAACGAGCCGGGCCGCGGGGGATCATGTCACGCAGAACGCGAGCGGCTGCATCCGACAGGGCGGCGACCCGTGCCGGCGCCACGGTGGTCCCGCTGAACCTGGTCTACAGCTACCCCGTGCACTGGTCGCGCTACCAGGTCCTGCGCGACCTGATCCAGAACTTCTACGACGCGGTTGGACCCGACGCCTGGTCCCGCAGCTTCAGCTGGGCGCGCCGCGGAGACGAGCTGGTCGTCGAGGTCCGCGGCATCGGCTTCAGCTACGAGTGGCTGCTGCACATCGGCGCGTCCACCAAGACCGACGCGGCTCCTGGGAAGTTCGCCGGCTTCTTCGGCGAGGGGTTCAAGATCGCCGCGCTCTGCGCCCATCGCGACCACGCACCTGCTCGTGGCCCGGCGCGTCCAGCGTTCGGACGTTTCGGCCTGCAACCGGCGCAGGCAGGCCCTGGCCTGGCTGCGGCGCACGTACCCCCGGCCGCGGCTGGTTCAGGACGGCTTCGCGTCGCTGGGGTATCCGGATCTGGAGACCGCCTGCGAGCAGGACCGCGGCTTCGCCAGGATGCGAGCGCCGAACCGCGCCGAGCGCCGCTACCTCGCCGTGGTCGAGGAGCTGGTCCCCGAGAGGTTTCCCCGCGTTGTTCCCGAGGACGGCCTGCCCGCGGTGCGCATCATCGAAAACGCCGAGGCCGCGTGGAAGGGCCTGTCGGGCAACGTGGCGGCAGACGACGCGCGCCTGGCCGGGGGGGATCGCGTCCGCTACCGCCAGAGCTTCGTCGCCCTCGACCGGACGCTGCTCGTGCCGGGACGGTTCGCCGACGCCCTGGCCACCTACCTGCACGAGCTCGCTCACGTCCACGGCACGGACCGCTCGGCGGCCTTCAGCGCGGCCCTGACCGATCTGATCGCCAGCGCCGTGCGCGAGGCCGGGGAGCTGGTGATCGCGAGGCAACGCTGGCTGGAGGCCGCAGGCAGGGCGCCGCCGACCGGGCGGACGAGGGCGAGGCGCAAGAGATGAGACCGCTGGCGTCCCTGTTCGAGAAGGGCAGGCTGCAGGGCTACAGGCAGGGCCGGGAGGAGTCCATCGCCGCCACGGTGCGCGTGCGCTTCGGCGTGGTGCCCGCCTGGCTGGAGCAGGCCCTGCACCGGGCGTGCGATGCCGACGCGCTCTCCGACCTGCTGCGCCAGACGATCCGGGCGCCCACCCTGGAGGCGCTGGAGCAGGCGCTGCGTCAGTGGCCGGCCGACTGATCGCGCCGCTGGCGTAGCCTGCCTGCGCCGGCTTCATCCGACTCGATCGCCGCGCGCGACCAGGGCGCGCCGCGAGATCTAGCCGAGGATCTCGGCGGCGTTGCGACAGTGCCGCCACCACCCGGCCCGGGTCTGGCGCCGATCCGGCACGCCTGCCTGGCTCTTCATCCACGTGGAGGTCCAGGCCCAGCGTGAGACGGGGCGAACGTTTCAGCGTCGGATGTTCGTCTACTTATGTTGTCGACAACATAAGTAGACGCAGACCCTGGCGCCGTTTTCCGCCGACGAGGTGGCCGAGCTCCTGGCCCAGCACACGGCAGCGACCGGGCAGCGCTTCGAGGAGCAGGCCGCCCTGCGCGTCCACGAGCTGTCGCAGGGCCATCCCTGGCTGGTCAACGCCCTGTCCTCTCTTCGGGCTCGAGCTACGCGTCGTCGTCCTGAATCCGGTGGAACCGCACCAGGCTCTCGACGTCAGCCAGATCCTTGTGGCGGCCCGTCGCCTTCTTGATCCGAATCAGATCCCGCAGGCCGAGGAAGGGGATGGACAGGCCAAAGAAGTCCGTCTCGAATCGGTTGGGCCAGGCCTTGAAGAACGGCAGATCTCCGCCGGCGCTGGCCATGATGTCCACCTTCCGCCCGGTCTCCTGCCCGATCCTGACGAACGAGTAGGGATTGGCGATGGTCTCGACCGTCCACTCGTCAGTGGGGACTCCGACCGCTCGCAGCGCCTCGAGTGTCCGCCGGGGGTTGTCCAGCGTGGGCTCGATCCAGATGTCGAGGTCATCCGTGGCGCGGGTCAGACCGTGGGCGATGGCCGCATAGCCTCCGACCACGATGAAGCTAACGCCGGCGCTCAACAACTCTTGCAGCAGTCGTTTGTAGGCCGTCATCTACCCCCCGCATCTTCAATGCAAGGCGGACTGTCTCCTCGACGATCTCGAACCGCTGCTGGGGCGTCCTCTTCCGGTCTTCGTCGGAGAACTCCGCGGCCGGGTCGCCCTGCCTGTGGATCGTGGCCCGCGCCATGTTGCGTTCCTCGTGCCCGCGGTGCTTCGGGATGAGACTGTACGATTCTATCCCGTCGACAGCCCCCTTGCCACTGGTGGCTCCATCTGCACCGTGACCGAGTGATCGGGTTCTGAGGGGTTACGCCACGTCCATGTGGTCAGAGGGCCGATGCCGGCCAACGGCGTCAGTCGTCGGTATCGGCCAACGGCCAACGGGCCACAAGCGAGCATGTGAGCGCGACCAGTCAGCATCGAGCTCGCAGCCCCAGGAACTTTGCGAGCCCACACAATAACGTCTGGGAGAGTTGTGCTTCGTTTTTGCGGCGCAAGTGCTCCAGACGGAGTATCTGCGGAAGTTGTCCAAGCTTTTTATTGGATAACTGCCGCAGACGTTTCGTGTGGTCACGAAATGTACCATCGAGCGACAGTCCGGCGAGCGGTTCTGCCGTCAGCAGACTTCCACCTCCCCGGGTGCGCGATCATGCCGCTCGATCTGCTCCATCCACCGCATGATCGACCGGCCGAGTTGTGAAGGGCTACGCCACTCGCCTACCCGGATTTGTCCCGCAGGCACCGGGCCTGCGATGCCGACGCGCCGGCCTCATCCAGCTCGACGGATCTGCTCGACCAGGGAGCGAAGTCGGATTTCGCCGAGGATCTCGGCGGCGTTGCGACAGTGCCGCCACCAGCCGGGCGGCAGCGAGTCGAGCCCGGCCCGGCGGCCGAGCCGGGCCGCGAGGTGGCCCCGTTCCCACAGCCCCGGCCGTCGGGTGAAGGCCAGCCGGGCGCCGAGACGCCCGAGCGCGGCCTCGAGCAGGGGCGGCACGGTCGGGCCGGGGCAGGTGGCTGTCAGCAGCAGGCGCGCGCGCGACGCCTCGAGCCGCTGGACGACCGCAGCCAGCGTGTGCTCCATGCGCTCGAGGAACTCGAGGTGCTCGACCAGCACCGCATCTGGCCGCGGGTATCCGAGCAGGCTCCACGGCTCGAACCTGCGCAGCGCGATGATCAGCTCGTTGCTCACCTGCTCGGCCGACAGCCGCCAGGTGCAGCGCCACCCGTGGCGCTCGTCGCCGCGCGCCAGCGCGGCGCGGGCCAGCTGCGTCTTGCCCGTGCCGCTCGGCCCGGCCAGGCACACCGCGCGGGGGCCATCGCGCGAGGCGCACCAGGCGAGCGCCGCCTGGTGGGCCGGACGGTTCGAGGGCAGCACGATGAAGCTGTCAAACAGGTCCATGCTCGACCTCCCCGGCCCCGGCCTCCAGCAGCTCGGTCAGCGCGTTCTGCCGCTCGATCATCTCGTCCTGCCGGGCGCGGCGCAGCAGGTGCAGCGCCAGGTCCCGGCTCTGGAGCAGGGCCTTGATGGCCTCGGTGTGCCACTGCCCCAGCGACTGCACCGACGCCGTTGCGAGCACGACCAGCAGGGCGAGCAGCTCCCGGTCGGACTCGGCGGCGATCCAGCGCCACGCGTCCTCGGTCAGAACGATGTGCCGGTGGGTCGCGATGCGCGCGAGCGCGCGGCGCATGGCCGCCAGATCGGCATCCAGCGCCCCGGCGAGCGCTGGAATGCGCGAGAGCAGCTGGCGCCGCAGGGCACCGGCCGGGCCGAGGGTCAGGGCCATCAGCTCGAGCAGCCTGCGCTGCATCTCGTTCAGCCGCTCCGGCGCGGCTGGCCACGGCTCCTCGAAGTCCGGCGGCAGCCGCGCGGGCGCCAGCAGCTCCCGCACCTCGGCGAGCCGGGCCCGCGCCTCGCCGGTCTGCTGCTCGAGGGCGGCCAGCAGGTCCGGGAGGCGCTCCGCGCCGAAGGCGGCTGACAGGGCCCGCGCGATCGCCCCTGCTCGAGCGGCCGGCGCAGGCGCCAGCCCGGCAGGCACATGTCCAGCGCGACCGCGGCGATCTGCTCGTCGGAGGTCATCGGCCGGCCGGTCGGTCGGTCGATCACAGTCAGCCAGTGCTTCTCCTGCGCCGGGATGGCGATCGAGAGCGAGGCCAGGGCCCGGACCAGCGCCTCCGCCTCGTACCTCGGGCCCCGCGGGTCCTGACAGCACAGCACGCACAGCTCCTCGAGCGAGCGGGCGCCGTTGAGCCAGGCCGCCAGCAGCTGCAGCGCGCCGGGCTGCGCCGGGCTGCTGTGCTGTGCGAGCCGGTCCAGCAGCCAGCGCCTCAGCGCTGGCTCGCCGTGCTCGGCGCCGAGCGCGGCCAGCACCTGGTCCGGCTGGCCCAGGTACAGCGAGGCGAAGGCAGCGACGAGCCGGTCGCCCTCGTGAAACCGGGCCAGGCGCGCGTGCAGCGCCGGCGCGTCGACCGCGACCGGCAGGCTCAGGGGCCGGCCGAGCACCTCCTCGGCCCAGGTCCGCGCCGCCTCGGCCTGGTCCCGGTCGAAGTCGCCCCACACCCGCGCCGCGCCGGGCAGGCGGCTCTCGACGACCAGCGCAGCGGCCAGCAGCGGGAGGTGGTACGGCCGCCCCTGGGTCTTGTCGCCGAAGACCTCCGTCGGAGGCCGGGAGGCCGGGTCCAGCAGCAGGATGTCCGGCGCGTCCTCGCCGGCTGTTGCCGACAAGGGGCATCATGCTACAGTCGTTGTGCATGCGCAGCACGCCGGGCCAGCGCGTCGAGATGGCCCACGGGCCGTTCGGTGGGTTTTGTGGCACCGTCATCGGCGTGGACGGCGATGCCCTCGATGTCGAGATCGATGAGGGCGGCCGAACGAAGCGGGTGCTCGTCGACCCCGAGGATCTCGTCCGGGACAGCAAATCGATCAGGCGCTCCATGATCGAGCGGGCGGTGGAGCAGGCGGTGCAGGAGGCGTTCGATCTCGACCGGCGCCTGCAGCTGTTCTGGGTCGAACGCGCCCTCGTGGGCGCGCCCGGCAGCAGGGCCAGGCTGGCGGCGCTCGGCGGGCGCTACGCCCGATTCAGGCTGCAGCTCGTCGCGCAGGAGGCCGCGGCCTGCATCGACACGCTGCTGGAGCTGCGGGCCGCCTGCAGCGGGCTCGACGCGCCCGCGCGCAGCGCGTGGTGGCTCGCGGAGAGAGAGCGGTGGCCGGCCGAGCGTGCGCGCCGCGCGGCGGAGGGCCGGCTCGCGCAGGAGGCACGGCTCGAGCGGCGCTTCCCCGGCGTGCTCCCCGAGCCGGGCGACACGCGGGCAGAGGCGCTCGAGCGCCGCGCGGTGCGGGCCTGGAGGGCGCGCCGGGCGGCCGGCCTCACGCGCGGGTCGGCCCCGTGGGGGCCGCGCCATCCGCAGCTCGAGGCCGCGATCGAGGCCTGCCCGGATCGGCCCGAGGGCTATCTCGTCTACGGCGACTGGCTGCAGGAGCAGGGCGATCCGCGCGGGGAGCTGATGGCCCTGCAGCGGGACGGGCGCGGGCGGCTCGCGGCGGCGCGGGAACGACTGCTGCTCGCGCGCCACCAGGACGGGCTGCTCGGTCCCCTCGCCGACACCCGGCAGCGCCGGAGGCGCTACGAAGAAGAAGAGCGGCAGCCGGCGGAGCTGAAATGGGAGCTCGGCTTCATCCGCGCGGCCACCCTGATCGCCACCCCCGAGTCCAAGCGGGACGGGCGCCGGCTGGACCGGCTGGTCCAGGCGCTGCTCGCGCTCCCCTCGGCGCGCTTCCTCCGCGAGCTGTACATCAGCTCCCCCACGGCGCGCGGCAGCGGCGACGAGGTGGCGCTGCTGCACGCCGCGCTCGAGGAGGCGGGGCCGCGGCCGACGCTGCAGCGCCTCGGGCTCGTCGACAGCGGCGTGGAGACGTACCCGCTCGCGGCCGGCCCGTTGCGCCCCTTCGCCTGGCTGTATCCCCGGCTGCGCGCGCTGGACGTCCAGGCGGACGCGTTCGAGCTCGACGCGGGGCCGCCCTTCGGCGCGCTCGAGGAGCTGGCGCTGCGGACCTGCAGCCGGGCGGTCCTGCGCGGTCTCGGCGCCACGGCGTGGCCGGCGCTGCGTCAGCTCGACCTGTGGATCGGCCGCGGGGTTGCGGCGCAGGACGTGCTCGCGCTGCTGACGCCGGAGCGCTTCCCGCGGCTGACGATGCTCGGACTGAAGAACCTGGCGTTCGCCGACGAGCTGTGCGCGGCGCTGCCCGGGCTCGCGCTCGCGCCGCGGCTCGAGTGGCTCGACCTCTCGCTCGGCACCATGACCGACGCCGGCGCCGATGCGCTGTTGCGCGCCTGGCCCCGCCCGGGGCGGCTGCGGGCGATCGGCGTGGAGGGCAACTTCCTCTCTCCCGCCGCCACCCGGCGGCTGAGGGCGACGGGCATCGGCGTGGAGGTCGGCCGGCAGCGCCGCGAGCGCGACGCGGGCGGGCTCGTCGCCTGGGAGTAGACCCGGTGCGCCTCCAGCGGGGACTCGGCGCCGCACAACCCGATGGCGGTGACCAGGAGCTCGGTTGGGCCGGCCGCCGCCCGCGATCCGGATACCGCACCGTGTCGGACCGGCCAGCCGGACGCGGCTCGTCGCCCCCTACGCATCGATCGGCCGGTGGGCCCGGCGGCCGATCGAGACCGGTCAGCCCGGCTGTCCCTTCGTACCCCTGGTTCTGGGCCCGGAGGGCGTGCCGCGGGTGACCGATCCGGACGTAGCGCGTCGGGCGCCGGAGCTCGCGGTGCTCTCGGTACAGGCCCACGGCCGCGAGGAAGGGGCGCTCGAGCTGGCAGTTGCCGCGTTACAAGGAGCTGTTGGTCGGGACGCCGATGCTTGCCTGTGATCGTCCGGTCAAGTAGTCTGATCGAAGGAGTGCCTGTCTTGGACTACATGGCAAAGATCGTACGGGATCCCCGTGTGTGCGGCGGTGAGCCGGTGATCAAGAACACCCGAGTTACGCTGAAGAGCATTCTCGCCAGCCTGGCGGAGGGCTCCACGATCGAGCAGATCGTCGCCGACTTCCCCACCGTGACCGAGGAGGATGTCCGGGCGGCGATCGCCTTCGCCGCCGCCTCGGCGGCGGAGGACATTCCGGTTCCTCCGACTCCTCCCCAATGAGGCTCAAGCTCGACGAGAATGTGCCGGCGAGCATCATCCCCCTGTTCGAGGCTGATGGCCATGACGTCGACACCGTGGCCGGTGAGGGGCTCGTGGGCAGGGAGGACAACGAAGTCTGGGCGGCGGTCGTTGGTCCCGACTCGGACTGAGCGCTCTCCACGAACTCGCCGTCCACGAGCTCGCCGTCCACGAGCTCGGCGACCGAGCACGGGTTGCCGGTTCTCCCGCGTCCCCTCGCCCCCCTACAGCGGAAGGAGGCCTCGGGCGCGCTCGATCGCCTCGGCCACCTCGTTCTGCCGCTCGATCGTCGCCTGCTGCCGGGACCGGTGCAACAGGTAGAGCGCCAGGTCCCGGCTCTGGAGCAGGGCCTTGATCGCGCCGGCGAACCACCGCCCCAGCGACGGCGCGGACAGCGGCGCGAGCACCGCGAGGAGGGCAAGCAGCTCCCGGTCTGTCTCGGCAGCGATCCAGCGCCACGCGTCCTCGGTCAGAATGATGTTGTGGCTGGTCACGATGACCGCGATCACGCGGCGCATGGCCGACGGATCGGCGCGCAGCGCCCCGGCGAGCGGCGGAACGCGCGAGAGCAGCAGAGGCCGCAGGGGGCTGGCCGGCCCCAGGGTCAGGGCCAGGAGCTCGAGCCGCTCGCGCTGCAGTGCATTCAGCCCGTCAGGCGCGGCGGGCCAGGCCGCTTCGTCGTCCCCGCGCGGCTGCGCGGCCGCGAGCAGCTGCCGCACGCCGGCGAGCCGAGCCCGCACCTCGCCGATCCTCTGCTCGAGGGCGGCCAGCAGGCGCGGCAGGCGCCCGGCGCCGAAGGCGGCGGAGAAGGCGCGCGCGATCGCCTGCTGCTCCAGATGCCGCCTCAGGCGCCAGCCCGGCAGGTACAGGTCCAGCCCGACCGCGGCGATCTGCTGGTCCGAGGTCATCGGCTGGCCGGGCGGCCGGGCGAGCAGACCCGGGCAGGGCGTCTCCTGCCGGGGGATGGCGATCCAGGCCACGGCGCGGGCCAGCGCCTCGGCCTCGAACCTCGGGCCTCGCGGCTCGAGGCAGCACAGCTCGCAGAGCTCCTCGAGCGGCCGGTCGGTGTCGAGCCAGGCCGCGAGCAGCTGCAGGGCGCCGTGCTCCGCCGGACTCCCATGCCGCGCGATCTCGCCCAGCAGCCAGCTCCGGAGCGCCGGCTCGCCGAGTTCGGCACCGATCGCGGCGAGTAGCTGGTCGCGCTCTCCGAGGTACAGCGAGGCGAAGGCGGCGACGAGTGGCTCGCCCCGGTGGAAGCGGGCCAGGCGCTCGCGCAGCGCGGGCGCATCGACCGACACCGGCAGGGCCAGCGGCCGGCCGAGCACCTCCCCGGCCCAGGCCCGCGCCGCCTCGGCCTGGTCCCGGTCGATATCGCCGCGGGCCCACGCCGCGCCGGGCAGGCGGTTCTCGACGACGAGCGCCGCGGCCAGCAGGGGGAGGTGATACGGCAGCCCCTGCGTCTTGTCGCCGAAGACCCGCGTCGGGGGGCGCTCGACGGGGTCGAGCAGCAGGATGTCCTCCGCGTCCTCGCAGCGCGGGTAGCGCTGCAGGTCGCGGTACATGATGGCGCTCTCCCCGGTCCGTCCCGAGGTCCAGTCGCCGACGACGTGCCAGCAGCGCCAGGATGGGTCCTCGGCCACGACCTCGAGCGAGCGCGTGTGTGCCGCCACGCGAACGCCATCGACCAGGCGGTACTGCAGGCCCATCAGCCGCGACGGATGCTGGTGCAGCAGGTGCAGGACCTCGTCGTAGGCCTCCGCCCACTGCCCGGGCGCGATGCGCTGTGGGATGATGCCGAGCTTGACGTGGATGCCCATCCTGCCGTCCCCCGTCGAGGTCCCGTTGTCTCGAGGGGCCAGCGTGACACGGTCGTTGCTCGCGCGCAACATCCAGAGACCGTTTGCTCGGCAGGTGCGCCTTGCTCTGGCGCCGCTGCGGCGAGGAGGCCTGGGTTGTCGTGCACGTCGAGGTCCAGGCGCAGCGCGAGGAGCGTGTGCGGCGGATAGTCGGGCCGATGCTGGCGGGCGATCTTCCTGCGGCGGACGTGCTCGAGGACGACTTCGCCTATGTCGTGGGCCTGGGGCTCGTCGTGCGGCGGGATGGCCGGTGGGAGGTGGCGAACGGGTCGTCCCGCCTGAGAACCATGTGGCTTCCTTCCTGCGAGCCGTCCTCGCCAGGATTCAGGATGACTTGCCGCATTCTCGTGCTCTCTCAAAGTACAGGTTAGTCCGTCATGCCATGGGTGACAATGAGGGCACGAGGGCCGAGCAGGTCCGCAGGGGGTCCGCAGGGCAGCAGGGATGGTTCTTCGCGCGGGCCGTGATATCATTTGAGGAGGTGAGGAAGAACCATGAAGTTCTACAGCTTCGAGGTGGTGATCGAGAAGGAGCAGGACGGACCTGGCTACTCCGCCTATAGCCCAACGCTGCCTGGCTGCTTCAGCAACGGCCTCACGGTGGAGGAGGCCAAGCGCAACATCCGGGAGGCGATCCAGCAGCACCTGGAAGTGCTCCAGGAGAAGGGCGAGGCCATCCCGCAATCCGAGCGCCTGCTGCACGTGGAAGAGCTGTCCGTTGGGCTGCCCGGATGAGCCGGATGCCCCAGGTGACGGCCCGCGAGCTGGTGGCGTTCCTGAAGCGCCATGGGTTCAGCGAGGCCCGGCAGTCGGGAATCTCACCTTGTTCGACGAGTCGCGGCGAATGACCGTGACCATCCCGATGCACACGGGCTGCGATCTCGGCCGGGGGCTGGCCGCGCGCATCCTCAAGGATGCAGGGTTCTCGGTCGAGGATTTCCTCGAGCACCGCTGACGGGGCCATCGCGGTACGCCCCACTCGCTCGAACCTGGCCGGTTGGCGCTCCGGTCCTCGGCGCCTGGCTGCTCGCGGCCGCCTCCTTCGCCCTGCTCCGCATGCCCTCGCGCACAGAGCGCCCGGCGCAGGCTCGACGAGTGGCATAAGATAACTCGAGGAACCCGTGCGCTCCGATCGCGGCGGGACAGACGACATGAGGATGCAGCCATGAAGTACCGCGTGATCATCGAGCAAGACGAGGATGGGAAGTTTGTCGCCAGTTGTCCCAGCCTGCCTGGATGTTGGAGTCAGGGGGATTGCAGGGAGGAGGCCAGGCGAAACATCATTGATGCGATCGAGGGTTACCTGGCGAGCTTGAAGTTGCACGGCGATCCGATTCCCCCGCCGATCACCGAGGATCTCGTCGCGGGGTGAGTCGGCTGCCCGTGATCTCGGGCCGGGCTGCGGTTCGGAGGGTCACGAGGTCCCATCAGCTAGGAGGCTCCCCCGATGGCTCTGCCAACTTCGTCTGGCAGCTCGACGGCGACGAAGAGCCGCTGAGGGAAGAGGTAGTCTTCCCCAGACTCGTCAACCACTCGGAGCAGCCCTCGCTTGCTTGCGTCTGGATCTGAAATGACGCTGTAGATCTTCCGTATGACCAGCGAGGTCTTGTATCCGGTGTTCTTGACGCAGACCACGTACTGCTGCCTAGAAGCTCGTTGTTTCGGCGTTGCAGACAGAGCCGTCGGGCAGCTTGACAAGTGCTACTCCCTTGCGTCTTCTCCACCGTCCCGGACCGGATGATGATGCCCCTTGCTGGCTGTGGCAACCTTCCTGCCATCGTCGCGTCTGACGGCTGGGGTTGGCCCGCACTGGCTCGGCCCTGCGTGGCGCACCGCTGGGGCTGGCCTGGGCGGCCGGCCCGGATCCCGCGCCGTCCTCGCCCTGCCCGCCCGCACCCGCGCTGGCTGGATCCGCAGGATCCAGCAAGAGGTGATCCGAGCCTTTTTCCGGGTGCATGAACTACCCGGCCCGCTCAGGGCAACCAAGGAGGTGCCTGTATTCTGTTCGTGTTGCTAACAAGGAGGAACTATCTATGATTTCGATGATCTATCAGCGCGCCGGACCGGCAGTCAAAGGTTGACAGGGGCTCGTGCCCCAGTATAGTCTCGAACCTTGATCGTAGCCCGCACTGGCCCGCTGACTACTACTGGCCCACTGTACCCAAGGGGGTACCCTGATGAGGAACCTGATGAGAACGCTGACGGGCAAGCTGGGACTGGCGCTGCTGTTCCTGGCAACGAGTGTGATGGCCCAGCCGGCTCCTGGCGGCGAGGGGCAACCCGACTCGGAGGTCAAGTTCCGCAAGGGCAGCCAGCTCACCGCGAGCGAGCAGCTGGCCCAGGCCGAGAACTACCTCCTCAAGATGAAGTCCACCCAGGGCGAGGTCGACAAGCTGGCCAAGAAGGCCCGCTCCGACAAGGACATCATCAAGCTCAACTGCGTCAACGACAAGCTGATCCAGATCAAGGGCAACCTGAACCTGGCCGAGCGGACCCGTGATGCGCTGAAGGTCGCTGCCGCTCGCAACGACGACGGCGCGCGCAACCACGAGTTCGCCAAGCTCACCATCACCTTCCAGAAGGTCACGGTGCTGGGTCAGGAGGCCGAGGCCTGCATCGGCGAGGACATCGCCTTCGTCGGCGCCACCAAGGTGGAGATCGAGGTCGACCCCGATATCACCAAGGAGGATCCGACCGAGGAGCCGCCTCCGCCTCTGCCGGTGATCCGGCCGCCCATTGCGTCCCCGTTCATCTAG
>Ga0180009_10005104_pt1 | contig 14210 bp, 10 predicted proteins | sample OS_PC_MetaG_FD_123537 | JGI IMG/M metagenome (GOLD analysis project Ga0180009, IMG submission 123537) | Groundwater microbial communities from the Aspo Hard Rock Laboratory (HRL) deep subsurface site, Sweden - OS_PC_MetaG | ecosystem: Environmental > Aquatic > Deep subsurface > Groundwater...
GACCGGTGCGAGCGGGCAGATGTAGCGTGAGATGATCCAGACCTGCTTGGCGGCGTAACCGCCCATCAGCACGGCCGCCCAGGTCATCGCGATTCCGACCAGGGCGACGTCCCGGCGGAACTCCGGACCAGCGGCCGCGGCCTCTCCCTGGACCGGGCCACGGTTCCGGATGAACAGGACCGCAGCCAGGACCGCCAGGGCCAGCCACATCACGCCCTGGGTCAGCCCCAGGACCTTGGCGCTCTGCCACAGGTAGCCGCCCACCACCATCGGGTCCAGGGTGGCCGCGGCGCTCTTGGCGCTGGCCGTGCCGGGGGTCAATCGCCCGAAGGCGCTCCAGGCGTAGGCCAGCCAGGGGCCCATCACCACCAGCCAGCCCGCAACCGCGGCACCCAGCCGGGCGATCAGCGGCGTCCCCGCCGGCCGGGATCCCCCGCCGCCCGCCCAGGTGAGCCAGGGCCAGGCCAGCGGGACGATCACCATGAACTCGGGCCGGGTCAGGGCGGCCAGACCCGCCGCCACGCCCCAGGCCAGGTGCAGACGCCAGGCGCCCGGGCCGGCGGGCAGACCGCCGCGATGGATCAGGGGCCACACCAGGACCACCAGCAGGGCGGTGGCCAGGGGCGTCTCCATCCCCGAGAAGGACCAGCGCAGGAACCAGACGTCGCCGACAGCGAGCAGCAGGACCACCGTCCCCCAGGCTGCAGGCAGATCGAGCCGCCGCAGCATGCTCCAGAACAGCAGGACGACCAGCAGACCGCACAGTGCGCCCAGCAGCCAGGCGGCCAGCAGGGGCGGCGCGCCCAGGGTCAACAGCAGGGCGAGCCCGAAGATCCACAGCGGGCTGGTGGCGCCGTAGGAACGCTCGCCGGGATTGAAGGAGAACTCGCCTCGCTCGAGCAGGTTCTCGGCGTAGCGCAGGTGGATGAAGGTGTCGTCGGTCGTGTAACCGCGCAGGAAGAACCCGGCCGCCGCCAGGACGGCGGCGGCCAGCAGCAGGCTGAGCAACGGGCCGCGGGGCATGGCCCTCCCGTTCTATCTGAGGAACATGGGCAGGTTCTGCACCCGCCGGATGACCGGCTTGTACTCCTGCGTGTCGTAGAAGCGATCCACCTCGACGCGCTTGACGCCCTCGATCACCGAGTTCAGGCCCACGGTGGTGTACTTGCCCTCGTGCAGGGCGGTCATCAGGCCGCTGGCCCCGTCCAGGAGCATGTCCATGGCCAGGTTGCCGAAGTTCATGGCCACCATGCGGTCCAGGGCGTCCGGGGCGCCGCAGCGCATCATGTATCCCAGCTGCTGGTAGGTCACGCCCTTGCCGGTGATCTCCTTGATCTTCTCGGCGGTCCAGTGGCCGATCCCGCCCAGCTTCTGGTGGCCGTAGGCGTCCTTCTCGCCCTTCTGATGGATCTGGCCGCCGACGGGCAGCGCGCCCTCGCTGATGGTGATCACCGAGTAATGGCTCGGGTTGCGCTTCTTGTCGCTGAGGGCCATCTCCGCCAGGCGCTCGATGTCGAAGGGCACCTCGGAGATCACCGCGCGGTCCACGCTGGCCAGGTAGCTGGCGATCAGCGAGGTCTCGCCGCTGTTGCGGCCGAACAGCTCGATCACGCCGATGCGCTCGTGGCTGCCGATGGGCGTGCGCAGGTCGTGGATGGCCTGGACGCTGCGGGTGATCGCCGTCCCGAAACCGATGCAGTAGTCGGTCCCGAAGACGTCGTTGTCCATGGTCTTGGGGATGGCGATCTGCGGGTAGCCGGCCTGGTTCAGGCGCGCCGCGTAGCTCAGGGTGTCGTCGCCGCCGATGGGGATCAGGGCGTCGATCTCCAGGGACTCGAGGTTGGCCACCACCGTGTCGGTGATGTCCGCGGGATAGGTGATCCCGTCCTTCCGCAGATGCTCGGGCATGTCCTTCTCGCGGACCTTGCCCGGATTGGTGCGGGAGGTGTGCAGGAAGGTGCCGCCGTAACGGTCGATGGTGCGCACGTCGGCGAAGGTCAACGGCCGGATCCACTCCGTGTTGCCTTCCAGGCCCTTGTCGTGCTCGTAATTCGCCAGCCCGGCCCAGCCGCGCTTGAACCCGTAGACCTCGATGCCTTCCTTCTCGGCCCGGTGGATGACCTGCTTCATGGCCGAGTTGAGGCCGGGCACGTCCCCGCCCCCGGTCAGGATCGCGATCCGCTTGATCTTCTTCTTCATGGTCCACCCTCGGTCAAGGTTCGGATTCCTCATCGATTCACCGGGAAATTACACGCCGCCCCCGAGGCTGGCAAGTTCCCCGGTGATGGCTGTTCCCCCGTGAGAGCTCAGTCCTGCGGCCCCCAGGCCCGGCAACCCTCGGCCAAAAAAGTGCCCCGGCAGGACATCCGGGCCAGGTCGCGGACGTCAGCCTCGCTGAAACCGAAGGTCTCCATGGCCAGTTCGTACTCCCGGGCCAGGGTGGTGCTGCTGACGGTGGGATTGTCGGTGCAAAGGGCGACCTTGACGCCCGCCTCCAGGAACCTGGGCAGGGGATGGTCCTTCAGGGAGGCGACGGCCCCGGTCTGGACGTTCGACGAGAGGCAGACCTCGAGGTAGATCCCGTCGAGGGCCAGGCGCTTGATGAGCTCGGGATCGTCCCCGGCGCTGGTCCCGTGCCCGATGCGGTCGGGCCCCAGGTTGTCCAGGGCCTCCCAGATGCGTTCGGGCCCCTCGCTCTCGCCCGCGTGGGCGGTCTTCTTCAGTCCCATCAGGCCGGCCAGTTCGTAGGCCTCGGCGAACAGCACCGGCGGGAAGGGGGCCTCGTGCCCGGCGATGTCGAAGCCCACCACCCCCACCCCGTCGTGGTACTCATCCTTCTCGCCGATCACCTCGCGCAACAGGATGCGGGCCATGTTGCCCCCGTGGTTGCGCATGGCGATGACGATCATCCCGGCCTGGAAGTCCGGATGCTGGGCGGAGAAGGTGTCCAGCCCCTTGCGGGTGGCGGCGAGGACCTGGCGGGTGGTCAGGCCCGCCCGGCGGTGGATCAGGGGGTTGATGCGCAGTTCCAGCAGCCGCACCCCGTCGAGGTAGGCGTCCTCGGCCAGCTCGTAGCTGATGCGCCGGATGTTGTCGTAGAACTGGGTGTACTGCAGGGGAACGTGGAACTTGTCCAGGTAGTCCAGCAGGGTGCTGTCCTGGGACTCGTCCCACTGCAGGTAATGCCGGAACTGCTCGTAATCGAGCCCCGGCACGGCGCTGTAGTACTTCTCCGATAGCTCCCAGAGGGTCGCCGGGCGGATGGATCCGTCGAAATGGCGGTGGATGTCCGCCAGGGGAAGGGACCGGATGAAATCCCTTCGGTCTTCGCTCGTCATTGTTCCAACCTCTTTCTCCACATGGTAAATTCGCGGCAGGATAAGCGTCCCGGGCGGGAATGTCCAGTCGTCCGCCCCGGTAAAACCGCCCATTTCCTGTATTTTTTGCAGGAATTCCGCCCAATTCCGGTTTCGATAACCCCTTGCCGAACACGAAGAGGTTTGCTTGGGCTAGAAAAGGGTGTAGATTTGAACGTGTGGGTCACGTTAAGGGGGAGATATGACGGGCTCAAGCTCAGGAGCGATCGGAATATCATGAAAGTCAACACCAAGGTCCGGTACGGTCTGCGCGCCATCCTGCAGATCGCCGACAACTACGGCGGGGAACCCGTTCCCATCAGCGCCATCAGCGAGTCCCAGGAGATCAGCGGGAAGTACCTGGAGCAGGTGGTCGGCACGCTGCGCAAGGCCGAACTGATCACCAGCCGCAAGGGCGTCCGCGGCGGGTACACCCTCTCCCGCTCGCCGGAGGAGATCAACCTCTGGGAGGTCATCACCGCCCTGGACAGCCACACCACCCTGGTGGATTGCGTCCTGGAGCCCGAAGTCTGCGACCGCAGCGACGACTGCCTGACCCGGTCGATCTGGACCCTGCTCAGCAAGCGGATGCAGGACTTCTGGAAGAGCTTCACCCTGGCCGACCTGCTGGTGACCATGCGCGAGGCCGGCGACTCGAAGTTGCAGCAGCTGAGCGACCTCGAGCGGACCTGAATCCTGCCTTCCCGTCCGCGGCGCCGGTCCTTCGGCGCCGCTGCGAATATCCCTCATCATTCCCACGCTTCCGGGGAGCGCAACTCCCATCGTTTTGCTATCATTATTCGATCGAGCATCCCTTTTCATCCCGGAATCACGGGCGGAATCCATGCATACCGGTGATTTGCTTGCGCAGTTCGAAATCCGCGGCCTGATCGGATCGGGCGGCATGGGCGAGGTCTACCGCGCCCGTGACACCGTCCTGGACCGCGATGTGGCGCTCAAGATCCTGCCGCTGGAGTGGAACCGGGATCCGGAGCGACTGGCCCGTTTCCGCCGCGAGGCCAAGGTCCTGGCCAGCCTGAATCATCCCGGGATCGCGGGGATCTACGGACTCGAGGAGGCCCAGGATCGCACCTTCCTCGTGATGGAGCTTGTCGAGGGCAGAGATCTGGCCGAGATCATGGCCGAGGGCCCGCTGCCCCTGGAACGGGCCCTGGACATCGCCGTCCGGATCGCCACCGGTCTGGAGGAAGCCCACCGCAAGGGGTTCATCCACCGGGACCTCAAGCCGGCCAACATCAAGATCACACCTGACGACAAGGTCAAGATCCTGGACTTCGGTCTGGCCCGGGCCCTGGTCGAGGAACCCGCTGCTTCCGACAAGCTGTCCAACAGCCCCACCATCACCGCCGCCATGACCCAGGCAGGGGTCATCCTCGGCACTGCGGCCTACATGAGCCCGGAGCAGGCCCGGGGCAAGGATGTCGACGAGCGGGCCGACATCTGGGCCTTCGGTTGCATCCTCCTGGAGATGCTCACCGGCAGGGCATTCTTCGCCGGCGACACCTTCAGCGACACCCTGGCTTCGATCCTCAAGACCGATCCGGTCTGGGACGACCTGCCCGCAGAGCTTCCCCGCGGCGTCCTGCGCCTGCTGCGGCGCTGCCTGGCCAAGGACCCCGGCGACCGGCTGCACTCCATCGCCGATGCCCGCATCGAGCTGCAGGACATGAGCCGGGAACCCCGGACCGTTACGGGACACGGCAGTGCCGGCGGCCGGAACGGAGCCCGGAGCTGGGCCGGCTGGATCGCCGCAGCCGTCCTGGCCGGGGTGGCTGGCGTTCTGGCGGTGCTCCTGCTGGGAAACGGTCCCGATTCCGCCGCCCTGCCCCCGCGCCTGGACGCCCTGACCTACCAGGGCCGCGAGTGGAGCCCCGACGTCTCCCCCGACGGCAACCTGGTGGTCTTCACCTCGGATCGCGACGGCACTCCCCGCATCTGGATGAAGGAGGTCGCGGGCGGCGGCGAGGTCGCGCTGACTTCCGGTCCCGACGACCTCCCGCGCTTCTCTTCCGACGGGTCCCAGATCCTGTTTACGCGGGACGTCCAGGGCAACCGCCAGCTCTACCGCAAGACCATCGTGGGCAACCAGCTGCGCAAGGTCCTGGACGACGCCATCGAGGGCGACTGGTCCCCCGACGGGCAGAGCGTCGCGTTCCTGCGTGCCAGGCCGGAGATCGGGGAGAATACCGTTCTGGTCGGGATCGCGACCCTCCAGTCGGGCGCCGAACGCATCCTGGGCTCCATCGAGAAGAGGGCCTGCTACGGCCTGCGCTGGTCCCCGGACCGGAGCTTCATCGCCGTCAACACCACCAGCCTGACCGGGAACGTGGCCGAGACCAGCGGCATCCACCTGTTCGACGCCGAGACCGGGGAGGTCACCTTCACCGCCCCGACCCGCTGGACCGGCCCCTATTCGGCCCTGGAGTGGTCGCCCGACGGCAAGGGGTTCATCATCGGGCAATCGGACCACGTCATCGCCCACGTGACCGGATCGCCCAGCCTGATCATGGAATACGACCTGGCGGCGGGGACCATGCGGCCCCTGTTCTGGGCCAAGCTGCGCCTGCCCAAGGGCAGCTGGGGCTCGACGACCCTGGCCGTCCTGGCGGACGGCGACATCGTCCTGGATCATCAGGAGGAGTTCGCCCAGTTGCTCCGTTATCCCCTGGGATCCGGCGCCCCGGGCAGCCCCGAGGTCCTTTCCACCGGCCTGAGCATCGACCGGCAGCCGGTGTTCTCCCCCGACGGCGCCCGGCTCATGTACTCCAGCAACCGCAGCGGGAACGTCGACATCTGGATCCGGGATCTGGAATCGCGCCAGGACTATCGCCTGACCGACGACGAGGCCGGCGACTGGGACCCCGCCTTCACGCCCGACGGGCAATCGGTCCTGTGGAGCAGCGACCGCAGCGGGAACATGGAGATCTGGATGGCCTCCATCGACGGCAGCGGCGCCCGGCAGGTGACCCGGGACGGCGTCGACGCCGAGAATCCCACGATGACTCCCGACGGCCAGTGGATCGTCTACGCCAGCGGGAGCGACGCCAAGCGGGGCATCTGGAAGATCCGGCCCGACGGAACCGAGGCGACGCGGCTCGCCGCCGGGGACTACCTGATCCCCGAGGTCTCGCCCGACGGCCGTTTCGCCCTGTTCATGTTCATCCACCGGCTGGATGCCCATGTCAAGGTGGTCGAGATCGAGACCGGTCGGATCCTGGACTTCAGCGTGGAGCTCAACATCACCCAGAGGGACGAGAACCTGGTCTTCGGCCGGGCGCGCTGGGCTCCCGACGGCCAAGGGATCGTCTTCATCGGGCAGGACGAGGCCGGCAACAGCGGGGTCTTCCTGACGGATTTCGAACCCGGGGGCGTCTGGGACGGGTCCCGGCGCAAGGTCGCCGGGTTCGATCCCCGGTTCACCACCGAATCGCTGGGGATGTCCCCCGACGGGGGTTCCTTGGTCATCGCGGCGCTGAACGAGCGGCGAACCCTCGAGCGGGCCTCCCACGTGGATCTGAAATTCTGGTAGCCGCCCGGGCCCAGCCATCGCTCAGCCGGATCCCCATCGAGGGTCCCCTCTTCTTTCGGTGTGTGCAATGAAGCGTCCCACGAGGGTGTTTGTCCGTTGACAGGTGCCGGGCGGCTGCTCACTTTTGAGCCGTGAGGGGCAGGGACCAGGAACCGGGCAAGGGAGCCGACCATGGATTTCGTACAGGGGCTGCGGCGCAAGGCCGCCGAGCTGAACCGCACCATCGTGCTGCCGGAGGCCCACGACGAGCGCATGCTCAAGGCCGCCGGGATCATCCGGGACGAGGGCTTCGCCCAGGTCGTGCTGCTGGGCGACGAGGCGACCGTCACCGCGGGTCTGAAGGCCCAGGGCGTCGATCCGAAAGGGATCGGCATCATCGATCCGGCCCGCTCCACCTACCGCGCCGACTTCGTCCGGGCCTACCACGACATGCGCAAGCACAAGGGCCTGACCGAGGAAGAGGCCGCCCGCACCATGGACGACCCCCTGTTCTTCGGCGCCATGCTGGTCAGCAAGGGCATGGCCGACGGCATGGTGGCCGGCGCGGTCAACAGCACCGGCAACGTGCTGCGCGCGGGCTTCCAGATCGTGGGCACCGCGCCCGGATCGAGCCTCGTCAGCAGCTGCTTCGTCATGGTCAAGCCCGACTGGGAGTTCGGCGAGAACGGCCAGATCGTCTTCGGGGACTGCGCCGTGAACCCCCAGCCCACGGCCGAACAGCTGGCGGACATCGCCATCGCGACGGCGGGCACCGCCCGGGCCCTCTGCGGATTCGAACCGAAGGTCGCCATGCTCAGCTTCTCGACCATGGGCAGCGGCAGCGGACCCGACGTGGACAAGGTCATCGAGGCCACCCGGCTGGTGAAGGAGAAGGCCCCCCAGCTGCTGGTCGACGGCCCGTTGCAGCTCGATGCGGCCATCGTCCCGAAGATCGGCGCCAGCAAGGCGCCCGGAAGCCCGGTGGCCGGCAAGGCCAACGTGGTGATCTTCCCCGACCTGGACGCCGGCAACATCGGCTACAAGCTGGTGCAGCGGCTGGCCGGGGCCGAGGCCGTGGGCCCGGTGCTGCAGGGCATGGCCAAGGGCGTGAACGACCTTTCCCGGGGCTGCAGCGTCGAAGACATCGTGAACGTGGCGGCCATCACGGCCCTGCAGAGCGCCTGAACCGGAGAAGCACCATGCCCGACCTGGCCGGCAAGAACGTCCTGGTGATCAACTGCGGCAGCAGCTCGCTGAAGTACCAGCTGCTGGACATGGCCCACGAGACCCTGATGGCCAAGGGCCTGGTCGAACGCATCGGCCTCGAGGACGGCATCCACACCTACAGCCCGACCGGCGGGGCGAACCTGCGCGAGGAGACGCCCATCCCCGACCACGCCCGCGGGATCGAGCTGGTGCTGGCGGCCCTGGTCCACCCGGAACACGGCGTGATGAAGAGCATGGACGAGGTCGCAGCTGTGGGCCACCGGGTGGTGCACGCCGGCGAGAAGTACTCCGGCTCGGTCCTCATCACCGAGGACGTGATCGACGCCCTGAAGGAATGCGTGCCCCTGGCGCCGCTGCACAACCCCGCCAACATCACGGGCATCGAGGCGGCCCAGAAGGTCATGCCGGGCGTGCCCATGGTGGGCGTGTTCGACACCGCCTTCCACCAGACCATGCCCGACCGCGCGTACATCTACCCCATCCCCTACCACCTCTACGAGCAGTACAAGATCCGCCGTTACGGCTTCCACGGCACCAGCCACCGCTTCGTGACCCTGCGGGCGGCCCAGGTGCTCGAGCGCGGGGTGAACGAGCTGAACTTCATCACCTGCCACCTGGGCAACGGCGCCTCGGTGGCCGCGGTGCTGGGCGGCCGCAGCATCGACACCTCCATGGGCCTGACCCCCCTGGAAGGGCTGATGATGGGCACGCGCAGCGGCGACATCGATCCCGCCCTGGTGGGATTCCTCGCGCGCCGGCTGGACATGAAGCTGGCCCAGGTCGAATCGATGCTGAACAAGGAGAGCGGGATGCTGGGGATCAGCGGGATCAGCAGCGACCTGCGGGACGTCGAGCGCGAGTACGCCAACGGCAACGACCGGGCCCGCCTGGCGCTGGAGGTCTACGCCTACCACATCCGCAAGTACATCGGCGCCTATGCCGTGGCCCTCGGCCGGGTGGACGCGATCATCTTCACCGCCGGCGTGGGCGAGCACGCCTCGCTGGTCAGGGAGTGGGCGTGCCGGGGCCTGGAGGCCATCGGCGCGATCCTCGACCCCTTCAAGAACGCGACGCGGCACGACGAGGCCATCATCTCGAAGGCGGCCTCGCGGGTGAAGATCATGATCATCCCGACCAACGAGGAGCTGATGATCGCGAGGGATACGAGGGATCTCGTGTTCGGCTAACCCTATTGACTCCTCCTGATGACTTCTCCTTCGCCATCCAGTCCCCCGGGAATGGCACCTTCTTTTTTTGTGCTGCGGTTGGATTTCTTGATCGAATTTGCAAGAATCCCCACACGTGTGGGATCGTCGGCCTTTCGGCGGACGCCCGCTCGGCCCGGATCAGCGGAAAGTCGCCTTCAGGTCCCCCCAGCTCACCGCCTCGTCCCCCACTTCGCAGCCATCCCAGGTGAACGTCGCCTGGCCGTCCAGGACCCAGCGCGTCGGGTCCACCTCGCAGCAGTTGAAGGTCATGGCGGCCAGCGAGCTCAAGCGGCCGTCGGGTCCCGAGGGCGCGGTGTTGTTGAGGATGGTGCAGCTTTCCGCCCTCACGATCGCGTAGCTGCCGAACTCCACCCCACCGGCGTATTCCCCGCCCGTGTTGCCGGTGATCGTCACGTTTTCCAGGACGACGTTGCGGCTGCGGTAAACGTACAGGCCCGCGGCGCCAATGTCGGCGGTGTTGTTCCGGATGACGCAGTCCCGCAGGACCGCGTAGGCGTAATAGCCCAGAAGCTCGATCCCGCCCCCGGTCTCCCAGACGGTGTTGTCCTCGACGATAAGCCCCTCCAGAAGGGCCGTCCCGGAACCGCTCCAGGTCACGCCGCCGCCCACCATGGTCCGCCAGCCGCCCCGGAAAACGCAGTTCCGCACGACAGGGTCGCCGATGACCGATAGCTGCAGACCGGCGACCTCCGTGGCCTGGTTCGCCTCGAAGAGGCAGTCCTCGAACACCGGGGAGCCGGTGCCCTTCACGAAGGCGCCGCCGCCGATGGCCGTCTCGTTCTCCCGGAAGATGCAATGGGAGACAGTGAGGGAGCCCCCATCGACCATGAGCCCCGCGCCCCAGGAGTTGTAGGGGGTGCTGCCCCAGGCCGGCAGCCCGTTGGACAGGGTGACCGCCTCGATGCGGGTGGAGGCGTCCAGCCCGGCGCCGTAGATGCAGCGGCCCAGCCGCTCCCCATCGATGACCACGTCGGCGGGATCGCCGCTCTCCCCGCGCAGGACCACGCCCGAGGGCAGGATCAGATCATGCTCCAGGTAGGTTCCCGGAGCGATGACGACATGATCGCCGGGACCGGCGGCGCCCAGGGCGGCCGCGATGGTGGGATGCGCCGAGGGCACGAGGAGCTCCGCGCCCGAAACCACGGTGTTCATGGCCAGGATGACCATAACGGAGAGCGCGAGGGATCTGGTCATGGCTGCGGTCCCGATTGGGGTGGATGGGGATTCGGCCCGCCAATGATACCACACATCCGTTTGCCCGTCCGGACCGCACAAAAAAACCCCGCCGCATCACTGCGGCGGGGTTCTTGTCGATTGCAGGCAGGACTACCAGCGACGGCCGCCGCCGCCGCCGCCACCGCCACCGCCGCCGGTGCGCGGACGGTCCTGGGCCTCGTTCACGCGAAGCGCGCGACCGCCCAGTTCCTTGCCGTCCAGGTTGCTGACCATCGCCTGGAGGGCGTTGTCGTCCACTTCCACGAAGCCGAAGCCACGGGGCCGACCGGTCTCACGGTCATTGATCAGCGCCACCGAGTGAACGGTGCCGAACTCGCCGAACAGCTGGCTGATCTCATCTTCGGTCGCGGTGAAGGGCAGATTGCCCACATACAGTTTCTTCAAGGCTTTCTCTCCAAGTGCCGGCTTTCCGGCTTTACCAAGCAGTCAGGATCGCCGGCTTCTTCCGGCAGGACCCCTCTCGCTTCATCCGGCCCGCAGAAGCGGACCCATCCCTCCGCTTGTCGGAGGAATTCCGAGCCGCCGACCCAGGAGGATCGCGCGGTCGATCTTGTGTGGCCCGCCGCCGAGGCGGTTCCCGGGCACGCGTTTCGCCACCTGCAAAAGGTGGGCCAACAAACGGAATGCACACGGGTATTCAGAAGACCGGGGGGTTTTCCGCAGACCAGTGGGATGAATCTAGCATGATTTTCTCAAATGTCAAGCCGGGAATCAATTGAGGCAGGTCAGGACCACGTCGAGAAGGGCCGGGCCACCAGGCTGGCGTTGAAGTAGCGGGGGTCGCCGGTGACCTCGTCTCCCACCCATTCGGGCGTGGCCACCGCCTGGTCCTCCGCTTCGAGCTCGCACTCGGCGATGATCAGCCCCTTGTTGACCCCGTGGAACTCGTCCACTTCCCAGACCAGCCCCCCGTGAGGGATGCGATAGCGGGTCTTCTCGATCAGGGGTTGTTCGCAGAGATCCAGCAGTTCGTTCGCGTCGGCCACGGGAATGGCGTACTCGAACTCGAGGCGGGTCGCCCCCCGGTTGGCCCCCTTCACGGTCAAGACGGCCCGGTCGCCCATGGTCCGGACCCGGACCACGCGCTCCCTGACGGTGCTGAGGTAACCCTGCCGGAACGGGACGCCTTCGGCCCCCCGGCGCCAGGCGTCGCCGCGAACCAGGTACTTCCTTTCGATCTCCAGCCCCAAGTTCCGCCTCCTTGCTTGTTCCGGATCCTATCCGCTCGCCGCCATCGCGTCCCGCTGGAAGTGGAACGACCCCCGCATCACCACCACGCCGGTGGCTTCCAGCAGGACCTTCAGGACGCTGCCGTTGCGCGAGTGGACGCACATCTCCGCCAGGGTGGGCCTGCCCAGGGAGTGTCCCTGCTCCGTCGTGATCCGGTGGCGGTCCGAGGTCGGCAACAGCTTCTGGTCGACGATGTAGGCCGCGACCGCGCCGAGGCTGGTGCCGCTGGCCACGTCCTCGGCCGAGCCCATCCGCGGGTGGAAGAACCGGCACTGGAAGTCGGCGTCCTGATGGACCGTGTCAGGGCAGAAGAGGGTGACCCCGCCCACCCCGCGCAGGTCGGTCAGCCTGCCGATGGCCTCGGTGTCCTTGAAGTCGCCCCGGATGACGTGGCGGTCGCAGACCGGGACGATGATCTGGTCGAAGCCGCAGCTCACCCGCTGGGGCCCGTGACTGCCCAGGCCCAGGGATTCGGCGGGGATGTCCAGGGCGGCGGAAACCTCCCCGACGGAAACGGGCTCCCCGAACCGGGGCTCGGGCAGCTCCAGAGTCACCAGGGTGCGCCCGTCCGGCCGGAATCCCAGGGTGACCGGCAGGATTCCGGCCCCGGTCTCGAGCCGGATGTCCAGGCCCTCGGGTGTGGGCTTGTAGAACCCCCGGTCGGCCATGGAGGCGAACGCGGCGATCACCACGTGTCCGCTGAGGATGGCCTCGCGCCTGCGCGTGAAGAACCGCAGGCGGATGTCGGCCCCGGGGATCGAGGGAGGCAGGATGAACCCGGCTTCCATGGAAAGCTCGTCGGTGATCTGCAGCATCTCGGCCGTGCTCAGACCCGAGGCGTTGGGAATGATGGCGGCCGGGTTGCCGGTGAAGGGATGGTCCGCGAAGGCGTCCACGATATGGAAGGGGATGATGGCCATGGCGACCTCGCTTTCGACGGCCGCAACCGGGGCGGCGCCAGAAGACCCGCGGGGATGCTCCCAGCTTACACCAAACCCGCGGCGGCAACAACCACCTTGCCCCCGCGGCGCCGGGCACTTTACTGTCCCCTGGTTGTACAAGACGGGATGGACCCTGCATCCGGGAGCCGCCATGACCCTGCGAATGACCTGGCCGACGACCATCTGGATGTTCATCGCCCTTCTGGGCGCCGCCTGCGGCGCGCCCGGCGAGGCCGTGGCCCAGCGCCCCCTGGACCGGGAAGACCTGACCGAAATGTTCGAGCGCGCCATGCAGAAGGGCGACGCAGTCTCCGCCCTGGACGTCGCCCGCCGCTTCAACGAGCGGTTCGCCGGGGATCCGGTCATGCTCTACAACCAGGCCTGCCTGGAGAACCGGATGGGCGACCAGGACAGGGCCGCGGTCACTCTCCGGACAGCCCTCGCCGCGGGTTTCGAGGAGATGGGCTTCGCCCTGAACGATCCCGACCTCGAGGGCGTGGCCGACCGGCCGGAAATGTTCGAACTCGGGGTCGCCGAGCGGAGCCGGTTGTTCCTGCTGTCCCGGGAGAAGGCCCTGACCCTGGAGCACGGAGCCTGGTCCGATCCCATGCCCCTGGATCCCACCCGGCCCCGCCCCGGCTCCGCCGGTGATCCCCGCCCGGAGATCCGCCTGAACTGGAGCGACGCCGGCCTGCAGATCGAGGTCACCGCCCCCGAACCCTGGAACGACTTCGCCACGGAGACGGCCCCCCCCTGGGCCGGCGGGGCCGGCGTCGTGGTGACCCTCTCCGTCCCCGAGGGGGACCGGGAGATCGACAGCGCCAACTCCTTCAGCTTCGCCCTGGGCGGCGAGAAGGGCGGCCCCACCGCCGCCATGTTCCTGGGCGAGCAGAAACGGTGGCAGCGCATCGCCGAGATGAATCCCAAGATCGGCAAGGGCCCCGACGGCGCGGCCGTCCTGAGCGCCCTCATCCCCTGGCCGAGCCTCATGCCCTATCATCCGGTCGTCGATCCCGCGCTGGGCCTCAACGTCATGATCCGCCAGGGCGCCGGGCGGGGTTACCCGAAGGCGGCGTTGATTCCCGATCCCTGGGCCTGGGCTCCGGCGGCCGGGCGCCACCGGCTGGCGCCCCTGGAATTCCGACTCGATTCCGTGGACCGGGAACTGTTCGCGGGCAAGGTGTCGGACTCCATTGCCGGGACCGAACCTCTCGACCTGGAATTGACCGTCGTCTGCACCACCGAGGGGACCGGGCTCCTCGGCCTGGACTTCCTGGATCCGGCCGGGCGGTCCGTCCTGCCGTCCGGGCCCCAGACCCAGGTCGTGCCCCTGCGGCCGGGCGCCAACCTGCTGCAGCGTCAGGCCGACTTCTCCCGGCTGGCCGACGGCGCCTACCTGATGAAGGCCACCTTGGCCTTCCCCTCGGGCCGTGAGGCCGTCTGGAGCACCAGCGTCCTGCAC
>Ga0180009_10005105_pt1 | contig 14209 bp, 11 predicted proteins | sample OS_PC_MetaG_FD_123537 | JGI IMG/M metagenome (GOLD analysis project Ga0180009, IMG submission 123537) | Groundwater microbial communities from the Aspo Hard Rock Laboratory (HRL) deep subsurface site, Sweden - OS_PC_MetaG | ecosystem: Environmental > Aquatic > Deep subsurface > Groundwater...
ATACTAGCAATTTTAACTAACTTTATTATCTGGTATCCGCAATGGACAGCCATTCCTGTACCCAAAAAATTTGCCCAAAACATTTATTACTTAATCCCCAGTTGGAAATAAATTAAATCAGTTCCAAAAACTTCAGACTTCTAATCTCCCGCATTACTTCTTTAATTAAATCTTTCAAGTCATTAACGTCTTCTTCTGTGAGAATGAAGCTACGCTTGACTAGTTTACCGCGATCATTTGGTTCAACAAAATCAAACTCTCCCTCCGTGACTGTGGGAATAAAAGTTTCATCCAAATCAGCTAGGAGTTTATAAAATAGTAACTGACGCTTGTAAGAACCTCTAATGCTTTCCGGCAGTCTCTGCTCTCGTTCTGATAAACCCGCCGAGGCAATTTTACCCTCAATGTAATTTCCAGACTTAGCTTTGCCAGTTTTATAATCAATTACTTTAACTAGTTTTTTCTCTTTATCCAACCAATCGACCCGATCTATCCGGCCAGTCAGATGAATGTCGTCTAGGATTGTTTTGCTCCACCCAAACCCAAAAAAGCGCTCAATAAACAATGGTTCCACCTTAATTTTGGCTAATTGTTGATAATACTGAGCCAAAATATCTCTCCCATAGCTGAGTCGTCTTTGGAAATTTTGTGAAGTCATGAGTTCTCTGGTCAAAGAATTATTAAACTCACACAAAACTAAGTTGAGTTCAGGCAGTTGACCCTCATCTTGAATGAACTTAAATAACTTTTCAAGAGTTTGATGAATAGCACTCCCAAAAGCCATCGGCTCTGGTTTGGCTCGCGGAATCCGCAAAAGGACATTTTCTACAAACTCCGCCGGATTTCTTAGATAGGTGTTAAGAGCAGTAACTGAAAGTTTGAAGTCTTTGATTAATTGCTGATAAAACTCTTCTTCTGATGTTTTTAATTTATTAACTATAACTGGTTCTAGGAGCTTAGCTAAATATTTATCTGCCTGCTTAATAATTTGGGGGGCTGTGACTTTAGTCAATTGAACTGCTAGATTGTCGGTTGCTTCATCTCTAAGCTCTTCAACAAACATGCTGCCAATTACCTCCCGAGTTCGATTGTTAGCAATAACTGTTTCTGGAGATGAAATTGTGAGTTGTTTTCGTGCTCTGGTCAAAGCTACATAAAATAAACGTCGCTCATCTTCGTTTTGTTCTTTCCGAGACAAATCCGTGTTTTGCAGTAAACCCTCTGGCAAAGGTAGCAATTCTCTAACTCTATTATTTCCCCACTTTCCATCTAAACAATGAAGCAGAAATACATAATCCCACTCTAGACCCTTAGCTCTATGAACTGTAGAAAGATGAACTGCATTTTGTTTGACATTAAGATCTTCAACATTTAATTTAATGCCGTGATCTTTCATGGTGGCAATAGCTTCAAGAAAATCTCTTAAGTTTAATCCTGGCCGGCTTTGAGATAAAGCTTTGACTTCTCTAAAAAGAGAATTGAGATAAATTAGCAACTCGGTTTTAGAGCTAGACTCGAGCATCCAAGCCAAAAAACCACTTTCTTTGATAACTTTTTCGAACCACTCTGGGAAAACAACTTTTGCATCAAGGCTTCCCCAGTTGCAAAGTTTAGAAATAAAAATAGGTAGTTGCTCAAATTCCAACGGACTAATCTGATTGCCCAAATCATATTTCGCAAACTCTAGATACCCTGACTCAATGAGCTCGAAGATGCTAAGTCCAGCTTTGCCGGCCGCTCGCCCTACTTTCATCACTAAAACTGGATCTAACTTGAGCCACTCATAGCGCATAACTTCAAATAAGCGCTCGTCTTCTTGGGCAGTTCTCACGTCATTAATTACCTGGAAAAATGTCAGTAATTGTCGGATCATCTCATTTTCCAGCAAATCATTGCCCCCATCAATTTCGTAAACTAAGCCCCATTTATCTAAAGTCTCACGAATCTCAACCGCATCACGATTGTGACGATATAAAACTGCAATTTGTTCTAAGGGAATATTTTTCTTTTGTAGTTTTATAATCTCTTGTGCAATGTAAATGGTTTCTAAAATTTGTGATGGAGCCTGATAAAGATTAATGGCTAATTTTTGTTTACTATGACTCTTGAGTGGGTCTGTAAAAGAAAACTCAGCTAGCTGCGTACCTACTTGAGTCAATTGATTTTGACTAATTAGTTTAGCAGCCGCATTATAAATATTTTGGGGGCAACGATAACCCGTGTCTAAAGTAATCACTTGGGCTTTTTTATACCGCGAAACAAACCCCAATACATTCTCTATTGATGCTCCTTGGAAGCGATAAATAGATTGGTTAGGGTCCCCCACCACAAAAACGTTAGCCCGATCACCCCAATATGAGGCTAGCTGATCAACAACTTTGTTCTGAGCGGAATTAGTGTCCTGGTATTCGTCCACCAAAAAATAATGAATGTTTTCTTGATATTCGCGAAGCAATAATTCATGTTGATCAAAAGCCTCTACAACTAAAGAAATCATGTCGTCAAAATCATAGCGCAAACTAGAACGCAATCTCTGTTGATATTTTTTGTAAACTTGAGTCAACTCTTGCCACTTAGCTAAGTCTCTTTGCCGTTTATTTAATTGGATTTTACTAAGATCATTTTTATCACATTCGAGCTGTCGCTGCTCTTCTTTAACCACTTTTTTAAAATCAGTCGGTAAAAAACCTTCTCTTTTTAAGTTGGAGATAGCAAACAAAATATCTGAAATATAAAAATACGGACGATTGAGGGGTTTAAGAATTTCTAAAGACGATTCATCAATAATTTTTTGGAAAATATCATAGCGCTCCAATTCACTTAGTGGCTCACTACCACGATCGATGGGAAAATACTCCGGATGCATCTTAATCACCCAAGAACAAAAAGCGTGAAAAGTGCTGATCTGGACATAATAACCAGTTTTGCCGATCATACCAACTAATCGCTGGCGCATTTCTTTAGTTGCAGACTCAGTGAATGTCAGCGCCAAAATAGAACGCGGATTAGTGTCAGTCTTAAGTAAGATATTGGCAATTCGCGCCGCCAAAACTTGAGTTTTGCCTGTTCCAGGACCAGCCACCACCATTACTGGACCTTCAATATTATTCACGGCTTTCTTTTGTTGAAAATTGAGACGGTTATAAATAGTCTGAAATTGATCAGTCGTTGGCATTACTTTTCTCTCTCCACTTTTTCCTGCGCCTGCGCTCTCCCGATTTTTCTCCCCAACATCTGTTGTTTTAATTCCAAAGTTCTTTTTAATCCCGGATCATCTGTCCCATACCCTGCTGCAGTCAATTTGTGTTGCTGACAATAGAGAGAGTTAAGTTTTTGTTTTAGACTCATGTCGGGCTGACTGGACTTGAACCAGCGACCTCACGCACCCCATGCGCGCGCGCTACCAACTGCGCCACAGCCCGTTTCTAATAGCAATCTTCTAGTTTTACTACACTTAGTGTAACAAAACACTGCTTTCATACTTTAATAGGTTTTAATTATACAGTACTATGAATTCACATAAACAATAAAAAACCCAAAAATCACTGCCCAACATAGAAAGGAATTTATGACTAAAGACAAAAATAAAACCACCAAAATCAAAGAAACTAATTCAACAAAAGATTCTGGTAAAATCCAGGCGGTTAATATCGCTATGCAGCAAATTGAAAAACAACATGGCGCAGGTTCAATCATGAAAATGGGTGACTCATTTAAGGCTAATCGCAATTTTCCCTCTATCTCCACTGGCTCACTTTCTTTAGATTTGGCCCTAGGCATTGGTGGTTTCCCCAGGGGCAGAATTGTCGAAATTTATGGACCAGAAGCGTCGGGCAAAACCACGCTTTGTTTACACGCCATTGCTAATGTCCAAAAAAAAGGTGGCACTGCGGCTTTTATAGATGTCGAGCATGCCCTAGATCCGGGTCGAGCTGAAAAAATTGGCGTTAATGTAGATGAAATGCTCATCTCTCAACCTGACTATGGCGAACAAGCACTCGAAATTGCTGAAACCCTCATTAGGTCTGGTGGAGTTGAATTAGTCGTTATTGATTCAGTCGCCGCCCTAGTACCTAAGGCTGAAATCGAGGGCGAAATGGGCGATCAACAAATGGGTCGTCAGGCTCGACTTATGTCCCAGGCCATGCGTAAACTAGCTGCGGCTATAAGTAAGACCAATACTTTAGTTATTTTCACCAATCAAATTAGAATGAAGATCGGCGTCATGTTTGGCAGTCCAGAAACTACTAGTGGCGGCAATGCGCTCAAATTTTATGCCTCACAACGCATAGACATTCGTAAAATCGGCAACATCCAGGAGGGGGAGGAAATCGTGGGTAGTCGTCATCGAGTAAAAATCAAAAAAAATAAACTCGCGCCTCCTTTCAAGATGGTTGAGTTTGACATGGATATAAATGGTATCTCTTGGACGGGGGACATAATTGATCTTGGAGTTACTAAAAAAGTCATAGAGAGATCTGGTAGTTTTTATAAATATCAAGGAGAGATCATTGCCCAAGGACGCGAAGCTGTCAAAATTAAACTAACAGAAAACCCCAAACTATTGCGGGAAATCGAAAAAGAAATCTGGGAAAAAGTTAAAAATATAGAATAAAATAATCATTCCTGTATTAGATCGGATGCTTTTGCAACATTGACTAACTCACTTACTCTAAGTACAATAGTCCTATCTTGCACACAAACAGTAAAACAGTGCATCAATATTAGAAATATGAAGTACCAAGTTAGCATTAATATTTTTTATTTGGCACCAGATAGTGTGCTAATTTAACCTAATCGGCTTCTTTTTTCTAGTTGCTGTTGTGTGTCACGACAATATTTGATTGAAAGTAACGACAGCAAGGAGAAATATGTCATTTTTTAGTAATTTATCAACTTTGTTTGGTACTCAGGCTTTGCAAAACACCAAGCTCAGCCGATCCAAACCAAAGCCTCAGCCTAAAATTAGACCGCAGGCTAGCCCTCAAAAAAACCAAATCCAACCCAAGCTCGTAGCTCCACCTATCGATACTCAGGCGATTATCAATGGAGCTCAAACCAAAGCTAGAGAGATTATTGTTGAAGCTAAAGATGAGGCTTTGACTATTAAAACTGAGGCGGAAAATAATGCTCGCGGACTCAGCATTAAGCTTGAAGGACAGCAACAATCTTTAGATGCTAAGCTGTCAAAAATTGAAGAACGCTTGAGTAGTATTGAGAGTAAAGAAGAACGCCTAGATATTACGAAACAGGAGTTGGAAAAAACCAAGCAAAAACTAACTGATAGAGAACAAGAGATTCTAGCTAAGCTTGAAGCTACTTCTGGAATGACTACACAAGAAGCTACAAAGCAACTTTTTGACGATCTAGAAAAGCGTCTCCGCAAAGAAATGGCTCAGTTAATTCGCCAGAAAGAAGAAGAGGCCCAGCAAGAAGCCGACAGTAAAGTTCAAGAAATCATTATTGATTCTATGAGACATGGCGCGACTGACTATGTGGCTGAATACACTATTTCTACGGTCGAGCTACCCTCTGAAGAAGTCAAAGGAAAAATTATTGGTAAATCGGGTAGGAATATTCATACTTTTGAAAAACGAACTGGGGTTGATGTTGATCTTGATGCTGATCCTCAAACAGTTCGGCTGTCTTGTTTTGACCCCGTGCGAAGAGAAATAGCTCGAATATCATTAGAAAGACTAATCAAAGATGGCCGCATTCAACCCACTAGAATTGAAGAAATTATAGGCAAAGTAGAACAAGAAATTGACAAAGTCACTTTTGAAGCAGGTAAAAAACTCTGCCATGAAATAGGAGTTTATAATCTCCCCAATGATTTGATGAAAATGATTGGTAAATTTAAATATCGTTTTTCTTACGGCCAAAATTTAATCGCCCACACTCTTGAAGAAACTCGCATAGGGATTAAGCTCGCTCATGAGCTAGGAATTGATGTTAACATTGTAAAACTGGGATGCCTACTGCATGACATTGGCAAGGTTTCTGATGAAGTCGAAGGCAGTCACGTTGAGCTAGGGATAAAAATTGCCAAAAAATATAATATGCCCCAGGAAGTAATTGACTGTATTGCTCAGCACCATGAAGACAAGCCCTTTTCAGGACCTGAACAAATGGCGGTTTACATTGCTGATGCCATTTCGGGAGCTAGGCCCGGAGCCAGATATGAAAACTATGAAGAATATGTTAAAAGATTGGAAAAATTAGAAGAAATTGCTAATAAATATGATGAGGTTGAAGATTCGTATGCTATTCAGGCAGGTAGAGAAATCAGAGTCTTACTCAAGCCCGAACAATCAAAAGACGATGATGTCACGGTCCTTGCTAGTAAAATTAGAGATGAGATTAAAGACAGTGTCACTTACCCAGGCACGGTAACCGTCACTGTTATTAGGGAAACTAGATCTCAAGCAATAGCCAAGTAGTAGATAATCACAAATTATGAAAAATATCTTATTAATATCGCAAATAATTTTATCAGTTCTGATTACTGCCGTAATCTTACTCCAAGCCCAGGGTACAGGCCTAGGATCGACTTGGGGTGGTGGTGGTGAAACTTATCATACCAAGCGAGGATTAGAGAAAGTGTTATTTTACTTAACTATTACAATGATTGTTATTTTTGCCGGAGTATCTCTAGCCATCATCATGGTCTAAAATAAGGCTATGCGCAAGCTTTACTGGTATATCACTGCCTACTTTAAAAAACATGGTTGGATATTTGCTGTTTCAGTTGCTGGAGCTTTAATAGTGTTTTCTTTTTCCATTCCAGCGATCGCCCAAAGGCTGGAGCGAAAGCCTCGACACTATATCGGACTAATTGGCAAACATACATTATACAATCTACCCCTTAGTATTCAAAACCAGCTCAGTGCAGGACTCACCAAAACAGCTCAGGATGGCACCGTTAATCCCTATCTCGCTGAGCGCTGGGCTATTGAAGATGGTGGAAAAATTTATCGGTTTGTGATTAAAAAAGGAGTCAGATGGCAAGATGGTCAAGAACTTAAGCCAAACGATGTTGAGTATAACTTGCCAGACGTAGAAATTTTGACTACTCCCAATGATATTATTTTTAAACTTCCAGATGAATATGCGCCCTTCCCAACCATAGTTGCTCAACCAATTTTTAAAACTGTCCAAAAAAAATATCTCATGTTTTTTAAACAACCCATGCTAATTGGAATTGGCAAATATACTTTAGAAAGCTATAAACACGACGGTCAAAAAATTACCGAGATAGTTCTTAGCGGCATTAATGAAAAATTTATTTATCGTTTTTACTTTACCGAAGATGAGGCGGTATTAGCTTTTAAAAGAGGGGAAGTTGATGAACTCCCCGATCTATCTTCACCCCATGACGTTAGCGGTTGGCCCAACGTTGAAGTAAATAAACAGATGAATAATGATCGCTATTTGGCTGTCTTTTTTAACAATTCCCACCCACTCTTTCCTAAAAGCGTCCGCCAGGCTTTATCATACGCCACTAACAAACCCGAGGGAAAGGAGGGAGCTCTGGGACCCATCAATCCAGATTCCTGGGCTTATTTAGAAGGCGGGAAGTCCTACAACTATGACCTGGATCGTGCGATTGAGAGAATTCTGGATGAAATTCCTCCCGAGCCCCTCAATATTGAGCTCACCACTACTGATAATTTTGTGACTGAAGCTGAACAAATCAAGCAAGATTGGGAGAAGCTTGGCATGGAAACTTATCAGGCCTGCTTAAATAAGAATACAGTTTCAGACAAAGATCAGTGCGTGAACACTAAGGTGCAAGTTAATATTAGAGTAACTAATTTTCCTGACACAAGTAATTTCCAAGCATTGTTAATTGGCCAAGAAATTCCATCCGATCCTGACCAATATCATCTCTGGCATTCACAGCAAGGCACCAACTTCACTGGTTACAAAAATACTCGCATTGATGCTTTATTAGAAAAAGGTCGTAAAATCGCAGAAAAAAACGAGCGCAAAGCTATTTATCAAGAGTTCCAACAGTTTCTCTTAGAAGATGCCCCTGCCGTATTCCTCAAACATCTGGCTAGTTACGAGGTCAAGAGAAAATAAATGAGAACAACTGCTTTCAGCATAGATACTTTTTATCAACAAATCGGAAATGGGCCGATTATCGTTCTTCTTCACGGATGGGGGCACAGCTGGGAAACCTGGAATAACTTAATCCCTTTTTTATCAAGTGATTTCCAATTACTAATTCCAGACTTGCCAGCTTTTGGCCAAAGCAAATCTCCAAGCAATCCCCAGAAGTGGAATTCAGAAAAATACGTTTTATGGCTTGATGAATTTCTCAAACAAACAACTAATAATAAAAAAATAATTTTAGTCGGCCACTCCTTGGGTGGAAAAATTGCCGCCCTCTATAGCGCTACTTATCCAAGTCAAATCAAAAAACTATTCTTGATCAGCCCTTCAGGGATTCCAGACAAGCTGAGCTTTTGTAAAAAAATTCAAAAAAAAGTCTTCTCAATGATCCCTCACATTGCCAAACAAATAATGCCACAAAAGTTAAAAAATAAATTATTAGAACGTACTGGAGCATCTGCTGATTATTTAAATGCCTCACCTAGTCAAAAAACCATCCTCAATAATATTATTCAGGAAAACATTACTCAATTTTTACACAAAATTTCTGCGCCAACATTTTTATTTTGGGGCATTTTAGATCAAGAAACACCTTATAAAAATCATCAAATTTTCCTTGAAAATATAGCAAATGCCGAACTGATTAAATTTAATACTGGGCATTTTCCTTATGTAGAAAACGAGATAGAGTTTAAAAAAGAGCTAATTAAAAGAATATGAAGATCAACACACTTTTAGCAATTTTACAACAAAGCGAATACCATTGGGACTCTTTTGACAGCTGGTTTCTGGCACATCGTCAAGATTCTCCAAAAATTGATCCACAAGACTGGACTCTCAAACTTAGGATCATTAAACTTATCTCTCTGAGCCTGTTTGTCATTCCTCTTCCAGCGAGAATTAGAGTGGCTTTAACTATTGTTAATGTTCTTGAATCTCCCATTAAATTTCTTCTTGTTTTTACTGCCATAATTAAACTTCGTTGGTTGCAAAAACAAGGTCTAATTACTATAGCAATTGCTGGCAGTTACGGGAAAACCTCAACCAAGCATATTATGTCTTGGGTATTAAAAAAACAAATTCATCTTATTATTACGCCCAAAAGTGTGAATACGCCCTTAGGAATATCACAGGTTATTTTACAAAAACTTTCAAGCAAACATCGATTGTTTGTAGTTGAGTTAGGAGAGTATTACTGCGGTGATATTAAAAAGCTGATTAAATTTTTGCAACCAAAGTTTGGTATTCTTACCCCTATTGGAAACCAGCATTTAGAAAGAATGGGCTCACTAAAAAATATTGCTGCTACCATGAGTGAGCTTTTAGATTATTTTAAAACTGATAAAGACAAAGTAGCTATTGCTGACCAAAATAAAAAATTTTATCATCATGACTGGAACTACTACGGGACCAGCTCCAGCTGTGACTATCGAGTTAAAAAAGCTTCTGTGACGCGCAAAGGCACAGATTTTGTTATCAAAACCCCACAACTGGAACTAGAGTCTTTCTCGCCACTTTACGGCACTCATCACGTAGCAAATCTCCTACCATCATTGTGGCTGGCTGATAAATTGAAATTAAATGTAAGGAAAACTATCCAAGAAGCAACTACTCTACCATGCATTTCGCGCAGACATGAACCCATTTTTGGTGAACATAGCGTTTTAATTTTAGACAACAGCTATAATACTAACCCCGACTCAATTAAAGCATCATTAGATCTTGTAAACAAACTTGAGGCATCAAACAGAATCATCATTACTTTAGGATTCTTAGAATTAGGAAAAAAATCAAGTAAGTTGCATTATGAATTGGGAAGACTCTTGGCAAAAAAAGTGGACTACGTGGGTTTAATCAAATCTCGCTGGAACGATCAAGTCAAGATTGGATATCTTGAAGCAGGTGGGATAGAATCTCAATTTATCACAGCTTCTAATCCTAACGAAGCACTGAATTTGCTTCATGATAAGATAAAACCAAATAGCATTATTCTGATAGAGGGTGGATACCAAGAAATATTTACCTAAAGGGAGCTTTATGAAAAAACTAGCAGTTATCTATGGCGGAATTTCTACTGAACATGAAGTCTCAATTATTACTGCAGTTGCGCTGATGGAAAATGTTGATCAAAAAAAATATCAACTCATTCCGGTTTATATTGATAAATCTGGTCAATGGTGGACTGGAGATGAATTGATGGATATGGCTTATTATCGAACTCAAGATCTATTCAACCCCAAGAACATAAAGTCATTTCACCTAAGTCATAATAGAAAAAATCATGAAATTGATGTGGCGATTTTGTGTTTTCACGGCGGATATGGTGAGAGCGGAAACATTCAAGGACTATTAGAGCTAGCTGGAATTCCCTATCAGGGTCCAGAAGTTTTAGGATCTAGCGCCTGTTTTGATAAAATTATTACTCGCCAAATTTTAGCCTCAGAGGGGATCGGACAAACCGAATATATTTGGTTTAATGACTATGATTGGCAAGAAAACAAAAAAGAAATTTTAGGAAAAATTATAAAATTAGGAATGCCGGTTTTTGTCAAACCTTCTAGATCTGGTTCTAGTATTGGCATAGCAAGAGTGACTAATGAAAACGCTCTTGAAAAAGTCATTGAACAAGTGTTGCAGTTTGATTACAGAATTTTAGTTGAAGCTGAAATCAAAGACTGCATTGAAGTTAACGTTTCTGTTTTGGGGGGAGATAAAATTGAGGTCTCTATTACCGAACAACCTATAAAAACCGATCAATTCCTGAGTTTTACTGACAAATACGAAAAAGGGGGTGGTAAAAAAAGTGGCATGGCAAGCGCTAACCGTCGTATTCCTGCTCCCATCAGTGCAAATTTAGCTACAAAAGTTCAAGAATTTGCAAAAAAAATCTTTAGAATATTTGATTGTACTGGGGTAGTAAGAATAGATTTTTTTGTTGATCCATCAGAAGAAACTATCTACGTGACCGAACTAAATACTATTCCAGGAAGCATGAGTTGCTATTTGTGGGCCGCTAGTGGCATAAGCTACCCTCAATTAGTAGATAGATTGGTAGAGATTGCTCAAGAGCGATTTGATAAAAAAAAGAAGTTAATCCAATCGTTTGAAAGCAATATTTTAGAAAAAAAATCCTGATAATCAGCTGTGCAGGCTAGATATCAAGAGAAATAGCAAAGAATCATTAAGCAACGCTCAGGTCTAACTTCTTTGCCATAACAACTGCTTGAAGAGCTTTGAATGCTTCTTCCATAGTATTGAAAATAACCAGAATATCTTGTTGCCGTTCTTCAACCGCTTGCTGTAGAGTTACTAAACCGGCTGGAGTTTTTTCATAAGTCCTCTGAGAGCGAGTCCAAGCTAGTTTATATCTACTCAAAGACATAGCAGCCGCACTTTTTATCCGAGCAATTGTGTCCATATCTTTAGCATCAAGCAGCTTTAAAATTAATTCTTGAAGAGTCTTAGGTAAATTCTGGTGTCCGTCAAGATATTTTTGAGCTGTTTCATGAAGATAGCTGTATCCTCCTAAATTTTGAAAGGCCGCAGTGTCCTGGCCTCTTCTCTTAGATGCAAGCAAAATAAAATCATTGACGAGTAGCTCTAATCGAATTAGCTCTACATGAAATTCTGCCTCACCTTCATAGTTAGCAGTCGCCAAATTTACTCTTAGAGATGGATCTGACTCAGCTAGCCGTGATTCTTCATCTAGGGGTAGGATGCTTTCTAGCATATCGCTAAATTATAGCAGATCTCTTTGCTTTCACAAGCTTCTTGTTTATACTGCTTAAATATGAAAAAGATTTCTTTTTTGTTGATCTTTCTAATAAGTAGTTTAATTTTTGCTGGCTGTAAGCAGGCCGCTTCTGACCAAGACATTAAACTCACTAGAAATATTGACTTAGATCAAGATCAGGCTCAACAGACATCTCCTAGCCCCATAGATAATAACCAAAAAGGTCCTCTTATGAAAACCATTAACGATTTTGAACCCATTGAAGCCACTCAGGCTACTCTAATTACTACCAAGGGTGATATTTCTTTTACTCTTTTTAGAGACAAAGCCCCCTTAACTACGCTTAATTTTTTAAACTTAGCTAAAGCTGGTTTTTATAATGGCATTGTTTTTCATCGAGTAATTGCTGACTTCATGGCGCAAGTCGGTGACCCGCTAACTAAAGATCCTGGCAAACAGGCTCAGTGGGGAACCGGTGGTCCAGGATATACTATCAATGATGAGTTCCATCCTGAGCTTTTGCATAATAAGGCAGGCATTGTCTCGATGGCAAATTCTGGCCCCAATACCGTGGGAAGTCAATTTTTTATCACTTATGAAGCTACTCCTTGGTTAGATGGTAAACACGCTGTTTTTGGTGAAGTCATTTCTGGCTTAGAAGTGCTAAAACAAATTGAGCAAGGCGACAAAATTCTTTCCGTCACGATTGAATAATTTGTGGCACAATAAGCTAATATGAAGCTCAAGTGGCTCATCATTGTTTTTGTAATCATTATAATTGGACTTTCATTTCCAACTTTTAAGCTCGCCTTTACTGGTCTAAAACTGGCGAAAGTTTCTCAACAAATTTTAGCCAATATAAATAATTATGGACAAAATTTTTTTACCGATAACTCACCCCAGCAGCAGATTAATGTCACCGAACTAAAAAAGAATGTAGATAAATTAAGCCAAACTCTTGACGCTTTTATTAATCAAAGTCGACAATCATGGTTAGCTAATAAAGTGATTAAAGATCTCAATAGCCAACTAGTTGTGAGCCAAGATTTGGTTTTTGTAGCTCAAAAACTACTAAAAGGCAAACATGCCTATGTATTGTTATTCCAAAACAGCGAAGAACTAAGAGCTACAGGAGGATTTTTGGGCTCTTATGCCAAAGTAGAACTAAATGATGGATTGCTAAAAAAAATAGAAATTCAGGATATTTATGTTCCCGATGGTCAATTTAGCTGGTTTATTGAGGCTCCAGTTGGTGCGAGAAAATACTTAAGTGGCAAAGAAGGCTTAAGACTCCGCGATGCTAATTGGCATCCTGATTTTCCAACCAGTGCCCAGCAAATCTTAACCTACTTGGCTTGGGGTAAGGAGGAGGGATTGGATGGAGCTATCGCAATTAATCTTCCATTGGTAGAAAAAATATTGACTATTACTGGACCCCTCTATATCTCTGACTATGATCAAACCGTAACAGATAAAAATTTTGCAGATATTGCTCGCGCTGATCGAGATCAATTCTTCCCCGGCAGCCAACAAAAACAACATTTTCTTTCTACTTTTTTTAATCAACTCGTCATTAAGCTACAGGATTTAAATGCATCACAGCTACAAACTTTGATAAAGACGATTACTGCTAGTGCCCAGCATAAAGATTTACAGTTTTTCTCACATGACACACAATTACAATTGATTTTTGAAAAAATGCAAATTGCCGGCCAGCTGGCTCAATCTCCAGATACAAATTCATTAATGATGGTTGAATCAAATGTTGGCATTAACAAAGCTAACCAACATTTAGATAGAGCGGTAACAATTAATTTAGAAAAAACATCGGCTCAAATAAAAGTTGATTTTACAAATCGTAATTATCCACCAACTAACATTGTGAAAAATAAAAACAAAGATGAAGCCAATCACTTAACTTATATAAATTATCAACGACTTATTTTTCCAACCAATTTCTCTATAGTAAGTATTGATTTTGATAATCAAGAAATTGCTGATTGGGATGAAGAATTGATCACTAATTCTAAAAATGAAACTTTTAAACAAATTGGTTTTTTAATCACTGTCCCAGAACAATCATCTAAAAAACTCATTGTGTCCCTAGCCCATCCCACTTCAACCAATCCAGCCAAACTTTGGATCCAAAAACAAGCTGGTCTACCGCCCACCCCATATAATGTCTCCTATCAAAATCAAACTCAATCATTTGAACTAACTCAAGATACTCTCGTAGAATTTACCCCCTGACTGCTACAATATGGTGATGACACAACAAACTCGAGAAAAAACTACTGCGCTTTTGGCTAAAGCAGGGCAATTATTAGCCAGTCTTGATATTGATCAAAATCAAACTGA
>Ga0180009_10005107_pt1 | contig 14208 bp, 14 predicted proteins | sample OS_PC_MetaG_FD_123537 | JGI IMG/M metagenome (GOLD analysis project Ga0180009, IMG submission 123537) | Groundwater microbial communities from the Aspo Hard Rock Laboratory (HRL) deep subsurface site, Sweden - OS_PC_MetaG | ecosystem: Environmental > Aquatic > Deep subsurface > Groundwater...
CGGCCTTCGGCCACCCAAGCTCCCCTCCTTGGTTAAGGAGGGGCAGGGGTGGTTGGTTTAAATGGGATGTCTCCCCCTTTGTTAAGGGGGACTCGGACAACCCTATTATAATATTCCCCCTTAAAAAAGGGGGCCGGGGGGTTGTTATCAAGGAGCGCAGACGGGGCAGGTGCGGGCGGAGCGGTTGTGTAGGTTAGATTTAGGATACCTTCTCAAGGCATTCGGCTACCCAAACCTTAATGATAGATTGACGGGGCACGCCCAAACGTCTTGCCTCTTTATCCAACGAACGAATCATCCACAAGGGAAAATCAACGTTAACCCGTTTCTGTTCCTGTTCAGGTCTTCTTGCCTTGGAGACTTCAAGGTATTTGGTAATATCCTCTTTCCCTTCATCAAATTTCTTTTCAAACTCACGAGCTTTCATATATATCAATCTCCTCTTTTCTTGAACGTCTGACTGAGATAATTCTTATCTTGTCATTGCGATAAGTAATAACCCCCGACCAGTGTTCGCCTGATATCTTGCCGATAACCAAAAATCTCAACTCATCAGACGACTTTACCGGAATCTCAATAAAGTCAGAATCAGCCCATATTTCTTGGGCTTGCTTAAAATCAAGGCCATGTTTTTGTTTATTGGCTTCGCTCTTTATCGGGTCGAATTCAAATTCCATGGTACGCTTATTATACCTTAAATACTCCTATGTCAACAGGAGCAACAGATCCCCCTTTGGACAACCCCCTTACTCCCCCTTTGTTAAGGGGGAATATTTCTCGGTGTCTCCGTGTCTCAGTGGTTAAAAATCTTTTCTCAGTTTTGTCCCCCTCACCCTGACCCCTCTCCCGCCGTGGGGAGAGGGGAGTATTTGGAAATCCGGGGACACCATACTTATTTCCCAAATATTTTCTTTCAATAGGCTTGTAGCTGGGATAGTTCAGGTATAATAAAAAATATGTAGTTGTTTTGTTAATTTCATATTGAATAGGGGAGGGAACCCAATGATTAAAGAAGCCATAGGCAGGGTTGTTGAGGGAATAGATCTTGAAGAAGAGGAGATGGTTCAGGTCTTTGAAGAGATTATGACCGGAGAAGCGACTCAGGCCCAGATAGGGGCATTTATAACCGCCCTACGCTTGAAGGGGGAAACCATCTCTGAGATTACCGGCGCGGTCAGGGTTATGCGTGATAAGGCTACCCCGGTCAAGGCGGATATAGATAGGCTGGTCGACACCTGCGGAACAGGCGGTGACGGGAAGGGGACTTTCAATATTTCAACCTCGGCCGCCTTTGTGGCCTCCGGGGCGGGATTGATTGTAGCCAAACATGGTAACCGATCAGTTTCGAGCCAGTCGGGGAGTGCCGATGTCCTGAAGGCCTTGGGGGTAAATATCGAGGCGGATGTTGCCACGGTTGAGCGTTGCCTTGAAGAGGCGGGAATAGGATTTCTCTTTGCCCCCCTTCTCCACGGGGCGATGAAGCATGCCATTGTCCCTAGGAGGGAGATCGGCATACGAACAATATTTAATATCATTGGCCCCTTAACCAATCCGGCCGGTGCGCTATCCCAGGTAATAGGGGTCTACGACTATTCCCTGACCGATTCAATAGCCAGGGTCTTGGATAATCTTGGCAGCCGGCACGTCTTGGTGGTGCATGGTTCCGACGGTTTGGATGAGATAACCTTGACCGGCAAGACACGTGTCTCTGAATTGAGAGGCGGGGAGGTTTATACCTACGAGATGACCCCAGAGGATTTTGGCCTTAAGACCTGCAAACCATCCGAACTGCTTGGGGGAGATCCCGAGAAGAATGCTTCTATCATCCTTGATATCCTGAACGGCGTCAAAGGGCCCAAGAGGGATATTGTCCTCCTGAATGCGGCGGCCGCCATCTGTGCCGGAGGAGTAGCTGATAATATTAGTGACGGAATATCCTTGGCGTCCCAATCCATCGATTCTGGTGAGGCGATGAAGAGACTTGAGGGACTGAGAGCGGTTAGCAACAGTTAACGAAATCTATACGGAGTTGTATTCAAATGATTACAACCCCCTGCCCCCCTTTGTTAAGGGGGAATAAGGGGGATAGGGGGTTGTAGGTTGAGGAGCTGACGACGAAGCCAACACAGTTAGCGTTTGAAAGCAACTTCGTATTAAGGGGCAAATGTTGAAAAAGATAGTAGATGCCAAAAGGGAGGAGTTGAGCCTTCTTAAAGGGAAACGGGGTGTGGCTGAGTTGAGAAGCATGGCCCTTGATAAAGAAGCCCCTCTCAATTTTACCGAGGCGATAAAGAGAAGAGAGTCCGGGGGGACGAGGATTATCGCCGAAATAAAAAGGATGTCTCCATCCAGGGGGATAATCCGTGAGGATTTTGACCCTGTCTCTATCGCCAAGATATACCAGGCGGGGGGAGTGGCGGCGGTCTCCTGTCTGACGGAAAAGAATTTTTTTGGTGGAGATATCGGATACCTTCAGAAAATACGCGGCGAATTAACCGTTCCGCTTCTCAGAAAAGATTTTATAGTTGACGAATATCAGATAGTTGAATCGAGGGCCTTCGGGGCTGATGCCTTTCTCCTCATTGCGGCCATTTTAGACAGAAATCAGATGAAGGAGTATATAGCTATGGGGCGGGAACTTGGCATGGAACCTCTGGTAGAGGTTCATTCCGAAGAGGAACTCGATTTAATTACCGACAGCGGTGCCCTTGTTGTAGGTATAAATAATCGCGACCTTAAGACATTCAAAACTGATGTTGCGGTAACTGAGAGATTGATAGAGCGGTTGGGGACTGGTTATATATCGGTAAGCGAGAGCGGGATATTTAACCGAGACGATATAGAGAGACTTGAGGGGTGCGGGGTAGACGCCTTCCTGATAGGGGAGGCCATTATGCGGGAAACTGATATGGCCTCGAAACTCTCTCAGCTTATTGGGGGATGATGTTTGTTAAATTCACCTTTCATAAAAGGAGATAACTGAATGAAGAAGAAGGTAGCGGTAGTCATGGGGAGCGATTCTGATTACACAATCATGGAAGAGTCAGTCAAGGTGTTGAGAGAGCATAAGGTTGATTATGAGGTGATGGTTACATCAGCTCACCGCACCCCTGAAAGAACAAGGGAGTTTGCCTCCTCGGCCGAGGAGAGGGGGGTCGCTATTTTTATTGTTGGGGCAGGTTGCGCGGCTCATTTGGCCGGAGTTATTGCGGCTGATACGATACTCCCTGTTATCGGGGTGCCTATTGATGCCTCTCCCTTGCGAGGGGTTGATGCCCTATATGCAACGGTACAGATGCCGGGAGGAATTCCGGTGGCCACTATGGCTATAGGCAAGGCCGGGGCTACCAATGCCGCCCTCCTGGCCCTTGAAATACTGGCCCTCCAAGATAGTGGGATAAGGGAGGGACTGCTTCGCCATAGAAAGAATATGGCCGAGGGGGTAGCCAAAAAGAATGAGGCCTTGCAGAGCCGTCTAAAGGGGGAGTAAAAGTGTGCCTTATCTAGAATGGATTATTTGACGTAGGTTTGTTGTTCCGTATCCTATCCAGCTAATATTTTTGCCCGTATGATCCTATCTGGTTTTTGTTTTTCCGAGGAATAGTATGTCTAATGATGTAATCCTCTTTGAGGAACTAAGGAAGGGGGACGAGGTATTTATAAATCACCTCAATAGGCGTGGGATTCTCCTTGAGGCCCCCCAAGGGAAGAAGAAGGTACGCGTTACTTGTAACAGCGTATCCCTTTTGGTGGATGTTTCAAATATAGGTGAGGGGAGCAGACTTCCCCCTAAAGAAAAGAAAACACGCATTTCGGTAACAGTAGATAAGGGGTGCCGAATAATGCAGGAGTGTCCTACCTTTGACCTACACAGATTAACCGTGGACGAGGCAATTGAGAGTCTGGATAAATTTCTCGATTCCGCTATCCTGAATGGGGTCAATGCCGTACGGGTAATACATGGAAATGGTACGGGGAGGCTTAAAAGAGGGGTTAGGGCCTACCTTAAGGGATCTCCATACGTAGCCTTTTTTCATCCTGCCCCTCAACATCAAGGAGGGGATGGGGTAGTTATTGTTGAGCTGATAGAGTAGTTTCCCCCAGGCCCTTAAGTAGTAAATGGGGGAATAGATTAAGGTTAGGATATCTAAATGTTATATGAATATTTTGTAGGGTTGCGGTATCTGAAGGCGAAGAGAAAGCAGACCTTTATCTCGCTCATCAGTTGGATATCCGTGGCGGGGGTGGCTATCGGTGTGGCCGCCCTTATTGTTGTCCTTTCCGTTATGGAGGGGATGCACGAGGGGATACGTGAAAAGATACTTGGGACGTCGTCACATATTGTTATTACAAATAACTATGGCGATATGTCCGATTATCTTGGAGTGATAGACAGGATTAAGGATATTTCCCACATAAAAGCGACTGCCCCTTTTGTTTTTGGGCATGCGATGGCCAATTCAAGCGGCGCCGCTGCCGGTGTTGTAGTTCGGGGAATATCTCCCGAACTTGAGGCGCAGGTTACGCAACTTTCTTCCCATATGATTATGGGGCGCATAGAGTCACTAAACGGCGGAGATGAGGATAGAGTTGTTATAGGGGAGACCTTGGCCGACAATTTTGGGCTTACCATAGGTGACACAATCGAACTGATTTCTCCCTTCGGTCGGGCGACCCCTATGGGGAATATCCCCAAGGTGAAGAAATTTATTGTCTCGGGGATATTCAAGATGGGGATGTACGATTTTGATTCAGGGCTTGTCCTTGTTTCCATACCGGCGGCTCAAAGATTCTTCAATCTCGGGCAGGCGGTTACGGGGATCGAAATAAAGATTGACGATATCTACGAGGCGGGTTTGGTTAGTCAAAAGATAAGCGAGCGGATAGGGTTTTCATACCTGACCAGAGATTGGATGGAGATGAACCGGAACCTCTTTGCTGCCCTCAAGCTGGAAAAGTTTGGAATGTTCGTTATTCTTGTCCTTATTGTTATAGTAGCCGCTTTCAACATAATAAGCACCTTGATTATGATGGTTATGGAGAAGGAGAAGGATATTGCCATACTTAAGTCGATGGGGGCAACACAGAAGGGTATTATGAAGATATTTATGCTGGATGGTATGGTGATAGGGGTAGCGGGGACTCTGCTCGGCTGTCTGATTGGGTATGTCCTGTGCCGTATTATAGGTTCGTATCATTTTATAAAGCTTCCCCAGGATATATATATGATAGATACCCTCCCTGTAACTATGCAGGTTGCCGACTTTGCGGTTGTCTCTCTTATCTCTATTTCGATAAGTTTTCTGGCTACCATCTATCCCTCTTGGAATGCCTCGCGGGTTGATCCGGTGGAGGCCCTTAGGTCTTAGTCGCTTTTTGTTGCTGTGTCCCGCAGGGAGGGAAGGGTTATTTTTTTCTCCTTCGATACATATAGAGAGACAATTTATGTATAATCAAAGGTCGATAGAGGGGGATATCCCTTAAGACGGAGTTGCATTCAAAATGATAACAAGACGGCAAGGAGGAAGCGACGTACAACCCCCTTATTCCCCCTTAACAAAGGGGGATAGGGGGTTGTGGTTGAGGAGCTGACGACGAAGCCAACACAGTTAGCGTTTGAATGCAACTTCGTATAAGAATGTGTGGGCCTTTGTTTCTCTATCCTGTTTTGGTTTCGGCAAGGTATGGTTTTGTAAATCGATAAATATTTTAGTGTGGGTGACATGGTTAGTGTAGGAGAATATCTTAAGAGGGAGAGAGAGTCGAGGGGGGTTACTATTGATGAGATATGTGATACTACTCGGATTGCCAGGCGTTTTATAATTGCCATGGAGCAAGATAATTTTGACCTTATGCCCGGAGACACCCTTATAGTCGGGTTTCTCCGAAATTATGCCAAGGCTATCGGCATTAATGCCGATGAAGTGGTCGGCAAATATTATGCTTATGTTAAGAATAAAAACATCCTTGTCCAAGAAAATGAGATTGCGGACAAGCCAGATGGGTTCGGCCGGCGGAATATCATTTTAGTAGTTGTTGTCTTTATTCTCCTTACCGGGGCATACTTTTTTTCTGACGGCCGGAGCGAAAAAAAGGGGGAAACGGATAGGATTGCGGTTGAAGAATCCCTTTCCTCTATTTATGAAGGCGACGAGTTTAAAGGGGAAGAGGAGAGCTCTGAGGTGTCTTTAGGCTCTGCTGGCGGGATTGTGGCGCCCCCCCCCGAGAAAAAAGTAGCCGCAAAAAAAGAGGAGGTCCTCACGATCAAGGCGAAAGAGGAGACCTGGGTTAATGTTGTGATAGATGGTAACGAGGTGATAGATATCCTCCTTAAGCCTGGGGAGGAGGTTAAGTATAAGGGGAAAGAGAGTTTTCTCTTTACTACCGGAAATCTTCAGGGGATAGAGGTTATGTATAACGGTCAACCATTCTCTTTTGAGGGGAATAAGAAATCAGTATTAAAGAATTACCTTATAAACTCGGCAACCTCGGCCAATCAGTAATGTTTTCTTAATTATATCCTAACGGAGTGGAAAGTAATGGGAACAACAAAAGCCTTGGGAATATTTGGATGGCCTATATCTCATACCCTATCTCCGGCCATGCACAATTTTTCTATAAGAGAATGCGGCTTAGACTATACCTATATCCCCTTTGCTGTTTCTCCCGAGAATCTGGCCAAAGGTGTTGAGGCCATCCGAACCCTTGGTTTTAGGGGGATAAATGTTACCATACCGCATAAAGAAAAGATAATACCTTACCTTGATGAGCTGGATTGCGGGGCCGAACTGATTGGGGCGGTCAATACCGTGGTTTGTGAAGGAGATACCCTCGTTGGTTACAATACAGATGGGGCCGGATTTATAGAATCTCTTAAGGAAACGACCGACACATCTCCGAGGGGGAAACGGGTGGTTATCTTTGGGGCCGGAGGGGCTGCCAAAGGGATTGCAGTTGCTCTCTTGTCCGAGGGAATTGAGGAGTTGATTGTGGTTAATCGGAGTGGAGCCAGGGGGAAGGCCCTGGCCTCTAATCTTAAGACCAATTTTGGGGTTGAGGTGGCGGTAGACTCAATCCCTCTGGCTGAACTATCTGGTGCCCTTATCAATTCGGCCGATATCCTGATTAACGCTACCAGCGTTGGGATGAAAAATGGTGATTCGGATCTTTTTGATTATGATATTATCTCAGAAAAACATATTGTTTGCGATATCGTTTATCGTCCCTTGAATACCACTCTGTTGGAAAAGGCATCCCAAAGTGGAGCTAAAACGGTTAACGGTTTGGGGATGTTGATACACCAGGGGGCGTTGTCTTTTCGCTTATGGACCGGTGCCGGTATGCCGGTGGATAAGGTGAGGAGATTCTTAGAGGAAACCTTAAGGGAGGAACAGGATGGCTAAGATAGACGCATTTTTCAAGCTGATGAATGACCAGGGGGCATCAGATCTGCACATGGTTGCCGGTCAGCAGCCTATACTCAGAATAAATGGCGAGATGGAGAGGGTAAAGTATGACATACTTGAAGATGGGGATCTTAAGCGTCTCCTGTATGAAATTGCCCCTGAGCATAAGATAAAAATATTTGAGGAAACCGGAGACGTTGATTTTGCCCACGAAATTCCGGATGTCTCTAGGTATAGAGCCAACTTTTTTAGACAGAAAAGCGGTATTGCCGCTGTTTTTCGACGTATTCCAAACCAAATTCCAACCTTTGAGGAACTTTCCTTACCTCCTCTGACAAAAAAGATGGCCATGATAAATAGGGGACTTGTTTTGGTTACCGGTCCTACCGGCAGCGGTAAATCTACCACCTTGGCCGCTATGATAGATTATGCCAATAGAAACCGCAAAGGACACATCATAACCGTTGAAGATCCGATAGAATTTGTGCACAAAAGTCATGGGTGTGTTGTCAATCATAGGGAGGTTGGCACGCATACCAGTAGCTTCCGGGCGGCCTTAAGGGGGGCCTTGAGAGAGGACCCCGATATTATTTTGGTTGGTGAGCTTAGGGATCTGGAAACTATTGCTCTGGCCATAGAGGCAGCCGATACCGGTCACTTGGTTTTTGGGACCTTGCATACCCCCAGCGCATCCAGTACTGTGGACAGGATAATTGATGTTTTCCCGGCCAATCAGCAGGGGCAAATACGGGCTACCCTGTCGGAGGCCTTGAAGGCTGTTATAGCTCAAAATATGTTTAGACGGGCGGACGGTAAGGGGCAGGTGGTGGCCTTTGAAGTGCTGGTTAACACCCCGGCCGTTGCCAACCTGATAAGAGAAAAAAAGACCTTCCAGATACCATCTCTCATTCAGACCGGGAAAAAATTTGGGATGATTCCACTTGATGATGCGATATATGACCATATGAAGGCAGGCAGAATTACCCCCCTTGCCGCCTATGATCGGGCGGCAGAAAAGCAACGTTTTTTCCAATTCTTAAAGGAGCCGCCTGATATATTTGGGTAGATTCCAGTTTGTCTTTTTCGGTTTGATAGCTACTTTGATATGTTGTTAATGATATGGGAGTTGTGATATGCGTAAGGCAGAAATAGACTATATACTTGCCACTATAGTCGAAAAATTTCCGGATGCTTCTGATATTAATATTACGGTCGATCGTCCTTTTCAGGTTGAAGATTCGGGTATTTTAAAGGAGGTTTCGGTTAGTCCCTCAATTAAAAATATAACCCCTTTTCAGGCCGAAACAATCGCCCTTAATTTGATCGGTACCGATAGAAAGCTTTACGAAACCTTGATCAGAGAAGGTTCTTGTGATTTATCTTATTATCTTAAGGGGAAGACAAGATTTAGGACCAATATATTTTCTCAAAAAGGGGTTTACTCCATAGTCCTCAGAAAGTTAGAAAATCGTATACCGACCATAGAGGAGCTGGGCCTTCCGGCTGTTTTTCATAAGATAGCCAAAGAAAAGAATGGGATGATACTTGTCACCGGGGCAACCGGAACCGGTAAGACAACATCCCTAGCCACTATTTTAGAGGAAATTAATCGTACTACCCCTGCGCATATTATAACTCTGGAAGACCCGGTTGAGTTTGTACATACGCATAAAATGGCCACCTTTAACCAGCGTGAGCTGGGGAAGGATTTTGATTCTTTCTCAAACGGCTTGAGGTCTGCCTTAAGGCAGGCCCCTAAGGTTATACTGGTCGGGGAGATGAGGGACTATGATACCCTTGATATTGGATTGTCGGCGTCCGAAACCGGCCACCTGGTCCTCAGTACATTGCACACCATCGACGCCGGTCAGACCATAAATCGTATTTTAGGGATGGCTGATAATGAAGAGGAAAAGCAGATACGACTGAGGTTGGCCGATTCTTTGCGTTGGGTTGTTTGTCAAAGGCTTCTCCCCAAGAATGGGGGGGGGAGGGTGGCTGCATTTGAGATTATGTCAACCAGTTTAAGGATTAAGGATCTCATTTTGAATGGGGAGTCGGAGGATAACGACTTTTATAAAATTATCGAAGATGGGGAGGTTTACGGAATGATTACCTTCGATAAATCGATTGCTGATTTGTATAAAAAAGGGCTGATAACTGAAGATATTGCCTTGGCCTACGCCTCGAGAAGGGCGGTGGTTGGGAGGTTTATTGATCAGATAAAAAGCAGTAAGGGAGAGAAAACTACTGACATAGACGGCCTGCAGATAGATGAAGCATATGGAGATGCAATAAAGTATAAAAAGGGGACAAAATAACTATGGAACTTGTGTGTAAATCATGCGGCAATAAAATAGTTGTTCCTGATGATAAAATTCCAAAAGGGAAAAAGATTGCTATTTCCTGTCCTAATTGCCGGGAGAAAATAGTGGTCGGTCCGAGTGATGAAAAAGGGGTATCAAATGGAGAGACTTCTCGCCCCCCAGCTCAAAATCCTTACGTCGGTGAAGTTGATTTTGTAGGCGCCGAGGAGAAAATTGCCCTAATTTGTGACGAAAAACATAATGGTGTTATCGCTCCTTTATTGAGTAAGTCAGGTTATAGGGTCAGGGTTTCCGGAGATCCCAAGGAGGCTCTTACTCTTATGCGCTTTTCCCTTTATGACCTAGTGTTTATTAATGAGGAGTTTGGCGGTAACGATATAGCCCAAAATGTACCTCTGCAATATATTCAGTCTATGTTGATGGAGAACAGAAGGAATATGCATGTCGTTTTAATGAGCCAAAAGCTGCAGACCCTTAATAATATGGATGCCTATGCCAACAGTGTAGATTTAGTGGTCAATTATGCCGATATAGGTAAGCTTGATCTTATAATTAAAAAAAGTTTGAAGGACCACGATCGCTTTTACAAGATCTTTAAGGAATCACTTGTAAAGCTGGGAAAGGACTAAAAGCCTGTTTTTATCTTAATTTTTAAGGATTAATATGCCTACATTTATATACAAGGTTAAAACCCGAACCGGCGAAACCGTTGGGGAAATGGCTGGAAACTCTAAGGGGGAGGTGGAGAGGCTCCTTAAAAAACAAAAAATCAGGGTTGTGTCGGTTAAAAAAAAGAAGGAGCCGATGTTTGGTAATCCGATGCCCAGCGACCGGGATATTGTTGTTTTTACCAGACAGTTTGCCACCATGATAGGTGCCGGTCTCCCACTCCTGCAATGCTTGGTTATCTTGACCGAATCTACCGATAATAAAAGGTTTCAGGGGATTATAAAAGAGGCTAAAGAGGCGATTGAAAAGGGGGAAACTTTGGCGGAGGGGCTGAGGAAAAATCCGAAGGTTTTTGATAAATTATTTACAAATATGGTTGAGGCGGGAGAGATTGGCGGGTCACTTGACACAACTCTTTCCCGCTTGGCCATCTATAAAGAAAAGGCGGCCGCCCTAAAGGGACAGGTTAAATCGGCTATGGTCTACCCTGCCTCTATCGTTGCGATAGCCACTCTAGTAATAACCTTTCTAATGATTGCCGTTATACCCCAGTTTGCAGCTATGTTTGAAGGGTCGGGGCAGAGCCTCCCCTTGCCGACGGCAATTGTTATGAAGATGAGTGATTTTGTTGTTTCATACATCCTTTACGCAATTCCTCTCGCTTTTCTCGGGTTTTTAGGGTTTAAAAAGTATTATGACACCACAGGAGGGAAAAGGAGGGTAGATGCTTTACTGTTACGCCTGCCTGTCTTTGGCCCGCTAATTCAGAAGGTAGCCGTGGCCAAGTTTACCAGAACCTTGGGGACACTTTTAAAGAGTGGTGTTCCTATTATTCAGGCCGTTGATATAACAGGTAAGACGGCCGGGAATAAGGTTATAGAAGATAAAATCTTTGAGCTTATAGATGAAATAAAACAGGGGAAGAGTTTATCGGAACCGTTGGCCAAGGCTAAGGTATTTCCGACAATGGTTGTTTCTATGATAGCGGTCGGCGAAGCAGTCGGCTCACTTGATGCCATGTGCGATAAGATTGCCGATTTTTATGACGAAGAGGTTGAGCTGGCCGTTGCCGGTTTAACTTCCATGCTTGAACCAATGCTGATGCTCTTCTTGGGGATTGTAGTAGGGGGCATAGTCATTGCCATGTATTTACCAATATTCAAATTGGCCTCGGTGGCGGGCTAAAGGATAAGGGCTTATAGTGCTTAATTGCCTAAATATTGCTGTAGTCGACCGGCCTTTGACACGCCCGGCTTTGTCGTCAATCCTCAATAGACAACCCCCTATCCCCCTTTGTTAAGGGGGAATAAGGGGGTTGTGCGGTGGTTGCCTTCGCGCCAGCCATGCCAAATTCTCGGTCTTAATACTAACGCAGATTTATGCAACTAAACACTACGAGATGCTGTGAAAAATGACCTGTTTGATAAAATCAAAATCCTCATGTTTACGAGGGTTATTATTGTCTCTCTTATTTTGGGCACGGTTATACTTTACCAAATAAAGATTGGGCAACCGGCCTACATTCCACCTATATCCTTCATAGTTTCCTTCATCTACTTTATATCTATAGCCTATGCCCTCTCCCTGAGATACTTTCAAAACCTCGAGCCTTTCGCCTATACGCAGCTCTTGGTTGATATATTTCTGGAGGCGATTATTGTCTATGTGACCGGAGGGCTAAACAGCCCCTTAATTTTCCTCTACGTCCTCTCTATTATGTCGGGGAGTATACTTCTGCGGGTTCCCGTAGGATATGTCTTGGCCTCGGCGGCCAGTATAATATACGGTCTTATGGCCAACCTGGAACTCTACGGCCTTATAGTCCCCATCAATGTATTTGAGATATACACGCGGCCTTTGCACGGGGAGGTTTTATATAAGGTCTCTACCAATATAGCCGCCTTTTACATCATTGCCTTCCTTACTTCCTACCTGGCTGAAAATCTCAGGAAGACGGGGGTTGCCCTTGAGGCCAAGAGTGTTGATTTGAGAAAGCTGAAGAAATTTCATGAGAACGTAGTGGCCACCATGGGAGGCGGCCTGGTGGCCTACGATATCAAGGGGAATATAGTCTCCTTTAACAGGGCGGCCGAAAATATTACAGGGTATAAATATGAAGATATTGCCGGTCTCTCCGTAGATACCATATTTAAGGAGAGCGGCCTGAAAGAGATAATTGAAAGGATGCGTCTCGAATCTTTGCAGGGCACCGTCCGGCGGGAGGAGAGATGGGAGGGTTTTGTAAAGGGGAGGGATGGACGGGTTGCCTTCCTCAGCGTTACCCTATCCGTGCTGGAGGAAGAGAAGGGATACCCAATCGGATTTATCTGTCTTTTTCAGGATCTTACATCGATGAAGGATATGGAGTCGAGGATTGAGAGATCGGAGCGCCTGTCGGCCCTTGGACGTATTGTGGCCGAGGTGGCCCACGAAATAAGAAACCCCCTGGCCTCCATAAGCGGTTCTATTCAACTGTTGAAGGGGAAATTATTATTTGATGGGGGAGATAAGAAACTTATGGATATTATTGTCAGAGAAACAGACAGCCTTAACAATATCATTACCGGTTTTATACGGCATGCTGCCCCGGCCAAGGCTTCTTTGGCCAGGTGTGATTTAAATATTGTAATAGAGGATACGGTTTTCCTCCTTAAAAATTCGGCCAAAATGCCTGATGGTCTGGAAATAGAGGTTTCCCTTTCCGATAAACCCCTCCCTGTGATGGGAGATTCAGAAATGCTCAAACAGGTAATGTGGAATCTGAGCATCAATGCCTTGGAGGCTATTCCTCCGGATAGGGTTGGGTATATAACAATAAAGAGCTCCCCCCTCTATCCCAAGCGGGTCGGCGATCCATCTGGCAAGGCGGTAAAGGGGGAGATTGTAATAGAGGACAATGGGGGGGGAATCACCGAGGAGAACCTTCCCAAAATATTTAATCCCCTCTTTTCAACCAAGGATATGGGAACCGGCCTGGGTCTGGTCGCGGTTCATAGGATAGTCGAGGAACATGGAGGGACAATAGGCGTAGACAGCAGGGAGGGGGAGGGGACTAAATTTATTTTAAGATTGCCGCTGCTGACTGAGGACAGAGCATCATAAATTTGTATCCCTTTGTTGCTCCTTGGCTCTTCGTTGCGGCGTATGTTTAAATACGCCTCACTCCTTGCCTTCGTCGCGCCTCGGGCTACTTTTTTCTGACGCTCTGTCTATACACTAATGAGAAGTCGCCTTCAAAGGCCGGCTTTGTCGGCTTCGGCGATCTTCTCTTTGATGACCTCAGCCGCCCTATCCTCCCCGATCATCTTGATGAATCCTCCCAGCCTTGGTCCCCTTGAGTGATCTATCAGAACCAGGTAGAGTGTCCGGAAGAGGTCTTTGGGGAGAATGCCGCTACTGTTGGCTATCTCATATATTCCATCATGTATCTCTTCGGCGGTTTGTTCAACCTGCAACATCTCTATTACCTTTTCCAAGAGTGATATATCCTCCGGAGAGAGAATCAGCGGCTCTTTAGAGGCACTGACAAAGTCCTCGTAGAAGGCCTTCCCCTTGGTAATAAGCTCCTCAAGGAATGTCCCTTCCAGGTGTTTATCGGCGATGTCGGTCTGTCTGGTCAGATAGCTCTTGATTATCTCCCTGTCGGTAGATTTAAGGGCAGCCATAAGGTTGCAGACCAGCATATAGCTGACATCCGGGTATCCATGTCCGTCACTCTTGTCGCTTCGGATAAAGTTGAAGTCATGTTCGGCTGGCTTCCCCTTCTCTTCGTAATCTTTGTGTATGGAGGTTACATCGTCAACATA
>Ga0180009_10005108_pt1 | contig 14207 bp, 8 predicted proteins | sample OS_PC_MetaG_FD_123537 | JGI IMG/M metagenome (GOLD analysis project Ga0180009, IMG submission 123537) | Groundwater microbial communities from the Aspo Hard Rock Laboratory (HRL) deep subsurface site, Sweden - OS_PC_MetaG | ecosystem: Environmental > Aquatic > Deep subsurface > Groundwater...
AGCTCGCGGCTTTTGCCGGCGTGATTGTCACGCTGATTTTCATCCTCGATTTTGCGCGCGGCCTGCCGTGGACCGACGCGGCGCTGACCGCCGTGGCGCTGGCGGTGGCCGCCATTCCAGAAGGACTGCCCGCCGTGGTGACGGTGACGTTGGCTATCGGCATGTGGCGCATGGCGAAGAACCGGGCGATTGTGAAAAAACTGTCGGCGGTGGAAACGCTGGGCTCGACCACGGTGATTTGCTCCGACAAGACCGGCACGCTGACGCTGAACCAGATGACGGCGCGTGCCGGGTGGTGTGCGGGCAGCCGCTTCACGGTGAGCGGTGAAGGCTACGCGCCGCAGGGTGAAATTCAATACGAACAGCCCTTGAATGAGCCGCGTGCTTTCTTCCTGCCCATGGTGTTGTGTACCGAATCGCGGGTGCGCGACGGCGAGTTGGTCGGCGACCCCACAGAGGGCGCGCTGTGGGTGCTGGCGCAAAAACACGGCATCGACCCGGAATACGAGCAGGACGAGCGGCCGCGCATCGCCGAAATTCCTTTTGATTCCGCCCACAAGTTCATGGCGACCTTTCACCATGGGGGTGACGTCGTTGAGATGTTCATCAAGGGTGCGCCCGATGTGCTGCTGGCGCGCTCAAACGCCTGGCTGGAGTCGGCAGGGGATGCCCCGCTGACGGCCGAGACAAGCACCGCGATCGAGGCCGAGAACGCCCATCTCGCAAGCCAGGCGCTGCGCGTGCTGGCGGTCGCGCGGCGGATCATCCCGGCGCACGATTTCGATCCGGCAGGCGATCTGATGGCCTGGGGAGGTGACTGGACGTTTCTGGGTCTGGCCGGCCTGATGGACCCGCCACGCGCCGAGGCGAAACAGGCCATCGCCCACTGCAAGCGCGCCGGCATCCAGGTCAAGATGATCACCGGCGACCACAAGCTGACGGCCGCGGCCATCGGCCACGAACTGGGGCTGACCGGCGAGGTGGTCAGCGGCGCCGAGCTCGACGCCATGGATGCGTCGGAATTGGCGCGGCGCATCAACCACATCAGCGTGTTCGCCCGCGTTTCGCCCGCACACAAGGTTCAGATCGTCCAGGCCCTGCGTACCGATGGCCACGTCGTCGCCATGACCGGTGACGGCGTCAACGATGCGCCGGCGCTGAAAGCCGCTGACATCGGCGTCGCCATGGGCATCACCGGCACCGCGGTGACCAAGGAGGCGGCCACCATGGTGCTGACCGACGACAACTTCGCCACCATCGTCATGGCCGTCGAGGAAGGTCGTGTGGTGTACGACAACATCGTCAAGTTCGTGCGCTTTCAGCTTTCCACCAACATCGGCGCGATCCTCACCGTGCTGGTGGCCACGCTGATGGGTATGCCCACCCCCTTCACCGCAATTCAGTTGCTGTGGGTCAACATCATCATGGACGGCCCGCCCGCGATGACGCTGGGCATCGAACCCGCGCGCCCCGGCATCATGCACGACAAGCCGCGCCGGCAGTCGGCGCAGATTCTTACTGTCAACCGTCTGGCACGGTTGATCCTGTACGGCGCGACCATGATGGTTGGCACGCTGTTTCTGTTCCAGTATGGGTTGGCCTCGCAAAATCCGGCCTATGCCTTGACGCTGGCGTTCACCACTTTTGTGCTCTTCCAGTTTTTTAATGTGTTCAATTCACGGATGGAATTCGGCAGCGCGTTCAACGCCAACTTCCTCAAGAACGGCAAGCTGTGGCTGGCGCTGGCCAGCGTGCTCGCCTTGCAAGTGGTAGCGGTGCACTGGCCGCCTGCGCAGGCCCTGTTCGGCACCACCGATCTGCGGCTGGACGACTGGTTGCTGGCGACTTTGGTCGCATCCAGCGTGCTGCTGCTGGATGAAGCACGCAAGGTTTTGATGCACATCGGTCACCGCCTGGTTTCAAGGTAAGGGTCCTTGGTCCAGTTTGCAGGGCTAAATACTTTTGTGTAAAAATAAAAGCACTACAATAATGGATATCGTCGCGCGTGCGCTGAGCCATGGCAAACGGGTGCTGTGACCATAGGCATCACCTCATTTGACGCCCCGACCTGCTACGCGTCGTCCGGCTTCCTTCCACAGATACCGCACTGATCTTCAGACTCGATTCCACCCTTTGATTGAATGCCATCTCCGGCTGGCGAAATTTCCGGAAGGGCCTATCGGCAGATTGCTATGTATGGGGTTACAGCATGAACACTACGACCGGCGCGCCTGCAACATTTTCACCTGAGGGAGCGGTTCACCCTGTGGTGGAAACCGTGGTGGCTTTTGGTGAAACACTGGTCGATCAGTTTCGCGATCGCAACGTGTTAGGCGGGGCACCTTTCAATGTGGCGTGTCATCTTGCCGCGATGGGCTCGCATCCTGTACTGGTGACCCGCGCCGGCAAGGACGAACTGGGCGAGCAGCTGCTGCAGACGATGATCGAGCGCGGCCTGGATATGCGCGGCGTGCAAAGCGACCCGTCACGACCTACCGGGCGGGTTCTTGTGACGGAGAGTGCGTCCGGGCATGTGTTCGATATCCTGCCCGATCAAGCCTACGACCATATTCATGCCAGCATGGCGCGCATGGCGGCGATGTCGGCGCATCCCAACCTGGTGTACTTCGGCACACTGGCGCAGCGCGGTGAGTCGCGACGTGCATTGCGTGAAATGCTGGCCGCAGTGGAAACCTGTGCCTTTCTCGACGTCAATTTGCGCGATCCCTGGGTCGACGCTGAAGTGATGCTGTGGTCGTTGCAGCAGGCCGCCGTGGTGAAGATGAACGAGGAAGAGCTCACGCGTATCTGTACGCTGTTTTCGCTGGGTGGCAGTACGCCGGAAACCCGTGCGGCCGCATTGCTGTCCAGTTTTGACCTGCAGCGTATTGTGATCACTCAGGGAGCTGCTGGATCGTGGACGCTGGATCGGATGGGTCGCATCGAGCAAGTGGGTGGACATCCTTTGCTTGACCTGGTGGACACGGTTGGCGCCGGAGACGGTTTCGCTGCCATTTTCATGCTGGGCATGCTGCGCGGTTGGCCGGTTGAGCTTCAGATGGCGCGAGCAGATGCCTTTGCCCGCGCAATTTGCGGCATCCGCGGCGCCGTACCGGACACACCGGATTTCTACGCGCCTTTTCTCCGCGACTGGGATATCGGATCGGGGGCGTCGCGTGTGTAAACCCCAACCCCATACGCAAAATAGTGGGTATTAATTGAAAGCGAACTAAATGATGGATTACCTCACCACCCTGCAAACGTTTCTGGGCGAATGGCGCGACCTGGCCGTAACGGTTCTGCATGTATTGATCATTTTGGCCATGTCATGGGTGGCGCTGCATCTGTCACGCAAGGCACTGGTGCGGATGCGCATGCACATGCAGCAGGACCAGAGTGACCTGGAGCGGATCAAGCGTCTGAAAACGCTCGAGCAGGTGTTTCGCTATGTGGCCACCGTGCTGATTATCCTGATCACAACCATGCTGGTGTTGAGCGAAATGGGCATTGCGATTGCGCCCATTCTGGCCGCCGCCGGGGTGCTGGGCATCGCCATTGGATTTGGCGCGCAGAGTCTGGTCAAGGATTACTTCATTGGCCTGTTCCTGCTGCTGGAAAACCAGGTGCGGCAGGGTGATGTGGTCGAGATCGCCGGCAAAAGCGGGCTGGTCGAGGAGATGACGCTGCGTTATATCCGTCTGCGCGATTACGAGGGCAGCGTGCATTACGTGCCCAATGGTGCAATCGATACGGTCACCAACCGCAGCCGCACGTTTGCCCATGCGGTGATCGATGTGGGCGTGGCCTATCGCGAGGACATCGATGAAGTCTATGCGGTGATGCGTACCGTGGCCGCTGAGTTGCGTGCCGACCCGGAGATGGCCGACAAGATCGAGGATGATCTGGACATTGCCGGCGTCGACCAATGGGGCGATTCAGCCGTGGTGATCCGCTGCCGGTTCAAGGTCAAGCCGCTGGAGCAATGGGGCGTGCGGCGCGCCTATTTGTATCGCTTGAAGAAAGCCTTCGACGCAGCCGGCATCGAGATACCTTATCCGCACCTCACAATTTATGCCGGGCAGCCCAAAACGGGCCAGGCCGCGCCCTTGCCGTTGGCGTTGCAACGCGAGTCAGATTGATCCATTCGCCATGACGTGCTGCCACCATCGCCGAAAATCTGCTGACCAGCCTGCGATCCGGTCTGCCCGATGAAGTGGAAAGCCGCATCGAAACCGGCTACCCGCCCGCGCTGATTCTGGCGTGTGCACCGACTTGGCGCGCCGCGTTGATCGTGCTGGACCGCGAGCGCCGCGGCGGGCTGGAGAAGCTTCTTCTGGGCAGTGTGAGCAAGGACGTGGCGCAAGCGGCGGAGTGCGACGTGCTGATGGTGGGGGCGGACTGACGGGGCGCTTGATCAGACCGCACGGTGAGCGCGATGAATGAGCCGGCTTGGCGTTGTCATTCGATTTTTCTCACCTTGGCTTTTTACGTTGCTTTGCTAAGGTTTAAATACCTGCGGGTCTTTTTATTGCTTGGGGTGTCTACCGACACACGCCAAGGATACGCCCTGCTAATTGAGCGGGGCGTTTGGTATTCATCCGGTTTTGATGATGGCCGAGCCATCCATGGCTACGGCCCACGGCCTGTACAGAACGCGGCCAGAACACGGCAAAGGAGACCCGCATGGAGCCCATCTGGCTGCAACACTATCCCCAAGGCGTACCGGCGGAAATCGACTTCCGTCACTATGCCTCGCTCAAGGACATGCTCGAACAGAGCTGTAAGCGATACCAAAAGCATCCCGCCTTCACCAACATGGGTTTCAGCCTGAGCTATGGTGAGCTCGACCGCCTGTCGCGTGATTTCGGCGCTTATCTCAAGCACGGGATCGGACTGAACAAGGGTGATCGCGTGGCCATCATGCTGCCCAACCTGCTGCAGCAGCCGGTGGCGCTGTTCGGCGCGCTGCGCGCGGGGCTAGTGGTGGTCAACGTCAATCCGCTCTACACCGCGCGTGAGCTGCAACACCAGTTGAACGACTCCGGCGCGACCGCCATCGTGGTGCTGGAAAATTTCGCGCACACCTTGCAGGAGGTCGTTGCCAGCACCGCTGTGCGCCACATCGTCACCACCCAGATCGGCGACCTGTTTCCGCCAGTGAAAGCCTGCCTGGTCAATTTCGTCGTGAAACGGGTCAAGCGCATGGTGCCGCGCTGGGAACTGCCGGGCGCGGTCAGCTTCAACACGGCGCTGAAACGCGGCGCGCGCCACACGCTCGTTGATGTGCCGCTCACGCATGACGACATCGCTTTCCTGCAATACACCGGCGGCACGACCGGTGTCGCCAAGGGCGTGATCCTGACGCACGGCAATCTGGTGGCCAACGTGGAGCAGACCTCGGCCTGGATCGGCGGCACCTTCAAGGAAGGCGAGGAGGTGATCGTTACGCCGCTGCCGCTCTACCACGTGTTCGCGCTCACGGCCAACCTGCTCACTTTCGTGAGATGGGGCGCGAACAACGTGCTCATCACCAATCCGCGCGACATCCCCGCCTTCGTAAAAGCGCTGTGCAAGACGCGCTTCACCGCCATCACCGGCGTCAACACCCTGTTCAACCTGCTGCTCAACGCGCCCGGCTTCGACAAAGTGCAGCAGGCCAACGCCGGCGCGCTCAAGGTGGCGGTGGCCGGCGGCATGTCGGTGCAGCGCGCGGTGGCGGAGCGCTGGCAACAGGCCATGGGGGTGCCGCTGATCGAAGGCTACGGCCTGACCGAAGCCTCCCCCATCGTCTGCGCCAACCCAATGGATGCCAGGGAATTCAGCGGCGCGATCGGCATGCCGATACCCTCCACCCAGGTGGAAATCCGCGACGAAGCGGGACATGAGATGTCTATCGGCGAGGCAGGCGAACTGTGCGTCAAGGGGCCGCAAGTGATGCGCGGCTACTGGAACATGCCGGAGGAAACCGCCCGTGTCCTGTCCGCCGACGGCTGGTTGCACACCGGCGATGTCTGCGTGATGGACGCGCGCGGCGTCGTCCGCTTCATCGACCGGCACAAGGACATGATCGTGGTGTCCGGCTTCAAGGTTTATCCCAATGAGATCGAGGAAGTGGTGATGCTGCACCCCGGGGTCAAGGAAGTGGGCGCTACCGGCGTGCCGGACGAAAAAAGCGGCGAAGCGGTCAAGGTCTATGTGGTGAAGAAAGACCCCGCGCTCACCGCCGAGGCGCTGATCGCGCATTGCCACGCCAACCTGACCGGGTACAAGGTGCCGAAGCAGGTGGAATTCCGCGATACGCTGCCCAAGTCGCCGATCGGCAAGATCTTGCGCCGCAAGCTGAAGGAGGAGGGCGCCGGCGCCTGAGATCAAGATGTCCGAATGGCGCCAAGGCAGGCAAGCTTCTTCCCGCGCAAAGCGCGGTGCAGCGCTGCTCATCCCGCTCCTGTTTCTACTGGCGGGCTGCGCGCCCACACGACACTACGAAGCTGCGCGGGTATTGCAGGATTTCGCGGCCACTCAAGGCCCTTCCCGGCTCAAGGAGACCACGCCCGCGCCGCTACGGCAGCCCGTTTCATACACGGTGTCGGGACGCGCGCACCGCGCCGACCTGTACCTGCCGGGCAGTCTGCAGGGCAGCGCCCACGCCTCGACCCCTGCCCCTCCCCAGGAAACAACCGGGCGCGGCACGCACTGTCCGCGCGCCGCCCTCGTCGCCGTTCCCGGCGCGGTGCCGCTGGGCAAGGATGATCCGCGTCTGGTGGCCTTCGCCACTACCCTGGCGCGCGCTGGCTTCGCGGTGTTGACGCCCGACATCGCCGGTTACCGGGAAATGCGCATCCGCCCCTCGGATTCCCAAGTCATCGCCGATGCCTTCGCTTACCTGGTCGGCCGCCCGGAGCTGGCGCCGGATGGGCGCGCCGGCATATTTGCCTTCAGCTACTCGGTCGGACCTGCGATCCTCGCCGCACTGCAAGACGACATCCGCGAGCAGGTGCGCTTCGTCGTCGGGGTGGGCGGCTATCATGACCTGCCGCGCGCCATGCGGTTCTTCACCACGGGCTGGTTCGAGCATGAGGGCACCTGGCAGCGCATCACGCCGGACGATACCGGCAAAATGGTGCTGGTGTATTCGAGCCTGGATTACATCAGGAATGAATCGGATCGTGAGGTGCTCGACCGCATGGTGGAGCAGCGCAGGCGCGACCCCCATGCCGACCTGGCGCCGCTTGCCAGCGAGCTGAGTGCCGAGACGCACGCGGTGTATGCGCTGGCCGTCAATACCGACCCTGCACGGTTTGCCGAATTGTATGCGCGGTTGCCCGGGGCCATGCGCGCGCACCTTGGCCAGCTCGATCTCGCGCGGCACGACCTCGCGCCGCTGAAAGCGCGACTGATGTTGGTGCATGGAAGGAACGACAATCTCATTCCCTACCCGGAGAGCCTGGCGCTCGCCGCCGCCGTGCCGGAAGGGCAGGCTCGCGTGTTTCTGATCCAGCGCGTTCTCGGACATGTGGAACTGAAACGCACCGGTATTTTTTCGTGGCGCTTCTGGCGCGAGGACCTGCCCGACCTGTGGCGGCTGTGGCGCGTGATCGACCTGCTGCTGGCCGAGCGCGAGGCGGGGGCATGAACGCCGAGCGCCCGCCCGACCCGCGCGCGCTCGGCCTGTGGCTGCTGGCTGGCGTGCTGGCGGGGCTCGCCTTGCTGCTGCCGCCCATTGCGCAGCCGCCGAGCTACCACGAATTCGCCGACCGGCGCGCCTGCCTGGGCCTGCCCCATTGCCTCGACACCACCTCCAACGCCCTGTTCGTTCTGGCGGGCGCGGTGGGCCTCTGGTTCCTGCGCGGCGGGTTTTTTGTTCCGGCACGGCGCGCTTTCATCGACCGGCGCGAGGCCTGGCCGTACCGGCTGTTCTTTTTGGGCGTCGTGCTGATCGGGTTCGGCTCGGGCTATTACCACCTCGCTCCCGACAACGCGCGGCTGCTGTGGGATCGTTTGCCGATGATGCTGGCGTTCATGGCCTGGTTCGCCGCCATCGTGTCCGAGCGCGTCAGTCTGCGCGCCGGGCTCTCCCTGTTGCCGTTGCTGCTGGTCGCGGGTCTGGGCAGCGTCCTCTACTGGGGCTGGAGCGAGGCACGGGGCGCGGGCGATCTGCGCCCCTACGGCCTGATGCAGCTCTATCCCACGCTGCTGATCCCGTTGCTGCTCTGGCTGTATCCGCCGCGCTACAGTGGCGACCGCGACATCCTGGCGATCATCGGGCTGTATCTGTTGGCCTTGCTGTGCGATTTTGGCGACCGCCTGATTTTTGCGCTGACCGGCGGCCTGGCCAGCGGCCACACGGTCAAGCACGTCATCGCCGCTCTGGCGGTGGTTGGGGTGGCGCAGCACTTGCGGCGGCGGCACGCTTTGTGAAGCGGATATGGCAGACGAAGACATGATGATTCCCACCGCTGCCGAGCCGGATCGGCTGCTCGATATCGCGCGCACGCTTGCCCGCGAGCTGCGGCCTGGCGCACATGGCATCGAACGCCTGGGGCTGGATCATGCGCTGGAGCGCGATTTCGGCCTCGACAGTCTGGCGCGGGTGGAATTGTTCGCCCGCATCGAGCGCGAATTGGGGATGAGGCTGTCCGAGGCGGTTTTCGCCGAGGCAGAAACGCCGCGCGATCTGCTGCGCCAGATGGATGCGGGCAGCCCCGCGGCGGCGCCCGCATCCGCCGCGACGATAGCGGAGGCCGCACCTGAACATCCGCCGCCAACCCTCGCCACCCTGGTCGAGCTGCTCGACTGGCATGTTGCGCAGCACGGCGAGCAGGTGCATATCACCCTGCTTGGCGAAGCGGAACAGGGCGAGGACATCAGCTATCGCATGCTGCGGGCGGAGGCACAGGCGATGGCGGCGGGTTTGCTGGCGGAAGGCTTAATTGCTGGCGACAGAATCGCCATCATGCTGCCCACAGGACGCGAGTTTTTTGCCGCTTTCTATGGCGCGCTCTATGCCGGCTGCGTGCCGGTGCCGCTGTATCCGCCCGCGCGGCCTTCGCAAATCGAGGATCACATGCGCCGTATTGCCGGCATCGTCGCCAATGCCGAGGCCGCGCTGCTCATCACCGACGCGCGGATCAAGCCGCTCGGCCATTTGCTGCGCGCGCAATGCGCCTCGCTGCGCCGGGTGGCAACCGTCGCCGACCTTTCCCGCCCCGGCGCCGCGCCACCCCCGCCCCGCGTGCGCGCGGAGGACCTGGTTTTCCTGCAATACACCTCAGGCAGCACCGGCAATCCCAAGGGGGTGGCGCTGACCCACGCCAACCTGCTTGCCAATCTGAGCGCGATGGCGCGCGCTTCGGGCATTACCGCCCGCGATGTCTTTGTGTCCTGGTTGCCGCTCTATCATGACATGGGGCTGATCGGCGCCTGCATGGGCAGCTTGTATGTCGGATTCCGGCTGGTGTTGATGTCTCCGCTGGCGTTTCTTGCCCGGCCCGGGCGCTGGCTGCGGACGATTCACCAGCATCGCGCCACCGTCTCGGCGGCGCCCAATTTCGCCTATGAACTGTGCGTCAATAAACTCGACGACCGCGACCTTGAAGGTCTGGACCTGAGCAGTTGGCGGCTGGCTTACAACGGCGCTGAGCCGGTCAGTCCCGACACGCTCGAACGTTTCGCCGCGCGCTTCGCCCGCTATGGATTCCGCGCAAGCGCGATGACCCCGGTTTACGGCCTGGCGGAATCCTCGGTCGGCCTGGCGTTTCCGCCGCTCGGACGCGGGCCGCTGATCGACCGCGTCGACCGCGCCGCGCTGTCGCGCACCGGCATCGCTCGCCCCGCCGATGCCGGCGATGCCCATGCCCAGCGCATCGTTTCCTGCGGTCTGCCCTTGCCCGATCACGCGATCCGCATTGTCGATGCCGGTGGACAAGAACTGCCCGAACGCGCTCAGGGGCGCGTGCAATTCCAGGGGCCGTCGGCGACCCGGGGCTATTTCCACAACCCTGAGGTCAGCCAGCGCCTGTTCGACGGTGACTGGCTCAATACCGGCGACCTTGGCTATCTCGCGGCAGGCGAGCTCTATCTGACTGGGCGCGAGAAGGACATCATCATCCGCGGCGGCCACAACCTTTACCCGCAGGAACTGGAGGAAGCGGTCAGCCGCCTGCCCGGCGTGCGCCGGGGCGGTGTCGCGGTGTTCCCAGCCACCGATGCGACAAGCGGCACCGAGCGGCTGGTGGTGCTGGCTGAAATCCGCGAGGCAAGCGCCGAAAACCGCGAGCGGGTTGAAGCCGGAATCAACCGCCTCGCCGTCGACCTGCTCGGCATGCCGGCCGATGACATTGTGCTGGCGCCGCCGCGCACCGTCCTGAAAACCTCCAGTGGCAAAATCCGCCGCGCCGCCTGCCGCGAACGCTACGAGCGCGGCGAACTGGGCAGCGCGCAGCGCGCGCCCTGGCGCCAGCTGCTGCGCCTCGCGGGCGCCGGCTTCATGGCGCGGGCCGGGCGTCTGTTGCGCGACGGCGCGGGCTGGGCGTGGAGCGCCTGGGCGTGGACGGTATTCGCCTGCGCCGTATCAATTTTCTGGTTCCTGATCGTGCTGGCGCCGACACTTGAGCTGCGCCGCCGCATCGCCCGCGCGGGCGCACGCCTGGCCCTGCTGCTGACCGGTCTCACGCCCAAGGTGGAAGGCTTGCAGCACCTGGCCGGCCACGCACCGCTGCACCCGCAAGGGGTACGCCGGATTCGTAATGGCGCTAAAGCGACAACGACTCCGCTGCACCCGCAAGGGGTACGCCGGATTCGTAATGGCGCTAAAGCGACAACGACTCCGCTGATCGTGACGGTCAATCACGCCAGTTATCTGGATGCGCTGATTCTTACCGCCGTGCTGCCGCCCCGCTTCGCCTATGTGGCCAAACAGGAGTTGCTGGGCAAGCCGTTCGCCGGCATTCCCCTGCGCCGGCTCGGCGCCGCCTTTGTCGAACGTTCCGACCCGGCGCGCGGCGTGGAAGACACGCGCGGGCTGGAGGCGCGCTTGCGTGCAGGCGATGCCCTGGTTTTCTTCCCCGAAGGCACGTTCCGCGACGCACCGGGGCTGTTGCCATTCCGCATGGGCGCATTCGTGGCCGCCGCGCGTGCCGGTGTCCCGGTGGTGCCGATTACCCTCGTCGGCACCCGCATCCTGCTGCCCGGCCAGTCGTTGCGGCCGCATTACAGCACGCTCCAGGTACGGGCGGGTGAACCAATCACGGCGCAAGCGGAAGACTGGCCAGCCGCCCTGCAGTTACGCGATGCGGCGCGCCGCCAGATTCTGGCGCAAGGGGAAGAACCCGACACCGCCGACCTGGGGTGATCCTTGCGACGCAGCTTCGGCCACGCAGGCGAGAACCATGCGGCAGCCCATGAACGGAAAATTCAGACAGGCGTGCCCATGACCTCTGCCCACAGCGCCCTGACCGCTTCGCGCACGCTTTCCATCGCGGCCGGCGGCACCCGGGCATATTCAGCGCCACTCAATTTGATCGCATGCTGCTGGCGGCGCAGTTCGCGGTAGGCGTCGGCTGCGGCCGTCGCCATGTCGACCGGGATCAGGCCGGCCGCGCCTGCGCGATGCAAAAGCTTGATGTTGCCGAGATTTTGCGTCATCTCGGGATGCGTACGGCTATTCCGCAGCACCAGATATTGCACGCAGAACTCGACGTCGACGATGCCGCCACGGTCGTGCTTGAGATCAAACAGCGGGGTGTGATTGACGTGGCCCGCGTGCATTTTTGCGCGCATCGCCAGCACGTCCTCGCGCAGCTTGGCAGCGTCACGCGGCTGGTGGAGCACTTCGCTACGCAGGGCTTCGAACGTTTCGCCTATCCCGGCATCGCCACACACAAAACGTGCGCGCGACAGCGCCTGGTGCTCCCATACCCAGGCATGACTCAACTGGTAATCGCGGAAAGCGTCGGTCGAACTCACCAGCAGGCCTGAGGCCCCGTCAGGACGCAGGCGCAGGTCGGTTTCATAGACAATGCCAGCCGGGGTCAGCGTACCCAGCCAGGTGTTGATGCGCTGCGCCAGCCGTGCGTAGGTGGCCTGCGCGTGCTCATTGTCGTCGTCGTAGAGAAACACGATATCGAGATCGGAGGCGTAGCCCAGTTCCTTGCCGCCGAGTTTTCCATAGCCAATGATCGCAAAGCGCGGCGTGTCGCGGTGGCGCGTTTTCAGTCCGGTCCAGCAACGTTCGAGGGTCTCGGCGAGCAGCAGGTCAGCCAGCTGAGAGAGGTGGTCGGACAGGATTTCCACCGTCAGTTGCCCGGCCACATCCTGTGCCAGCAGACGCAGTGTTTGCACCTGCTTGAAACGGCGTAGCGCATCCATTTGCGCCTCGGTGTCGCCGACATGCGTGTCGAGTTCTTCGTGCAGTTGGGCCGCACGCTTTTTCCAGTCCGGTATGCGCAGCAAGTGTTGCGGCGCGATCAGTTCGTCCAGCAGTTGTGGTTGGCGTGTCAGTATTTCCGCAGCCCAGGGGCTTGCCGCCAGCAATCGAACCAGTTGCTGCAGCGCGGCCGGATATTCGGCCAGCAGCGCCAGATAGGTGGCGCGCCGCGCAATGGCCTGGATCAGCGCCGCAAAGCGTTCCAGCGTGGCAGCCGGATCAGCCTGTCCGCCGATGATTTCGAGCGCGGGGGGCAGCAGCGCATGCAGCCGCAGTTGCGTCGACTCGGGCAGGCGCGCCGCATTATCACGCAGGGCATCGAGCGTCGCCAGCACCCGGGCGGGATCGGCGTAACCCGTTTCTTCCAGCAACGCATGGAGTGTGTCGATGTCTTCCGTTCCCGAAAAAACGACAGTGAGCGGGTGGCTGTCCTGGTCGGTTTGCGGCGCGGCAAACATCTGGTCGAAATGGCGAGTGACCTTGTTTCGGTGCACGTCGAGTTCAGCGATCAGTGTGGCGTAGTCGGGCAGATTCATTGCGTCGGCCAGCATCGCCTGTGATTCGGCATCGTCCGGCAGCAGCTGGGTTTGCGCATCGTCCAGATACTGGATGCGGTGTTCCAGACGGCGCAGAAAATCATAAGCGGCGGCCAGCTCCTGCTGCGCATCGGCCATCATCAGCCCGCTTTCCACCAGTTCGCCCAGTACGGTAAGCGTGGGGCGTTGCTGCAGGGCGGGGATCTGTCCACCGCGTATGAGCTGGAACACCTGCGCGGTGAATTCGATCTCGCGGATGCCGCCCGGCCCGAGCTTGATGTTGTGGGCCATCTCGCGGCGCGCAACCTCGCGCCGGATTTGCACATGCAGATCGCGAATCGCGGCGAACGCGCCGAAATCGAGATATTTTCGGAACACGAACGGCCGCACGATGGCCGCCAACTCATCGTGCTGATTGCCGGTGAGCGGGCGCGCCTTGATCCAGGCGTAGCGTTCCCACGGCCGGCCTTGTGCCATCAAATAGTCTTCCAGCATCGCAAAGCCCATTGCGAACGGTCCGGATTCGCCCCACGGACGCAACCGCAGGTCGACCCGGAAGACGTAGCCGTCGGCGGTGTTTTCCGAAATGGACGCGGCCAGCTTGCGCCCCACGCGGATGAAAAACTCGTGGTTGGTGAGCGAGCGGATCTTGGCCTCGGGGTCGTCGCTGGCGGTGTCGCCTTCCTCGGGATAGAGGTAGATCAGATCGATGTCCGACGACACGTTAAGCTCGCCGCCGCCAAGCTTGCCCATGCCGACGACGACCATTTGTTGCGGCTTGCCGTGTTCGTCGCGCGGTTCGCCATGGCGTTCGGCGAGCGCGGCGTGATGAAAGGCCAGCGTCGCAGCGATGCAGACTTCGGCTAGATTGCTGTAGGCGGCCGTCACCTCGGCAAGATCGGCGGTGCCGGCCAGATCGCGCGCGGTGGTGATCAGCCAGACGCGCTGGCGCAGTTGCCGCAAACGCTGATTCAGCGCGGCTTCATCGGCGCAAGGCGGCTCGGCCAGAAATGCCTGCATCGCCGCGCGACTGTAGGCATGGTCGAGCGTGTTTTCCAGCGCTGCGGCAAGCTGCGGCTGCGCGGCCAGCAGGCGCTGGCCAAAGCGGGAACATCGGGCAACGTGCTCTAGGGCAGGATGGGTCATGGCTTGGAATGGAAAGCTTGGATTAGGATGGCTTGGTTTAAAATCAATCGATATCACAACACGCTAACAGTAAGGAGATTGTATGGCAGCCATCGAGTCGA
>Ga0180009_10005109_pt1 | contig 14207 bp, 15 predicted proteins | sample OS_PC_MetaG_FD_123537 | JGI IMG/M metagenome (GOLD analysis project Ga0180009, IMG submission 123537) | Groundwater microbial communities from the Aspo Hard Rock Laboratory (HRL) deep subsurface site, Sweden - OS_PC_MetaG | ecosystem: Environmental > Aquatic > Deep subsurface > Groundwater...
ATCGAGGTCGGTCCCGAGACCCGCGCGGATCTGTGCCAGACCACGCTCGACCTGCGCCAGATCCAGGCCCCCGGCGCCGAAGAACCCGATCATCCCGGCGCGGGCCATGGCGAGCACCAGCTCTGGCGTGGAGATCCCGTTGGCCATGGCACCCGCCACGTAGGGGAAGCGGGTGCCGTGAGTCTCGCTGAACGACCGATCCCCGAGCCACTCCGGAAACAGGGCCGGCAGCGTGGCCAGAACCGGATGCCCCCCCTGCTGCGGCAACACGTCGCCCCCGGACACCGGTGCCAGGCCGAGCGCGCCGTCCGGTCCATCCCGTACCACGTGTACCGGCTCACGGATACGTGGGATGACCTGGAGCAGATCCTGTGGGCTGAATGCCGGCGCCGAGCCGTCTATCGGGCTCCAGCTCCCCAAGGATCTCGGTCTATTGGACAAGAAACACACCTCCCCGGGAGGGCGACAAGCGGCCAACCCTACCCCTGTTCCCCCAGATCCTCAAGCCTCCTGCGTGGGTATGTGCGTGGGTATGTGGGTATGCATGGCTGGAGGGGTTGGGCTCCGGCAACGCCCAACCAACTCCCTGGAAATGAGTGGATTTGGTCCGGACCGAGAGCTGGTCCGTCAGGATTTCTGCCAGATGCCCATGCGATCGATGGCCGAGTGCAGTTCCTCATGCTTGAACGGCTTGTTCAGCACCTCCAGCCCGGTGCTCTTCACCGAAGCCTTGATGCTTTCCTCGAACACCCCCCCACTCACGAAGATGACGCGTTTCTCCAGGTACGGGTGGGCATTCACCAGGATCTTGTAGAGCTCGACGCCGTCCATCTCCGGCATCATCAGATCCAACAGGATCAGGTCCACCTTGTGCTCGGCGAGGATCTGAAGCGCCTCGCCAGCGTTGCTCGAGAGCAACACGGCATGTGCCCGGCCCAAACCACGCTTCATCGCCCGCAGGTAGTACACCTCGTCATCGACGATTAGCAGCTGCAGCTTCCTCGTCGCCTCGGGCGTTGGCTGTTTGGCCTCCGCGGTCGCCGGCGGGGCGGAACGAACCGGCAGCTTCATGCGAACGATGGTCCCCCTGCCCACCTCGCTCTCGACCTCCAGGGTCCCGCCATGCTGCTCCACGATACTGGCGCTGATGGAGAGGCCCAAGCCGGTTCCCGTTCCCCGGGCCTTGGTCGAGAAGAACGGCTCCATGATGCGGCTCAGGTTCTCGGGCGGGATGCCACAACCCGTGTCCTGGATCTCCAGAACCACCTGGTCCCCTGTGGTCCTGGTCCGCACAAGAATGACATCCTGGTCCTTGTTGCCATCCTCCAGCGCATGGACCGCGTTCACCAGCAGGTTGACGATCACCTGACTGATGTTGTTCGGAACGCAGAGGACCTCGGGAACATCGTAGTAGTGACGCTCCAGGCGGGCCCGATAGCGGATCTGGTTGTTCACCATCATGATCGACGATTCGAGCAGGCTGTGCAGGTTGGTCGGCTCCATCTCCTGGTCAGAGACGTTGGAGAACGAGTGGAGCTGGCGCATGATCTGGCTCACGCGATCGGCGCCCTCGATCGTCTCCTGTATCAGCTCCTGCTGCTCGGAGATGGTGGCCTCCAGCTGCCGCCGCCGCGCGCCGTCGAGGTGGTCGAGGTGGGCTGGAAGCCTGCGAGCTCCGATGCCGCGCAGCTGTGCCAGGTTCTCCAGCACGAAGGCCATCGGGTTGTTGACCTCGTGGGCCACTCCTGCGGCGAACCGACCGATCGTGGCCATCTTCTCCAGGTGGACCAGCCAGCGCTGCGCGGTCTGGATCTCGGCGCTGGCCCGCTCCAGCTCTTTGTTGGTCCGCTCCAGCTCCTCGTAGGCCTCCTTCAGCGCCAGGTGCTTCGTGATCAGCTCGCGCTCGAGCTTGCGACGCTCCGTCAGGTCCCGCATGAACAGCAAGCTCGTCTGCTTCGCATTGACGGTGGTGAGGGTGACACTCATCTCCGCCAGGAAGCATCGGCCATCGCTGCGCTCGATCCGCACCTCCTCGTGCAGACCCGGCTGCTCCAGCAACTCCTCCCATATTGTGGGAGACATCTTGGGAGACGGCTGCCGAGGGGAGAGCACCTCGACGTTGTTCCCGACCAGCTCGTCCAGGCAGTAGCCGGTGAGCTCCTCGCATCTGCGGTTGACCCCCCGGATGACCCCGGTCGACCGATCGACGATGAACACGGCATCGAGGGACTCGCTCAGCAGATGGCGCAGGTCGACCTGGATGCCTTCCCCGCCCTCGACCTCTACCTCGTCAAACTGGCTCACCAGCCTCTCCTTCCAGCGGTTCACTCCAGGAGATCCAAAAAGGGCTTCGACCGTTCGACCACCCTCGGGACCTCATCCTGCAACTTCGAAAGAGCCAGGTCTGTGAGGTTCAGGCGGTCCATCAGCATGGCGTCGGGCTCTGGCGTGACCTCGTCCCCCGAGTTGCCGATCCTGCACCGTCGGCAAAGAACGTCGCCCAGCGCCACGATGTCGGCCACACTGCACAGGTGCCTGGGCAGACCCACGCGTGCCTCGATGTCCAGCACATGGTGGTAGCCGATGCCCGCGCGAAGCACCGCTGGCAAGCTCCACTTGTCGGCCAGGCAGCGCCCGATATAGTCATGAGCCGGGAAACCGAGATCTCGCTCCTTCTCGCTGAATGTGGTCCCATCCCGCGCCGCGTGCTGCACGATCTCCTCCAGCTTGCTGGCGAAGAACGAGGCGAGAACCACCTTGCCGATGTCATGCAACAGCCCCGCGGTGAACAGCTCCTCGGGCGCGCTGTGGCGCAGATGCCGTGCGAGGGTCTCCGAGGCGATGGCACAGCCAAGGGAGTGCTTCCACAGGTCTTTCACGCTGAAGGCCGTGCCGTCGACCGACGGCAGCACATCGAAGACGGAAACCGTGAGGACCAGCTGATAGACTGTGTTGTAGCCCAGATAGGAGATCGCCCGCTCCACGCTGGAGACGCCCCCCGGGACACCAAAGTAGGCGGAGTTGACCAGAGCCAGCAACCGCGCGGTGAGGCTCTGGTCCCGTTTCACCACCTGCGCAATCTCGCGGCTGGTCGAGTCAGGATCGTTGACCAGCAGGCCTACCTTGTCGGCGACGCCCGGCAACGTTGGAAGACCGCTCAGTTTTGCCAGCACCAGCTCGAGGCTGACGGTCATCGGACTACTCCTTATTGGATCAACGGCAGCCCGGTGGAAAAACTAAGCTGCGCGCCAGTCCATATTGATCATACAGTCCTGCCTGCTGGGGCGCCTCTTTCTTGCCGCTACTAGACCATGCTCGACCGCAACCACCAGGTGATGACGCGGCGCTTCCCCGGGCTGCTGTCCCACCTGTCGGAGCTCGCGGTCGATAGCCAGCGCTTTCGCCTGGTCTCGGGGGTGCTGCTGGCCCGTCTCGACGACGGAACCGAGAGCCCGCTGTGCGACACCACGGATCCAGTGCGGCAGGCCCGGGTCGAGGTGGCTGGCCTGGGCTCGATAGTGGGCAAGAGCGTCCTCTGCCTCGGTCTTGGTGCCGGGTACCACGTACGGGAGCTCCTCGCCGCCGTGGGCCCGACCGGGGGCGTGTGGGTGGTGTTGCTCCACCCGGCGTCACTGTCGGTGCTGCTGGGCGCGGTCGACCTGACCGATCTGCTGGATGACCGACGCTGTCGTCTGATCTGGGGTGATCTTGCCGCGATTGCCGACGAGATCCAGCGGGTGCCCTCGAGCGGCGTATCACCGGTGATCTACTGCCACGAGCCCTCGATGGCCGCTGCCCGCCCCGCGCTGCTCCCGCTGGCCCGCCTGGTCCGGCGGCTCCGACACGATCGGGAGCAGGTGCGGGTCGCCGCCCCGCTGATACGGGAGAACTATCGTCGCAACCTGTGCTGGACGTGGGCGGCCACCGGCATCGACCGGCTGGCCGGCCGGCTCCACGGTCATCCGGCTGTGGTGATCGCGGCCGGTCCGTCGCTGGATGGCAACGTCTCGCAGCTTCCGGGTCTGAAGGGGCGGGCCCTGCTGCTGTGCGTCGACACCGCCGTCCGTCGCGTGATTGACGCTGGCCTGACGCCCGACCTGGTCTGCTCCATCGATCCGAACCGCGCCACCACCCGTCACTTCGTCGATGTGGACCCGTCGCTGCCGCTGGCCTTTCTCCCATCGGTCTATCCCGAGGTGCTGGCGCGACACACCGGGCCCAAGCTGGTTGCCCTGCCCCGGGGCGATCGCCTCGCCGACAGGCTGCAGGAGATCTCCGCCAAGGGATCTGTCCGTGCTGCCGGGACGGTGACCCACTTCGCCATCGAGGTGGCCCGACGGCTGGGCTGCGACCCGGTGGTCTTCGTCGGACTGGACCTGGCCCTTCGAGGGTCCAGAACCCACTGTCAGGGTGCATCATCGCCTGCACCAGCTGGACCGCGGCTGTGGGTCACGGCGTCAGGGGGAGGCGAGGTCGAGACCACCACCGACCTGGACCACTACCGTCAGGCGATCGAGCAGCGCATCACCGACGACCCCGGTTGCAGGTTCATCGACGCCACCGAGGGAGGGGCACTGATCGCAAACACCGTGGTACAGACGCTGGCCGAGGCCTGCCTGCACTGGGGCCAGCTCCCACCCCTGCCCGGCCTCCCGTCGAGGCCGACGGCGGCACCGCCGACCGAACCGCCTGCCGACTGGCTGGCGGCATGGGATCAGGTGTTCACCGAGCCCTGGCGGCGCCAAGGTTAGGCGGCGCCTCTGCCGCCATGGTATGGTGAAAATTCCGCTGCTTCATCCCGGAGCGCCCGCAGGGCGCGAGGACCGGAATTGAGAGGGCTCAGTGTTTCGAGTAGGCGTCCAGTTCCAGCCCCTGCCTGGCAGCGAACAGGCTCAGCTCGATCGCCTGGTCTTCAGACTGATGCGGCAGGAGGCGAGAAACAAGCGCCATGTCCGGGGCATGCTCCTCGAGCTGTCAAGTCGGCCCGGGCACGAGCGGCGAAGAGCTCACCGCGTGACGGTGAGCAACGAGATCGTCGTCATCCTCGAGTCAACGGAGGGAGGGTTCTCCCTGGCCCAGCAGGCCCGGCTGATCGCAGCCGCCCGGTCGACGAGGCGGACTCTCTCCATCAGCCTCCTCGACATCTCCATCACCGGATGCTCATTGAGCTGTGACGATCCGGATCTGCTCCGTCCTGGCACCCTGATCCGGTTCCGGATCCTCGAGGGAGATCTCGACCTCGAGCTGCGGGGGCAGGTGGTCTATACCACGCAGGTGGTCGATGCAGCGGAAGATGCATAGCCCGATCGGTTGTGTTATTGTGGCGACGGTGGCTATGATCGAGTCCATTGAGGTCCAGGGGCACGGATCAACGAGGGCCTGCAGCTAGCATGAACGAGAATACCAATCGTCTGATCGAGATCATTGATCGGATCATCGACGGTCGGGAAGTGTTCTTCCACTACGTCCGGACCGTCGCGGACCTGATGAGTTCCGATCTCGCCTTTCTCACGCTGGACCACAAGATCGCGGACGGCCTCTACTTCCTGAAGGAAAACGGCGTCAAGGATATTCCGATCGTGGAGCGGGAGGAGCAGCGTGACGGGCGCACCTCCGAGTTCCTGGTTGGCACGGTGTCGGAGCGTGACTTGCTGCGCATGATGTCCGGGACTTTCGGTACGCTGGCCCAGACAGAGGCAGACGAGAAGACGCTCCGGTTCCCCCTTGGAACGGCCATACGGCGAAACGTGCCCACCGTCGGGCCAACCATGCCGCTGCTCGACGCCGTGCAGGTGATGGTGGAGCAGCGCAGCACCTGCCTGCCCGTGGTAGAGGGCTCGGAAAAGGACCGCAGACCCCTCGGGATCCTCACCTCGGCTGACATCATCCGCTGCTTCATACGACTGAATGTTCTGCGGCGGGCCCGGCAGGACCAGCCAACCCGGGTACGCCTGATCGACCTGATGCGCGGTCAGGAGGCCAACCAGCCCAGTGAGCTGTTGCTGGAGTCGCTGATGCCCACCGCCGCGGATGTGATGAAGGACACCTTCGAGGCCGTGGATGCCAACGTCACCATCGGCAACGCCATCAACATCCTCAAGGACAAGCGCATCAGCCACCTCGCCGTCCTCAAGGAGCACGGCAAGCTGTTGGGGATCCTCTCCGACCTGGACATCCTCCGTTTCCTGCCGCCGCCCTCGGCGCTGCGGGGCATCAGCTCCCAGGTGGCCTTCGTCAAGTATCGCGACGAGACTGATCCCCTGCACCAGCTCGACCCGGACGACAAGGAGCTGTCCAAGGCGCTGCGCGAGAAGGTGTCCTCCGTGCTGACAGGCGATCCCCTCACGGTTCATCAGACCGCATCACTGGTGGAGGTGGCGAAGACCTTCTGGAGCAACCAGGTCGAGGCGGTGGCCGTGGTGGATTCGACGGACAGCAGCCGCCTGATCGGGATGGCGACGCAGAACGACTTCCTCGGCGCGTTCACGGCCATCGGCCGCGTCGTCTGCCGGAACCAGCTACTCTGAGCCACTCCGACGCTCCGACTCTCGAAGTTGCTCACGCGAACGGCTCGTAATAGAGTGAAAGTAGCCCCGGATGGAAGAAAACACGCTCGCCATCGACTCTGCTGACATCTCCCGCACGCTGTGGGAGTTCTGCGTCAACGGAGCTCCCGCTGTCGTGATCACACTCGACGAGCGCGGCGTCTACCAGGCCCGGTTTGTCAGCATGTCCAAGGATTCCGTCACCCTCGACCTGCTCACGGAGCCAGCGGAAGGGACCTTCTCCCCGGACTCCGTCTGCTCGGTCAGCTTCCATCTGGGCAACCGGGCCGGGATCTTTCTCGCGACGGTTCGTGAGCTTGTCCCACCGCGGGCTGCCCCCCAGGCCCACAGCCTGGTGCTGAACTTGCCCCGGCTCGTCATCCGTGGAGAAACCCGACGGACCTTTCGTCTGCCCGTGGCCCAGGACCTCGGGGTCAACGTGACGCTGGTCGACGAGCGGGGCGGACAGCTGACGCCCAGGCTCCTGGACATCAGCCTGGGCGGAATGCTGGTCGAGTTTCCCATCGGCCAGGACCCCGAGTTCGAGTCCGGCACGTCGGTCCGCGCCGAGATCAGACACCGCAACCACAACGTGAGGTTGCAGGGGGAGATCCGTCGTCGCGAAAGACGCCAGTATGGCATCCTGTTCGTCGACATCCTCCAGGAGGGCAACATCGACCCCCCGGAGGCGCTCCGGACGATTCTGAAGGCGATCGAGGCCCGCTGGCAGGAGGAGAGAGCCAGGACGAAACCCGCCCCCGGGCGCGGCCGACGATAGACCCGGCTGCCGCAGAGGAGCAGCAGAGGAGCAATGGAACCACTGGTTGTCCTGTCCGACGTTCACGGCAACCTCGAGGCGCTGGAGGCAGTCCTGGCCCGGGTCGCCGATCTCGGGCCGAGCCGCGTCTACTCCCTGGGCGACACGGTCGGCTATGGCCCCAATCCGGTCGAGTGCCTGCGGCTGGCCCGACAGCGGTTCGAGCTGCTGCTGATGGGCAACCACGAGCTGGGCGCGATCCGCCCCTCGATGTTCACCTTCAACCACGAGGCCGACGTGGCCCTGCGCTGGACCCGCGAACGCCTGAGGGAAGCGGGGGAGATCGACGGGCTCGAGGAGCTGCAGATCACGCACCTCGAGGGTGACATGCTGTTCGCCCACGGATCGGTGCGTCATCCGGTGACCGACTACATCCAGGAGACCAACGGCTGGGGTCTGTCCACCTTCGACGACATCGTCCAGCAGCTGGAGCGCGACTTCACCGGCTTTCGCATCTGCTTCGTGGGGCACAACCACAAGCCCTTCCTGGCCACCCGCGAGGGCTTCATCCACCCCCACGAGGGGGTGTCGGAGTTCTGCGTCACCGACGAGAAGCTCTACGTCTGCGTCGGATCCGTCGGTCAACCGCGCGACGACGACCCCCGGGCCTGCTTCGTGGTCTACGACGGGGAGAAGGTGCAGTACCACCGCGTGGAATACCCCGTCGAGCAGACGGCGGCCAAGATCCGCGCCCAGCCTCTGCCGCCCATCCTGGCCGAGCGGCTGCTGCTCGGGTACTGAGCGATGGATGCGCTTGCCCGCTTCCTCGGCCGAGCATCCAGGCTTCCAGCGCTGCCCGACGCCATCATCCGTCTGCTGCAGGTGGCCGACAACACGAGCAGCACGGCGGACGACCTGGCGCGGGTGATCGAGATCGACTCGGTCCTCTCCACGCGCCTGCTACGGCTGGCGAACTCCGTGTTCTACGGCATGCGCGGTCACGTCTCCACCGTGAAGCACGCCGTGGTCATCCTGGGCCACAAGACCATCCGCAGCATGGCCCTGGTGCTCTGGACCCACGCGACCGCCAATGTACCGCTCGAGCAGCGGCCGCTCGAGCGGTTGCAGCGCGAGATGTTCTTGCACGGGCTGGCCACCGCCACCGCGGCCAGGATGCTGGCATCACTGACCGCCCCCGAGCTGACCGAGGACATCTTCGCCGCCGGGCTGCTGCACGACATCGGCAGGGTGGCCCTGGTCTGCGAGCTGCAGCAGGCCTACGAGGGCAGAGTGCTGCGACAGGCTGCGTCGGAGAACCGTTCGCCGGCGGAGCTCGAGCGCGAGCTTCTCGGATTCGACCACGCCCAGCTCGGGGCGGCCCTGCTGACCTCGTTCCACCTGCCAGATCTGCTGGTCCAGGTGACCGCGGATCACCTGGCGGACGAGATCAGCCTGGCCCGGCCCGGCCTGGCCTGCGTGGTCCTGGCCAACTCCATGGCCGCCGAGATGGGCCACCGGATCGCCGGGATCTCACCGCCACTCTTCACCGAGGTGCGCCGGGAGTTCGGCCTCGAGGAGACGGACTGCCACGAGGCGTTCCTGCAGGAGTGCAAGGACCGGATCCAGCTGCTGCTCGCCGAGCTGGCCTGGCCGACGACGGCAAACGCGCCTTGACAGGAACAGGGGGGGGTCTGTAACTTCTTCGGTGCACTTCTGATGATCCATGGACATGGTTTCTCCAAACGTCGCGGAGCTGATCAAGAAGCAGCTCGAGATCCCCACGCCGCCCGCGATGCTCGGCCAGGTGATGCGTGAGCTGCAAAACCCGGATGCAAACGCCGCCCGGCTGGCGAAGATCATCGGCGGCGACCAGGGTCTGGCCTCCCACATCCTGAGGATCGCGAACTCGCCGTTCTACGGGCTGTCCCGCGAGGTCCGAAGCATCCATCAGGCGGTGGTGATCCTCGGCTTCGCCACGGTCCAGGGGCTGGTGGTCTCGCTCACGAGCCGGAACATCTACAGACAGTTCGGACCGACCGAGCAGGCGCTGTGGGAGCACTCCCTGGCCGCGGGCATCACCGCCCACGTGGTGGCCGCCAGCTTCCGTATGGGCTGTCGGGAAGAGGCCTTCGTGGCCGGGCTGATGCACGACGTGGGCAAGGTGGTGATGAACAACGAGGCCCCCGACCAGTTCCGACAGGCGCTCGACCAGCTGCGGGACGAGGCGGACAGCGTCGACGTCGAGCAGTCGGTGTTCTCGTACAACCACGCGGACGTCGGCGCCCTGCTGATCAAGCAGTGGCACCTGTCCGAGGACCTGGAGAACGTCGCCTTCCTGCATCACGACCTCGACCTGGCCAACACCATCGCCGAGGCCAGCCTCGAGCTGATCTGTGTCACGAACCTGGCCAACCGGATCTGTCACCTGCTGGGGATCGGCACCCACCGGCCCCCGGAGTCGATCGATCTCGCCGATGAGCCGGCGGTGAACGAGCTGGGGGCGGAGCCCGACCGGCTCATCGCCCTGCTGCCCGAGATCCAGCAGGCATTCGAGCAGGAACGGGCCGTGTTCGGCTCGAGCGGCTAGCGCCCAGGGAGGCCTTGACGTCCCCCATAGATGACCATAGACTTATGACCATGGTGAAGAAGATCATCGCCGCCGGGGAATTCAAGAGTCAGTGCCTTGCCCTGCTGGACGAGGTTGCAGCCACTGGCCAGGTGCTGGTCGTGACCAAGCGCGGCAAGCCAGTGGCGAAGGTCGTACCACTGGAGGACCCGTCACCGATCGACGGCAGCGTGGTTCACTGTGAAGACATCCTCGCATCGGCAATCGAGCAGGGCGACTGGGAGATGATCGTCGATGAGCGGCGTTGACCGACCCGTGCTGGTGCTGGATACCCACGCATGGGTCTGGTGGATCGGGGGTCCGGCCGCTCCCGATCTCTCGAAGCGCGCGCGCAAGGCCATCGACGATGCCTCGAGCTTGCTGGTCAGCATGGCCAGCTGCGTCGAGGTGGCCTGGCTCGAGGCAGCTGGCCGCCTTCGCTTCGACCGGGATGTGTTGACCTGGCTCAAGCAGGCGCTGGCCAAGCCACGGGTTCAGCTGGCGCAGCTCACCCCGGAGATTGCCGTACGCGCGGCGGCCCTGCCCTGGCAACATCGTGATCCAAACGATCGTTTCATCGTGACCACCGCGCTGATCAACCGGGCACCGGTGGTCACCAAGGACCGTGTGATCAGGTCTTCGGGGCTGGTTTCGACGCTCTGGTGACGGGCTCGCTACCCCAGGCTGCCAAGTGCCACTTACGATCCCCACCCGGGTGCCGATAGATGATGTTGGTGCCCCAGCACCGAGGAGCATGACATGGCCATCGGGCTCAACAGCGATCTCACCTCCACCCGCTTTCTGCAGCAGACCGATCGGAGATTGTCCAACAATCTCGGCAGACTCTCCTCCGGAAAACGGCTGGTGCGGGCATCGGATGACGCGGCCGGGCTGGCGATCGCGCAGAAGCTGCGGGCCCAGCTCGGGTCCCTGGAGCAGGCCTCCCGCAACGTGGACCACGGCGTCAGCCTGGGGCAGGTCGCCGACAGCGCCATGGGAGACCAGGGGGACATGCTGATCCGGATGCGCGAGCTGGCCGTGCAGTCGGCCAACGGCACCCTCGGCGACGCGGAGCGGGCGTCGATCCAGCAGGAGTTCAACGAGCTGCGGGCGGAGGTGGACCGGGTGGCCAGCTCCACGGACTTCAACGGGCAGTCGGTCCTGACCGGGCAGAGCTTCGACATGCAGGCAGGCACCGGGGCGGGGGCGGCCGATGTGGTCACTGTCAATACACCGGACACCCGGGCGGCGACCCTGGGGCTGGCACCCCTGAACGTGGCGACCCAGGGCGGCGCACAGGCGGCCCTGGGCGGCCTGGATGATGCCATCGCTCAGGTGGCCAGCGGTCGTGGCGAGGTCGGCGCGGCCGTCAACCGGCTGCACAGCGCCCGCTCCAACCTCGCGGCGGCGGTCCAGAACACCGCATCCTCGCTCTCGCGCATCGCGGACGCCGACGTCGCCAGCGAGGCATCCTCCCTGGCGGCCAACAGCGTTTTGATGCGCAGCGGCATCGCCATGCAGCGCCAGGCCAACACGACCAAGGGGCTGCTGGTGAACCTGATCACATGACGCGAGACCTCCTCAACTTTCGGCTCCATCCGGTCGTTGTGCCGGGGTAGAGGAACATGGCGCTCACCATCAACACCCAGCTCAGCATCCAGGGAGCGCTGGTTGGCGGACTGCTGTCCACTCCCTCCAGCAGCGGGGGTGGGCTCGCCTCGGCCATCCGCTCCCAGTTCTACCAGAGCCAGGCCTCGCTGATCCTCAACCGGGTCTCCTCCGAGACCCGCACCCTGACCTACCAGCAGACGCTGAACAACGCGGTCAACCTCGAGCGCTCCACCTTCCCCCTGCTCAGCCGGCCGGGCCACGACCCCGTGTTCGCACCCCGCGACTTCTACTCCTCGGACGAGACACAGGTCCGCGGCTACTCCCGGCTGTGGGCCAGGCCCACGTCGTTTGAGATCGACGTGCTCAGCGTCAGCGGCGCCTCGACGGGCACCGCCGGGCAGACGGTGGTCTCCAACATCGTCGCCGGTGACGACAGCTGGAACGGCCCCGAGGGCGTCCAGGACTTCCGGCTGACCATCGACGGCCAGGACTACGACATGTCGGTCATCTCCGGTTCGGGCCTGACCTACAGGCAGGTGCTCGACGCCATCGCAGCCGAGGTCAACGCCCAGACCGACATCGGCGTGGTGGCCACCACGAGGCAGATAGAGACCGGGGGAAAGCACCACGCCTACCTTGAGCTGACCTCGGACGAGTCCCGGAGCCAGGCGTTCACGCTGTCCGACCTCTCCGGCGATACCCTGCTCTCCTTCCTGAGACTGCGCACCGACCTCCAGGCCGACCCGAACAACGAGCTCGGCGGCGTCCTGCACGAGGCGGGGGTGCCGGAGGACCAGCTCTACTCCAGCTTCCTGGACAAGGATCAGAAGCTCTACTTCACCACCGGCATCAACACCTTCGACCTGGTCGTGGGCAGCGCGACCTACCACCTCAGCATCGACGTCCCCGCGGACAAGGACAACGAGGACATCCTGAACCGGATCAAGGACGCGATCAACGCCGCGGCCGGCAGCGCCGTCACCGCCGAGGTGTACACCAAGTGGGACTCGGCCCAGCTCAAGGTCAGCGTGGACAACCCGGCTGACACCCTCCAGCTGCTCGACACCTCCGGCGACGCCATACTCAAGGCCGGCATGGAGCGCGTGGCGGGCGGCAGCGGCGTCCGCTACCGCATCGACAACGGCCCGATCCAGTACGCCGCCTCCTCGCGGGTCGAGCTGAACGGGACCGTGCTCTGGCTGCTGCAGGAGACCACCTCGCCGGTGACCATCACCGTGACGCCCCGCATCGACGACATCTCGGACTCGATCCAGAGCTTGATCGGCGCCTGGAACGAGCAGTTCGACCACACCACCGCGAACTCCGGCGAGCTGACCACTCCCATCGCGTCCAGCATGAACCTGTCGGTCGGAAGCCTGCCCCATGCCCTGCACCAGATCGGCATCGACCGCGGGGCGAACGGCCTGTTCACCGTGGACGTGGACGTGCTGGAGCAAGCGCTCTCCAGCAACCTGGAGCAGGTGCGCTCGCTGGTCGCCGGGGCCGCCGGGCTGGCCACCACCTCGCGCCGCATCAGCCGCGACTTCCTCACCGCCCCCTCGAAGTACGTCACCAACCCGCAGAACCCGGTGGCGGCCTACGCGCTCAAGCTGACCGACTACTACGAGACCCGCGGGCTGTTGCTCAACACCATCGGCTGACCATCACCGCATCTTGCGGCAGGCCCCGAGCCCTTGTCGTCTGTCAGATCTCCCCTTCCGATATTCCCGCCATCTAGAGCAGGTGCCGGAGCAGCCCTGCCTTGAGTGCTCTGTGGCCATGGACCGGCACCGAGATGCGGAGCTTGCTGCCCTGCTTGCCGTAGATGTGATGGCTTCCCGAGATGCGGAGCAGCGTCCATCCGTGGTGCTCGAGAAGGCGGGTGAGATCCTGGCCAGTCAGTGCCTTCATACGGCGATCTCGATCACCCTGTCCGTCTCGGAGATGTCCCTGCCCTCGATGTCCACCGAGAGGCAGCCTTCGACAGCCTCGTACAGGTTCTTGAGCAACTCCTCGAAGGTCTCGCCCTGGGTGGCACATCCTGGAATGGCGGGTACTTCCGCCCAGTAGCCGCCTTCCTCCGCGTCGTGGATGATCACCTTCAGCTTCATGGGTCACGCTCTCGGTCGTATCTTGGTAGATTGTCGCGTGCGACGCTGGGCCTGGCAAGCCCGCATACCCGCGTACCCGCGTACCTCAGGGACACGTTCTCTCGAACCATGAACTGGTGCTTGCCGCCGACGTAGGGGCCCTCGAACCCAAGCAGGCGAAGACTGCGGACGAGCTCCCTGCGGCTGATGGGACCGAAAACGGGCACTACGCCACCGAGAGCCCTCTCTCGGCCTGAACCTGGCAGGTTGATAGGCCCGACATGTTCCGTCGCGGGGATTGCCCCCGTTGTATTCCATCGCGGGGGCTGACATGGAACTTTGCGGCCCCACACGATTCGTATGCCCCCGTTATGTTCCATCGCGGGGGCTGACATGGAACTTTGCGGCCCCACACGATTCGTGTGCCCCCGTTATGTTCCATCGCGGGGGCTGACATGGAACTTTGCGGCCCCACACGATTCGTGTGCCCCCGTTGTGTTCCATCGCGGGGGCTGACATGGAACTTTGCGGCCCCACACGATTCGTGTGCCCCCGTTATGTTCCATCGCGGGGGCTGACATGGAACTTTGCGGCCCCAC
>Ga0180009_10005110_pt1 | contig 14203 bp, 12 predicted proteins | sample OS_PC_MetaG_FD_123537 | JGI IMG/M metagenome (GOLD analysis project Ga0180009, IMG submission 123537) | Groundwater microbial communities from the Aspo Hard Rock Laboratory (HRL) deep subsurface site, Sweden - OS_PC_MetaG | ecosystem: Environmental > Aquatic > Deep subsurface > Groundwater...
CATTCCACTGCTTTGGACCAGCGCCTGCAAAGGGAAGCTGCTGAAGCTGCTCAGAGAGTTCAGCAAAGCGCTGGATACACTCCGTCCGGGACCACGCCAAAGGCAGAGAAGCCCGAGACAGAAGAGAAGAAAGCCGACAATGAGAAGCCGAAAGGATTGTATGCTTCGTGGAAGGAAAGGAGAGCTGAGAGGAAGAGGCATGAAGAGGCTGAAAAAGCTAAGAAAGAACTTGCGAAACAGAAGGAGTCTCCAGAAGGTGCCGGCGCAGGCTTGAGGAAGAAAGGCTGGATATATGGCGGCGCTGCTGCAGCGCTTCTTGCTATAGGCATCGGGACTGCTGCTTATTTCATGTCAAACCGCTCTGGAGAGGACACGTCCGGGAATTCAGGGCGCGCTGCTGTTTCTGCTGTCGCTGACGCAGGGACGTCAAGCGCTGATGCTGGTCTTGATAATATGGTCCTTGCTATGCATGGTTCAAGGGATGCTGGCGTCGGGGAATCAGGATACGTAGGGATTCCAGTTGGTGAACAAGACTCTGGTATCGGCAGCTCTGCAGGGTCTCCTGATGAGCAGCCTGGAGATGCAGTTGGCGACGGGAATGTTACCGCACCTTCTGCTGGTGACGATGCTGCCAGAAGCGACTGCAACCTGAACCTGAAGATGGATTTCGACTCGACGAGATATGCCGCCGATAATGCGTTGGACTCGCTGAAGGATTATCTTGCCACGCAGTATGCTAACGGTGTGAGGCACATCACTATCTTTGCTCACCGGAGCATGGAGGACAGGGCAGACCTTGCCAGGGCAGGGCATCCTGTGCTTGACAATGGTGAATACAATACAGGTCTTGCCGCGAGAAGCGGCGCAAAAGCCTCTCGTGACGCCCAGAGGATAGCAGATGCTGCAGGGCTTGCAGGGCTCGAGTTTGAGGTAGTCAACCTGAGCGAGACAGACGTATACGATCCAGGTACTGCTGAGGAAGACTTTGCGAAGAACAGGGGGGTTACATTCTCTCCCAATTCCCAGAACCCAGAGACTGACAGTGAAGCTGCTGAAGACCTCGCTGGCTGCGAGGACAGCGTGCCCTGCGGCGATGGATGTGCTGCTGCAGACAGTGCTGGTTCCGGAAGGACTGGCAGCCTTGACTCGCATGGAAGAGGTGCCGGGCAGACTGCCGACGGCAGCGATGTCCTGGTCAGCGGCGATGATGACATCCCTGTATACGCAGACCTGTCAGGTTTCGACTCTCCCGAGGCTGCTGTACAGGTGGACAGCCAGGATGATACCCCTATCTACGTAGAAGTCATGCTGAGCGACAGGTATGGCATTCCCATCTTTGGTGAACTGACACTAGAGGAAGTCCTCTCGAAGAACAGCAGCTACAGCCTCACGAAAAATGGCATCAGCGCGCGCGCAGCAGACCCATACGACAATGATTCCGCAAGGGAGTGCCTGAAGATTGCTGCGACGATAAACAGGGAGTACAGGCACACATTGTTCGGCCAGCAGTATGGCAATGCGCTATCCAAGGGCAACTTCTCAGCTGAGTTCGAGGCAAAGCACGGCTTTGCATGCCCTGATGGTGTTGCTTCTGAAGTCTACACATTGATGGCTGCGTGCATGGGAGATGAGCTTGTCAGCAGTCTCAGGCAGCTTTTCGCAGAGAACGGCTTGATAGAGAGCCCTGAAGAGGAAGTCATCGTGCTCGGCGAAGGGGACTATGAGCTTCTGGAAGATGCAGTCAATGCACAGCCCGCGCAGCGCAGTGAGGATGTCGCGGAGCAGGAGCCGATAGTGCTTGACTATGGCGACTTTGAGACACTTGATGAGGATGGTAAGTGGGTCATGACTCTCGGCGAGAACGACTACGAGCCGATCGATGATGCTCCGCAGGTATATGCGCAGAGGGATACTCCTCCGCCGTTGCCGGACAACAGCTACAGGCCGGATTCAGATACTGGTGTGATGGAGCTGTCTGAAGCAGACATCGTCGAGGTCCTTGACGACTATGCAGCAGGTCCTGCTCGGAAGAGCTCTCCGCCGCCCTTGCCCCAGACCAGGGCCACCTCGAAAGATGTGCAGGACGCTCTTGCAGAGCTTGTCGCGATGGAAGAGCAGAGGATTGCCTCAGACCGCAAGGCAGACAGCAGGGCAGAGATAGACAGGATGTTCGACGAGCTCATGGCCTACGAGGCAGAGCGCCAAGAACATAGATACGCTGCTTAATTATTTCTTATTATTCTAGCAGCGCCGCCGCAGTTCGTTGCGGCAGTGCCACCGCTCTTTGTGTCAGAAATGCTAGGCATTTCTGAGCATGCTCAGAAACCTTCAGGTTTCTGACACGTCGGTCTGCATGAAAAGCGGAAACCGGCCCAATACTCAGTAATATGCAGAAGGCTCTAGCCTCTTGTAATAATACCCTCAACTTCTTGCCGGCAACGCAATCTAGCAGCGTGGCACTGCCGATTATGGCAGCGCGGCGCTGCAATAATAAACGCCAAACAAATATCTTTTTCTATTCAAATTCTATCTTGCCTTCGAGATACACTCCTTTATGCAGCTCGACAGGTCTCCAGTCGTCGTGCACGAGCTTTGCGTCGAGCCATTCAGAGAGCTCTTTCTCGTTACCTATGGTCGCGCTGAGCCCGATAAGCTGGACTCTCTTCAGGAGTTGTTTCAGTATGGTTATGAGTATCTCGAGTGTCGGTCCTCTTCCAGGGTCGTTCATGAGGTGTATCTCGTCGACAATCACCACACTGACATCCCTTAGCCAGGGGGCGTGGTGCCTTATCAGCGAGTCAAGTTTCTCTGATGTGGTTATGATCAGGTCATAGGTGTGCAGGTAAGGGTCTGACGAGTCGAAGTCCCCGATGGAGATTCCTATCTTCATCAGGTGGTCATACTTGCGCCTGAAGTCCTTGTACTTCTCGTTCGCCAGCGCCTTCAGCGGCACTATGTACACTGCTTTCCCTTTCCTGTTCAGGATTGCGTTCATGAAGGCGAGCTCTGCGACGAGCGTCTTGCCGCTGGCTGTAGGGGTGCAGACGAGCAATGACTTGCCTTCCAGCAACCCTGCCTTTATTGCCTTTGCCTGTGCAGGCCTCAGCTCGTCTATCCCTTCCTTGTGCAGGACAGAGTGCAGCTGTTCAGGTATTTTCTCCTTTATTGACTCGAGAGTGTCCATGAGCATGAGAAAAAGAAACCGGTATTAAATAACTTATGATTGTCCTGGCTTGCTTATGTACCTGTTGGCAAGGTCAATATAGTCCTGCAGGTGCCTTGTTATCAGGAAGTTCTTGCGGACGTGCTCCCTGCCTTGCGCGCCCAGCTCCTGCCTGAGCTTAGGGTCGTTTATCAGCTCGACGCAGTGCTTGGCACCTTCATTTATGTTGTTTATCAGGAAACCGTTCTTGCCGTGAAGTACCTGTGTAGGTATCCCGCCGACAGCGGTCGCTATGACCGGCGTCCCTTTCCAGAGCGCTTCAGAGACAGTTAGGCCGAAACCTTCCCTTATGCTGTTCTGTATCACGACCGATGAGTCTGTCTGCAGCGCGTTGACGAGCACGTCGTTGCGTTCTGTTATCAGGTGCACGTCCTTCTTGTCGCCGACCTTGTCGCGCACCTTCTGGTAGATTACTGGGCCTTCAGGGTCATCTGATGCCATGTCTCCCATCAGCACCAGCTGGCAGTCGACTTCCTTACCTTCTCCCACATCTTCACAACGCCGAGCGGGTCTTTCCACGGGTCAAACCTTGATATCTGCGTTATGATAGGCCTGTCCTGGTCGATGCCTCTTTTCCCGAGGACTTTATTCCTCCTGTCCTCGTGGATGGGCGCGTTCTTGATCGAGAGAGGGTCTATCGACGGCATGATGATGTGCTGCGGCCGCGTGATGTCCGGCTTCTTGTACTGCTCCATGGACACTATGACTCCGTCGTATTTGTTTACGTATGGCTGGACGAATTCCCAGATGTTGGGGTTTGCGTTTGTTATGTCGATGTGGCATCTCCACAGCCAGGGCTGCCTTTTCTCGTAGTGCGTTATCATCGCCAGCGGCTGCGGGTCATGCACGATCACAAGGTCTTCTATCTTGAAGTGGTTCATGATGCAGTTGCGCTCTGTCTCCTCAAGGTACACCCTCTTCCTGAAGCTGGTCATCTTTGCCTTCGCGTCGCCCTGCAGTCCGTTGTGCATCTTCTTTGTTATGTTGAAGAAGTGGTATGACCCTTTGAAGATACGCCAGCTGGTGTCTATCTTGAGCCGGTTCATCAGTATGACCAGTGTGTTGAGTATCTCGGCCACGCCCCCTCCCTGGGAAGTGGAATTGACATGGGATATGTGGCAGCCTACAAGCCGCTCAGAAGATGACTTGAACCCCTCTATGACCTCTTTTCCCACTATTTTTTCGTAATCTTTGAGGTTGGGTATCATTTTGCTTTAAAAACAGATGAGCGACTTTTATTTATACCTTTTGAGTCTGAAAAGTCTCTGAAAAGGGACGAAAAAGCTTCGATAACCGTAAAAAGAAAGATTGGAAAAGAAAAACTTTAAAAAGGTGTTTTTACATAGTAAAAATACTTCATAAAACACAAAAAGTGTTTTTTCGGGCGTTCAGAGGTAAATTAAAGAACATAGTCCATCAGAACATAAGTTTTAAAGCGTTTAAAAGCAATAGATGACCAAATGAGACTTCCTGATGGATGTGCAGGTTAGAAAAAGATTCAACCCCTAAATAAAAGTGGCAGGCGAGAACAAGATGAAAAAAAAGATTAGTGTGGGAATTCTTTCTTTCTACTACCCACATTTAGGCGGTAGCGGTATAATGGCAACGAGGATAGCTCGCGAGCTTTCAAAAGATGGTCACGATGTTCATTTCATAGGGTATGACACTGATGAGCAGCCCAGACAGATGGAAGAATTAGGTATACATCTTCACAGAGTGGGTAGGATAAATTACCCCTGTCTTAAGAACGAACCATATGTGTGGACCATCGCCACAAAGATATGTGATGTCGCAGATAGGTACGGACTTGACATAGTCCACGTCCATTATGCATTGCCGCACGCACTTTGTGCATATGTTGCGAAAGGTCAGCTCGCCAGTGAAGGGCGTTCCCTGCCCTTTGTCGTAACAGGCCACGGGAGTGACATACACACGAATGGCCACAAGAAGGATGTGAACAGGATATTCAGGTTTGTCCTGAACAACGCAGACGGGTTGTCGTATGTCTCTAAGGATCTGCAGAGGATAGCTGAAGACGAACTGGGGATAATGCGCAAGGGTGTGGTGATAACAAATTTCCTCGACACTAAGAAGTTCTACAGAGAGAATATTACCCTGAGGGAACGGTGGAAAATCCCCCCCGACGCTTTTGTGGTCGGGCACGCCTCGAACTTCGCGCCAATAAAGCAAACTGGCCACTTCTCCAAGGTCGCCAGAGTGCTGAGGGAAGAGGGGCTGATGGAAGGGATATATTTCGTCTTCGCTGGGACTGGCAGTGAGCAGAAGAGGCTGCAGAAGGAGATACATGACCTGGAGCTTGAGGACCGTTGCAGGTTTGTCGGGAAGCTGGACGATGATGGTATGCGGCTTTTCTACAGCAGCATAGATGCATTTGTCCTCCCATCGCAGAGGGAAGGATGCCCCCTTACACTTCTCGAGGCGATGGCTTGCGAGGTGCCTGTCATCTCTACGACGAGCGGTGGATTGCCCGAACTTGTTGATGGTAATAACGGGTATCTTTTCGAGTCAGGTGATATTACAGGTCTGGCAGACAGGCTGCTTATGCTGAAAAGCAATCCTCTCCTCAGGATGAAGATGGGCATGAACGGGAGGAAGAGGGTTGAGAAGTCTCATGATGTGTCTGTTGTCATGGACCAGTATTATGCACTTTATGATGAGGCGTTAGGTAGCGCAAATGAAATTAAAAGATGCGTATGTGCAGGAACAACTAGAAGCTTTTAATGAGCTCGCAGCATTTGATGACTGGAAGGGATTCTTGGATAGCATAAGGTCTCAAGGAAGGGATGGTTCTGCAATCAAGGAGGCTGCTGTCCGCGCGTCAAACCGCTTCGCGGCTCTGGCCAGGACAGAGGATAGCCCTGAAGAGTACGGGGGACCTGTTGTGGCGGGGGCTCACCAGACATATCTTGACTACGGATTCGGGACATTGTCGAAGATCTCGGTGCTCGAGGAACTGAGGAGAGAAGGGGTCTGCACACTTTGGACAGCAGTAGACTATGACAACTTCGCATCAGACACCCTTATCAGGAGGGTGGAGTTTCCGAACGTGCATAACAGGACAGACACAGGGTCTTATCTCGAGAGCATTGTGCTCCATCCACGTCAGAACAAGTTCGGCGGTTCAGACCTGCGGTTTGTTCCGCCCCCTGAAAAAGAGTCGATTGCCTTATTCGGTGAGCGGATAAAACAGATCTGCAGGGAGGCGAGCAGGACATTGCAGATGGTGTCGCCTGACCGTGAAAGGATGTGGCAGCATTACGAAGAATACATGAAAGACATATCAGTCGCTTCTGAGGCTGCGGCCAATGTTGCTGAATTCAATGGGATAGTCACGTTGAGGATGATGCGGCGTCTGGGGTTCACGACGCCTTATGTGCAGATGAGTGAGCTCCTCGATGACCCTTCAGTCGCGAGGAAGATATCAGAGTTCTATAGCGCAGTGATAAGAGACAACGACGCGTTCGTCAGTGCTGCAAACAGCGTCTTTGACAGGTATCCGGGCGTTGATCTTCACAGTAAAAGATATGTCCCTGGAATCCTGCCCATGCAGATTGCGGCAGGAGACAAGGGTAAGAGGTCGCAGGCTTTTGTAGAGAAGCGCGAGGGCGGGCATGTCATATCTTCAAGGGATTTGTCTGTGGGAGTGGGAGATGCATCACCTGACGAGATACAGGAATTCTTGCATGAATATAAAGGAAGATGGTCTCCGAACGTGGCTATGCCACTTCTCATGGACAGTCTCGGGTTGGGTGGGATGATCAGCGGCAAGAGCTCTATGATATACAGCGTCCCGTTTGCAGAGGTCACTGACAAGATGTTTGGGAGGAAGTATCTGCCGAATTTTTTCTCCGCAGGCAGTGCTGCGCCCGGAGGGTTTTTCCACAGGGCGGTCCTGCTCAGGTCAGAAGGCAGAGCAGACGCTGATGAGTGTTTCAAGAGGTGCGAACCCACCATCCTTTACAGGATGCTGGAATCTGGATACGCCGACGTGGCGGATGAGCTTAGGAATGTTTGGGGAGGGGATTAGTTATGAAAGCTTTGTTTGCTGTTGCGCACCCTGATGATGAGGCGATGTGCGGTGGACTTGTCAAGAAGATAAGCTCAGATGGTGATGGCAGTGCCCTAGTCGTCTGCTTTAGCGGTGCAGGCACTCCAAGGCAGGAAGAATTCATGGACAGCTGCAACATACTTGGAGCTGAAGGGAGTATACTCACATACCAGGAGCTGGATATGCAGCGCTCCATTGACCGCGAAGCTTTGGACAAGTTGCGCATGATTATAAGGAAGTTCAAGCCGCACATAGTGGTCACCCATTTTGAGCAAGATTACAATCCTGACCACCGGGCAGTTTCAGGCCTCGTGTACACTGCTGTTGAGTTTGCATCACACGGGGTGCCGGACAAGGGTTGGCAGACAAGCAGGCTTCTTCAGTTTGAAGTCAACACAATGATACCCCAACCGGACGTCATGGTCTGCATCGATGATGAATTTGAATATAAGCTGAAGGCGTTGGAGATGCATTTCTCCCAGACAGGGGCAGCACATAAGGAAGGGTATTACACAAGGCTGGTGACAAAGGTCAATGAATTGAGGGGCGTCCAGGCTGGTTGCAGATATGCCGAAGCATATGCTGAGAGGAAGCTGCCTGTCGTCGGAAATTTCTATTGTGTCGACCGGACAGTCAGGGGACTGGACTCGCTTCTGAGTTATCCCTGGTTGCCTGGGCAGGAAGATAAACGATGAGGGCGTTAGTAGTCATAGCACATCCTGATGATGAGACGCTTTGCGGTGGGCTCATCAGGAAGATAACTGCGGCAGGAGGTAAGGTATTCATCGTCTGCTTTAGCGGGTCTTCTCAAAGGAAAAAAGAATTCATGGACAGCTGCCATGTCCTGGGGGCGGAAGGGACCTGCCTGGACTACATGGAATTGTCCCTGGAGACCTCACTTGATTATGACTCATTCATATCCTTGAAGAATACCATACTCAAATTCAAGCCAGACATAATAATTACTCTTTCATGGAACGACTACCATCCTGACCACCGCGCAGTTTCACGTATCACTATGAAAGCCGCAGAATTCGCCTCGCACGGGACACATAACAGCGGTTGGCTGCCCAGCAGGATCCTGTCATTTGAGGCTAACACGCTGATCCCTGATCCTGATTTCTTGGTGGACATCAGCAAGGAATTTGATTGTAAGATGAGGGCGTTGAAGAAGCACAGTTCGCAGTTGAAAGCAGAGCACAAGAAAGGATATTACATCGCACTGACAGCAAAACGCGCCGAATTGAGAGGCGTACAGGGAGGGTGCAGATATGCTGAAGCGTATTCTGAAGTCAGGATGCCTGTACACGGGAATTTCTATTGTAAAGACAGGACCATACGGGACGTGTCATCCCTGCTTAAGAGATGAATTGGTGTTTATTTAAGAAAAGGTTTTTAAATAAAGGGGAAATAGCATTTAACATGCAACTATACAAGCAGACAACCAAGTACACCTGCGCAGCTTCTTCGCTGGCGATGGTGATAAACCATTTCAAGCCAGGTTTCCTGCTGAACATCGACAATGAGTTCGACATCTGGCATAAGACAGCGGCTTTGCCCACAAGGGGGAGCTCCATCTACGCGCTTGCGATATACGCGCACCAGAAAGGGGTGCCTTTGAAGGTGGTTGTGGGTGAGCATGATTACAAGTTCCCTGGCTACAAGTTCAAGTCTTACAAGAAGAAGGAGATTGAGATAGCAGATTTCTCTTCGCAGCTTTTCTACAAGCACGCTAAAGATCTCGGGATAGTGATAGAGGAGAAGGAGTTCACGCTCGATGATGTGAAGGCAGCATTGAAAGAGGGTAAGATTGTCCTCCTGAGGCTTATTGCAGGGATAGTAAGGGACACCAAGGAGAACAAACGGAACTCCCACTACATTCCAGTCTATGATTACAAGGATGGTGTTTTCAAGATTATGGACCCCAAGAAAGGCTCCCTCGAGGTTGGTGAAGCGACCGTGCAGGAGGCTTTCGAGAAGGTGAGCGAGGTCAAGAGAGACCACAGGATGATCGTCTTCGGCTAGATTCTTAGACTATTTGAAGACAATCCCTAAGAGAAGGGATTTGTATTTTAGAGCCAGCCCGAGTATCACAAGCTGTGTCTTATCTGCAATCTCAGAGACTAATGCCAACACGAATGCTGCGGTGAATGGCTCGAGTATGTTAATGGATGCGTCACTCCAATAGAGACTTGAAATACTCCGTCGGGTCCTTCAATCCCATTATCTTGAGTATCGTCGGGGCCAATTGTGCTATAGAGTCATTCTTCCTCTGCACTACAGAACATTTATTGTTGGTTATGGCTATGAACGGTACCTTGTTCATGGTATGCGATGTCTGGTGCTTGCCGTGCATCTCTTCTGCGTTGCCATGGTCTGCCGTGACTATTACATTGTAGCCTTTGCTTCTTGCTGCTGAGACGGTCTGTCCCAGGCACTGGTCGACAGCTTCGACCGCTTTTATCGTCGCTGAAAGGATTCCTGTGTGCCCGACCATGTCTGCGTTGGCGTAGTTCAGGATTATCAGGGGATACTTGCCGGTGTTTATCCTTTGTATGACTTCTGCGGTTATCTTCGGGGCTGACATCGCAGGTGTCTTGTCGTATGTCATGACTCTGGGGCTAGGTACAAGCGCCCTGTCTTCGAGGGGGAACGGGCCGTCATGGCCGCCGTTGAAGAAGTAGGTGACGTGGGCGTACTTCTCTGTCTCTGCTATGCGGAGCTGCCTTATCCTGTTCCTGGACATGACCTCTCCGAGCACGTCGCGAGGCACTTCTGGCTGAAGGGCTACTGGCGCCTTTATCTTATTGTCGTACTGTGTCAGGCAGACGAAGTTGAGGTGTATCCGCTTGCTCCGCCTGAACTTCCTGAACTTTCCCTGCACGAATGCTCTTGTCAGCTCTCTTGCCCTGTCTTCGCGGAAGTTGAAGAATATTATCGAGTCATGCTCCTGGACATAGTGCTTGACCCTCTTGCGCGGCGAGAGTATTATTGAGGGCTTGACGAACTCGTCTGTCTCTCCTCTCTTGTATGCATCCCTAATCGCTTCTGTCGCTGAGTGGTATATCCTTCCCTGGTGGTTCACCATCGCGTCGTATGCCTTGTGCTCCCTGTTCCACCTGTTGTCCCTGTCCATCGCGTAGAAGCGGCCCATCATCGTGGCTATGCTGCCGATGCCCAGCCTCCTGCATTCATTCTCGAGCATGCGTATGTATTTCAGGGCGCTTTTCGGCGGCTTGTCCCTTCCGTCGAGGAAGCAGTGGACATAGACGCGCCTTACCTTGTTCTTTTTGGCCATCTGGAGCAGAACGAAAAGGTGGTTGATGTGGGAGTGGACGCCTCCGTCGCTGAGCAGTCCCATCAGGTGCAGCGCTGAGTCGTTCCTCTTCGCCTCTTCCATCGCGCCCAGCAGCACTTTGTTCCTGAAGAATGAACGGTCCTTTATGGACTGGTTGATCTTGAGCAGCTCCTGCGGGATGAGCCTTCCTGCGCCGAGGTGCGTGTGGCCCACTTCTGAGTTGCCGATGAATCCTGGAGGGAGGCCGACGTGCTGCTCTGCTGCGTACAGCGTGGTGTGGGGGTTCTCTTTCCAGAGCCTGTTGAAGTTCGGTGTTTTCGCTAGCTTTATCGCGTTGTAGCTCTTGGACTTGCGCAGTCCCCACCCGTCAAGGATGATGAGCATCGCTTTCTCTTTCGGTTTCATTTTATCAACTCTCTTACGCTCCTTTTTGAAGTATGTCCATCAGCACCCCTTGGACGTCATTGGACCTCAAGGCGAAGCTGAGGCCCTCATAGCCCACACGGGAGTATTTGAGGGTCGCTATCCCGACTATCTTGCCTTCCTTGTTGACCAGGGGACCGCCAGAGTTCCCTGCGTTTATCGCCACGTCTGTCTGCAGGTAGAATATGTCTATCTCGCTGGGTATCAGCCGTTTTGTGTTGCTGATTATGCCCTGCGTCACAGTGGATTCGAACCCTACAGGGTTGCCGACTGCTATGACTGCGTCTCCCACAGAGACCTTTTCGGAGTCTGCCCATTCGAGGTACTCGAAGTCATTCTTTTCTGTCACAGGCTTTATGACTGCGATGTCCCAGTCTTCGTCCCTGCCGATCAGCGTGGCTGTGTACTCCTTGTCATCATGGGTCCTCACTGTTATGGTGCCCAGGTCATCGACGACATGGTAGTTCGTCACGATATATCCTTCTTTGTTGACGAAGACTCCGCTTCCTGCTGTGTTGAAGTAGCTGGGGCCTTTCTTGCCGATGGTCACGACTGTGTTGAGCACCTTGGGGATCACAGGGCTGAAGTCCACTGTCGTCTTCCTGAACGTCTCCAGCTGCTGTGAGAAGCTGGATATCTCTGAGAGGCTCCTGTTGCTGGTCTTCTGGATGGAGTCAGACAGTGCGGTGTCTCTCTGCATGGCCTGGTAGTTGTAGTCCTGCAGCTTCTGTCCGAGGTCGCTGTTCACCTGCTCTATCCTTGTCTTTGACAGGCCTATCTCGCTGCGGAGGGTGCCTTCGACAGAGCCTAGCTGACTGCTGAGAGTCTCTTCTTGCGCAGTCATCTTCTGCTCTGCCTCGCTGAGCTGATTGGCATGCTCTGTGGACAGGTTGTTGAGCTTCATGTTGTAGTCGTAGGCGAGATATGAGACGATGGATCCGAATGCGATCACTATCACCAGATTGAGGTAGAGTATGTGCTTGACAGTGGGCGTGAACCCTCCTCCCGACGCGCTTCTCTTCATATGTCTCGCGAGCAGGTCCTTGAAATCATCCTCAGTGTATCCTGCATCGAGCATGGACTTGCGTATGGCGTGCTCACTGACACCGAGGCTCCTCTGCGTCTTTATGTAGTCTTCAAGTTCTTTTTCTGCCATTTTTCCATTTATTGTGAAAGCAGTGCCGCCGTGAGTTTGCGAGGCTTTGTATCTATGTTCTTAGCGCCCGTCGTGGGGGATGGCCCCTACGGGGAAACAGGGCTTTTGGATTTATGCTCATTAGCCGAGCCTCACGCGGCGCTGCGTTTGTTTTGAGCATCATATCTTTCCCATCTTTGCCTTGTGCCCCAGCTCTTCCTCTATCCTGAGGAGCTGGTTGTACTTCGCGAGCCTTTCACTCCTGCAAGGCGCGCCTGTCTTTATCTGTCCTGTTCCCAGGCCGACCGCGAGGTCTGCGATGAATGGGTCTTCTGTCTCGCCGCTGCGGTGGCTGACCATGACATGCCAGCCGTTGTTCATGGAGAGCTTTGCTGCGGTTATCGCTTCGCTCAATGATCCTATCTGGTTGACCTTCAGCAGCAATGCATTGCAGAGCCTCTTGTCCAGTGCCATCCTTATCCTCTCAGGGTTCGTGACGAGCAGGTCGTCGCCGACTATCTGCACCTTCCTCTTCTTCGCTGATGCGGTCAGCGCAGGGTATGGCTCGAAGTCGTCCTGCTCGAACGGGTCCTCTATCGAGAAGACAGGGTAAGCGTCCATTATGCGCTCGTAGAGCCTTGTCAGCTTATCTGAGCTCATCCACTTGCCGTCCACGAAGTATGCTTTCTTCTTCTTGTCATAGAACTCTGAGCTTGCCGCGTCTATCGCTATCTTCACAAGACCGTCATATCCTGCTTTCCTTATCGCGCGGTCGAGTATAGAAAGCGCGTCCTCCACGCTTTTGATGTTGGGAGCGAAGCCGCCTTCATCCCCGACGTTCGTGGATGACTTGCCGTATGCCTTTGCTATCTCCTGCTTAAGGACCTGGTATGTCTCAGCTCCCATGCGGAGGGAGTCCGCGAATGTCTTTCCGTGCGGGCATATCATGAATTCCTGGAACTGGAGCTTGTTGTCCGCGTGCTTTCCGCCGTTTATGATGTTCATGCACGGCACAGGCATCACGTTCTTCCCTCCAAGCAGCGAGTAGAGGGGTTTTTTCTGTGTGTTTGCCGCCAGCCTGGCTGTCGCAAGGCTTACGCCGAGTATTGCGTTGGCTCCAAGAGCTGATTTGTTAGGTGTCCCGTCAAGCCTGAGCATTGCCGTGTCAACGCTTGCCCATCTCCTGCAGTCCATGCCGACCACTACCTTGCTGATCTTTGTGCAGACGTTCTGCACTGCTTTCCTGACACCTTTGCCATGGTATCTCAGCCCTCCATCCCTCAACTCCAGCGCTTCGTGTATGCCTGTCGATGCTCCTGACGGCACTGCAGCCCTCGCGCTGTTGGTCTTTGTCGAGATGTCCACCTCTACAGTGGGATTTCCGCGGGAGTCGAGTATCTCCCTCGCCCACACTTTACGTATAGTATTATCAGTCTTCATTCTATTACCTCTTTTTTGTCTTCTTATCAATCTCGAGCATGCGCTCGTGTATCAGTATGTTCAAGAATGTAGTCTTCGAGGGGTATCTGTACTTGTTCTCGTCCTTCTTTATCAGCTCTTCTATCTGCTTCTCGAGCTTGTCATCGATGCGTACGACTCCCATCCAATGCCCCACTCGTTACAATAAGTAACTTTCAATAACTATTTGTAACAAGAGTATTTAAAGGTTTCGGTTCCGAAGGAATTGCGAATTCGAAACCGAAGGTTTCGTTGGTTTCGCTCTCAGAAATGGTTCATACAAGAGAATGCTCCCGCAGGTGACCTCGCAGGGGAGATAGAGCATGAGCTGCTCGAGGAGGAGGTGAACCGCGCACAGGACTATCTCAAGTGAGATTGATGTTCAGTTTTTTCAAGAAAAAGTTCTTTTTTTCTTTAAGCGATGCATCGCGCAATATTAAGATTGTTTGATATGTCAGCATACCACCAATCTGTGATTGGTGGTTAGTGGTGGTATGCTGAGCACACTTAAAAATCCTGTGGGATTTTTGGTGTCCTAAAAACCGCGGGTTTTTATGATGCTCAAAAGGCGGCAGGGGTGAGCGAAGCGAACATGCC
>Ga0180009_10005111_pt1 | contig 14201 bp, 12 predicted proteins | sample OS_PC_MetaG_FD_123537 | JGI IMG/M metagenome (GOLD analysis project Ga0180009, IMG submission 123537) | Groundwater microbial communities from the Aspo Hard Rock Laboratory (HRL) deep subsurface site, Sweden - OS_PC_MetaG | ecosystem: Environmental > Aquatic > Deep subsurface > Groundwater...
ACAATCGCAACGGTTCCATACCAGCCAATTACTTCTTCAATAATTTTACTATTCGTAAGCATCTCTTTTTGATAATTTATAAATTGTTAATTTTGTCTAACGTTTCGGCGTATGTGATGCCCCGCCCTTTTGGTTAATAATTAAGACTTTGTTTAACCCTATTGCTGAGTAATATTTTACCAAATTTCGGTTAATTTTCAAGTCAAAAAGGGCGGGGTATGGGTGCGGCACGAGCCGAGTGCCAAACCACATACGCCGTGTTGTCCGACCTGAGCGAATCCGCCAGCTGGCGGAGAAGTGAAAGCGCAGCGGGGTCGTAGTGATCCGCCGACTGGCGGAGAACGAAGAAGTTGTGAAAAATTTTCAGTTTCCTTTTTGTAAAAAGGTGCCAGTTTCGGGGTCAAAGGAAGAAGGAAAAGCCTCCCCTTTTACATCAAAAGCCCTTATTATGGCTTCGTACTTTTTCTTTTTTGACCCGTCAGGATCATGTAATTCTGGTTTGCCTGCTACTACTCTCAGCTTAGCCGTTGTTTGACCAACGATTTCCCAAGGACGAGGAGTCCCAGGTAGACCGTATTTCCTATCACCGTACACCTTCTCTATTTCTTTGGCCTTTGTTACCACATCCTCAGGCAAACCAGAAGGAAAAGACGATTCGCCTTTCACCCGCTTCAGTGCTCTATCCATGCGCTCCTTCATGTTAGTCCCTATTTTACAATATTTACTGAAAATTTTTCACAATTTCGGACAACGTTCTGGTATATGCGAACTTGCTTGATTTTACAATATTTTATCACAAAATTATCAAGTTGGGTGAGCCGCGAGCCGAGCGGCGAACCGCATATACCGTGTTGTCCGACCCGATCCTGAGCGAAGTCGAAGGAGAGAGCGCAGCGCGGTCGAGCGACTAACAGGAGCGAAGATGTAAATTATTTCCTTAATTTTTTCAGCAAACTTTTTATTTCTCTCGATCTTAAATTTTCAGCGAAGAAAGAGGGGCTGGGGGTGAATTTCTGAACTGAAAACACTTATTTTTTTAAAACAAAAACCTGATAGCTTGGAAAGTTTAATCTTTGTTTCAAATAATTTTCTTCTTTAATTATTTTACTATTTGGCTTACATTCATCATATTTAATTATTTTTAAATCATTGTCGATTATACAATCGATATAATCTGATAATTTCCAATGATAATCCTGAAATATAAACTTTTTGTTATTAAATATTTTTTTCGTTTTATATTTTATGCCTGATGAAAAGTATCCCTTAAACGTTGTCTGTATATCACTTCTTTTAAACAACCATTTTTTCATATAACTATCAAAACAAGGATGTATGTGGCCAATAATAATTATTCCAGTTCTTTTTAAAGCTTGTTTAGAGTTTTTTAAAGCTAAAAATATATCCTTTTTACTACTAAAGACTGATAAAACATAGTTGAATAAAATGACATCAAATTTGATATTAATTTTTTTACTAAATGAAGTGGCAGAAAGTACTGAAAAATTTCCGTTAGGATATTTATTTTTAGCTTGAGAAATCATGTCAGGAGATATATCAATTCCCCAATACGTGTAACCCTTTTTTATAGCTTTTTGGTAATAAAAGCCATGACCACATCCTACATCTAACAATGATGCGTTGCCATCAACACAAGGAATATATTTATCTAAAATTGGGTTTAGGATTAAGTCCTTGCTCCTTGTCTGATTATAGTTTCTAGCTGTTTTTCCTTGATATTCATCCATTTGATCTTAAGTCTTATTTATATTATGTAGGGAATACCCCCCTCTTCTACTTTTTATTTTATAAAAAGTTTGCTGAAAAATCTAAATAGTAATAATGTATGTCGGACAACTGGTTATTATGCGAATTACATGCCGTCATTGCAACAATAACTTGTATGTTATACAAACCCTTGATAAACTAGACGCATGGGAGATATTTTGGACAAAACCGAGCGAACATTACGATTGCGCAACTACAGCCCCAGAACTCGCCAGGCGTATCTGCTCTACATAAGGAAGTATATCATTTTCTCTAAAAAAGCAGGGCTCAAAAGCAAACAAAAAGCAATCGAGGATTTTTTACTTGATAAGTATAATCGAAAACAATCACCGCAGACAATAAATTTGGCGCTTAATGCGGTAAAGTTTCTCTATGCGGAAGTTTTGAAAGATCCACAGAAGATCGATCTGAAATTTGCGAAAAGAAGCAAGAAGTTGCCGGTTGTGCTTTCACACACGGAAATTGAGAAAATTATTGCCGCTACCGAAAATTCAAAATACAGATTAATGATCACGCTCGGATATGCGTGCGGGCTGCGGGTAAGCGAAGTGGTTGCCTTAAGAGCTGGCGACTTAGATATTAATGAACTTGTTGTCCACATCAAAGGAGCCAAAGGAAAAAAAGATCGTATCAGTGTTTTGCCGAAGAGATTGCAAAATGATTTGCGAAATTCAATCGCAGGAAAAAATGCAAACGATTTTGTTTTCGGTTCAAACCGTGGCGGAAAACTCACGACAACATCCCTACAAAAGATGTTTCGCCAAAGTTTGGCAAAAACGGGAATTAAAAAGCCAGTAACTTTTCATTCTTTGCGGCACAGCTTCGCGACACATTTACTGGAAAGCGGCACAGATGTGAGGTACGTACAAGAGCTTCTCGGACACACAAACATCAGAACAACTCAAATCTACACGCAGGTAACAAATCCAAAACTCAAAAATATTAAAAGCCCATTGGAATAATAAAATGAAAATTTTGGCAATTGAAACTTCGTGCGACGAAACCGCGGCGGCGGTAACCGAAGGCAGAAAAATCCTTTCCAACGCCGTTTTTTCCCAAATAAACATTCACAAAAAATACGGCGGGGTCTACCCTGTTTTGGCCAAAAGAGCCCATCAGGAAAAAGTAGGACCGATTATAGAAAAAGCGTTAAAAGACGCCGGAGTGAAAATTGGCCAGATTGACGCTTTTGCGGCCACTTTCGGACCCGGATTGGTGATCGCTTTGGAAGTGGGACTTAATAAGGCAAAAGAATTGGCCTTGAAATATCAAAAACCGTTAATTCCGGTAGATCATATTGAAGGACATGTTTACTCGGTTTTTGGGCAAAACCGAAACGGTTTGCCGAAAAGGAATTTTGACTTTCCTTTTTTGGCCCTGATCGTTTCCGGCGGAACCACCAGTTTAATTATGGTCGAAGACCATTTGAAATACCAAATTTTAGGAAAAACCTTAGATGATGCCGCCGGAGAAGCCTTAGACAAAGCCGCCAAAATGATCGGCTTGGGTTATCCGGGCGGGCCGATTATCGAAGAGTTGGCTAAAGAGGGAAATCCTGATTTTCTTTCCCTACCGATGCCGATGAAACAAAGAAAAGATCTTGATTTTTCTTACTCCGGACTTAAAACCGCCTTTAAAAGGGAATTGGAAAAACTGTCGTCAAAAAGCATTAATAAAAATTTAGCCAATTTAGCCGCTTCTTTCCAGGAAACTGTTTTCGGTTCGATAATTGATAAGCTGGAGTCTGCCTTAGAAGAAACGGGGGTCAAAACCCTGGCCGTCGGCGGCGGAGTAATTGCCAACACTGCTTTAAGAAAAAAAATAAGGGCTGTTGTGCGCAAAAAAGGAGTCTCTGTCTATTTCCCCTATCAAAAAAGACTTTTTAATGACAATGCCGCTATGATCGGAGTAGCCGCTTATTTTAAATACCGAAAGGGAGTTTATTTGACCGGGAATTTTGACAAATTAGACCGAGTTGGCAGACCGGAATTGAAGATATGGACCCTGAACCAGAGTTAAAGTAATGCCAAGAGTAGGATCTGTAAGAAAAAGGCCGAAGTTTGATTAAAAAAACCATAGCTGATTGTAATTCCCGGTGGGGCTCCGTTTTGGATAATCACAATCCTGGATCGTTTCCGGATTTTTGATCCGGGATCGTGATTAAATAAATTCTTCTCGACTCCTTCGACAGGCTCAGGATTATAATGCGCTCGAAGAATAATTACCTTAGCATTGTGTCGGAGACAGAACGGTTTTTCCCTCCGTCATTCTGAGGCTGAGTCTTCGAAGGCGAAGGATTCCCCCGAGACCGGCAAGTTACCGACTCCAAGGGGATTCTTCGCTACGCTCAGAATGACGGGGAGAACTGTAAGCCCTCGGGAAGAACTTTTTAGAAAACAATGCTAAAATTGGAAAATGAAAGTTGATATCCTAACCCTTTTTCCGGAGCTATTTGTCCCTTTTTTAGAATGGAGCATGATCAAAAAAGCCAGACAGATCGGCGCTGTTGAAATTAAAATCCATAGTTTAAGAAAATGGGCTATTGATAAAAGGGGCACCGTTGACGACCATCCTTACGGCGGCGGACCGGGGATGATTTTAAGGATAGAACCGATTTTTAACGCCATCGAAGAAATAAGATCCACCCCCACCACCTCGGAGGGGAAACTTCACCCCCGGGGAGCCAAAACACACCCCGGGGGTGTCGTGGCCCTTTTGTCCCCGAAAGGAAAAACCTTTACTCAGAAAATGGCAGGAGAATTGGCAGATTTAGACCAAGTTGTTTTAATTTGCGGCCATTACGAGGGAGTGGACGAAAGAGTAAGAAAACACTTAATTGACGAAGAAATCTCAATCGGTGATTATGTTCTCTCCGGCGGAGAAATCCCGGCAATGACGGTAATTGATGCGATCACCCGCCTGCTGCCAAACGTTTTGGAAAAAGAGGGCGCCTCGGAAATTGAATCTTTTTCTCCCGGTCTTAAAAAAATGCTTATTGAAAATAATGACAAGTTTAAAATGATAAATGAAAAAATAATGATAGAGTTTCCCCAATACACCCGGCCGGAGTCGTTCCAGGGGTGGAAAGTGCCCAAAGTGCTGCTTTCCGGAAATCACGGAAAAATAAATCTTTGGCGGGCCAAAAAAGTGAAAATAAAAAAATGATCAGCGATATTTTGAACTCGGATATCCTACTCGCCTGTTTGGTTTTGGCTCCGGTAGTAATGGCCATTATCAGAAAAAAGACTAAAACTGCTACGACTACTATTGCTATTTACCTGTCTGCTTTCATTGTCGGCTCGACGATTAAAAAAGCCACTGCCATCCCTCGGCCTTTTATCTACCAACCTCAGATTTTAGGACTAAGCTCCAATATTCCCCAGGATTTTTCTTTTCCCTCACTGCATACCATGCTGGCAACAATTTTCGCCTGGACATTAGCTTCGGTAGCACCGCAACTTTCCTGGTTAGGGTTCGGGGTTAATATGGTAGTTGCTTTATCCAGAGTCCTTTTGGGGGTCCATTACTATACCGACATTTTTTTCGGATTTATTTTTGCCACTTTAATTTACTGGGCCGGTTTTTTCCTGATTAATCCCGGAGAAATAATCAAGCCGCATTCTAACATTAAAAGAAAATTGGTTCATTTTATTTTCGGCGCCGGACTGGTTGTTCTCCTTAAATACCAATTAATCACAGCTCTCCAGATAGTGCCAATTTTTTTGGGACTGGGCTTGGTGATGTTTTTTGTCAACCATCCGAAATTTAAGATCTTCAGACAGGCAATCGTCCATTTTGAAAGAAGCAAAGATCCTCAATTCCCGGGCCTAGGTTTATTCTGGTATCTTTTAAGTTCTTTGACTGTGCTTTTGTTTTTTGAAAAAAATATCGCTCTGGCGGCAATTATCAACTTGGCCGCCGGCGACTCGATTAACGCCCTCACCGGGTTTTTTTATAACCGGCCTAAACAAAAACTAGTTGGGCCAAACTGCGCCGCGTTCTTCGCCTCAATGTTGTTAGTAATGAACTTTGTCGGCCCGCTGAGAGCCTTAACAGGAGTTTTAACCGCTTCGATTTTGGAATTTATCGGCCCAAGAATAAAAGGCGAAAAGGTCGACGACAACATCTGGATCCCAATCGTTTCCGCTATGGCTATGTCTTTGGTGGCTTAGAGAAAGACTCTACCCCAATAGAAAAGGAATTATTCTTCTATCAATGTCGAGAAGAGCTTGTCTATGGCTGGTTCTCGACAAGCCCTTGATCCTGAGCTTGTCGAAGAGCTCGAACAGTAATGATCAAAAGGGTTGATCTGTTGCCGCCCCCCTCGAGACGAAAAACAAGATGCCTCGGAGGCAAACACCATTCCACTCGCTGCTTGCCCAACCAAAGGGGATCCTTCTCTCCCTGAGGGAGATCAGGATGACGGCCGGAGCAACCACGTCATTAAAGACCATACTTGATACCCCAGTCTTTAGACTGGGGCGGAATGGAATCCGTGTCATTTATGACACGGTACTTGATAAGATACTGCGGACTTTAGTCCGCAGAGTGTCATTCTGAGCAGAGCGAAGAATCCCCTAATCGTTTGCATAATTGCTTATAGAAAGGAATCTGTCTGCTCGCCTCGCTGAGCGGTCGAGACGAGCAGACAGATCACGATCCCCAATCGTTTTCGGATTTCGATCCGGGATCGAAATACAGACGGTACAGGGCTCCGTTCAGAATAACGAAGAACGAGGAAATTTTTACTTTTAATTTATTAAGTATATTTGTCAGCGACACTGGAAGCGGCGTAAGCACCAGGCTTGGTTTTTGCCTTAAAACCATTGCCGTTAACCATACCAACCAATTCCTTGATCATTTCCCGGCTGGGCCCTTTTTCACCAACATCAATATGAATCTCCAAAGATTCAAATTGGCCGTTTAAATCTTCCTTTAAAATCCCCATCAATTTATGAGCCACCTCTAAAGACGAAGTAGTTTCGTGATAAAGCTTTTCTTTTAAAGAAAAAACATTAATCACTTTTCTTTTAGACCAAAAATATCTCCCTCCGCGGCCTTTCCGGTGGATTACCACGGCAGTAACTAAATCCAAATCACTTTTTTTGCCATCAATTTTAGTCCTGGAATCGGAACCAATAATCAGCTGGTAATCATCTTCAGGGTGGGAAACAACAAAGCGGCGGATTTCCTTCCCTAAATCTTTCCAGGCCAATTTTCCTCTGGTCGGACTATAAAAATAGGAATTCATGATCAGTATTATACCAACCAGGGCTTAACAGGACTATTGAATTCCGAAGGTTAAGATAGTTTTTAACCCCCGGGGTTAAAAGGCAGGTTTAGTGACGGAGAACAACAAAAAAGACCGCGGTAACACCGAGAGCAGATAAAAGCAGATATTCCAAAACTATTTTTAAACATAAATCTCCCCGATGCCAGTGATGGAAAACCCCCCAAAGCGAATAAAGAACTCCTGTTAAAATGATTATTTTTCCCTGAAGACCTGGATTATAGGCAGACCGGATAAAGCCAAAGATCATCAGGGCAAAAACCGCCCCTAAAATGGCAAAGTCAACCGGATTTTTCTTAATTGCTTTAAAAATCATTTTTGGAATTACAATATCAGTTTACCAAACCCTGAGAACCGCTTAGTAAAATCAAAAAGAACATCACTGCCAAAAAGATTGCGTGCGAGGTAGTTCTCCCGGTAGACCGGTAGATTTTTTTCTTAAAAACAAAATATCCGTCGATAAGCAGAGCAACAACAACCAACCCAAATAAGAAAACCCCTAACAGTTTGGTCAAATAAAGCGGATTGATTGGCAACCTTTCCCCCTCTGCCAAAGCCGCCAAAGAAACGCCTTCGGACTGGTCAAAAACCGGTTCTTCTGTTTCTATCGGAACTGTAAAGACAGGTTCTTGGCCGGGCTCGGAAGCCTCAGCATAAATAGAACTGCCGGCCTTAGTGCCGAAAAGCTGAACTATCAAAGTAGTGCTGATTCCCCCTAAGGTGCCGTCAACCACAGAAATGCCGATTTCCGAGAATTTTGGGTTTAAGATATTTTCGCGATGGGTCTGAGATTTCATCCACATTTCTACCGCAGAATCGGCATCGTAAAAATCCCGGGCCAGATTCTCTCCGGCGACACGGTAATCATAACCGACTTCTTTTAAAAAAGACCAGGGCTCTCTGCCTGATGGGGACTGGTGAGCCCAATAATCGAAAGCAAACATATCCCCCGCCTTTCTTAAAGCTGCCTCGTTAAGAGAGGCGTCATTCTTAAGCGGTTTTAAGCCACGCCTGATCCTCTCGTCATTGGTCAGCTGGATAACCCGCTCCGGAGTAATATCGGAAGAATATCCTAAAACTCCCGGCCTAAGTAAGGCGATGAAACTAATCAGCGTCTGGCTCAACAAGAACAAAAAGATAAAACCGGAAAGGAAGGAAGGATGTAAAATCCGCGCCCGGTAATTATTTTTTCCTCCGGGGACGAAGAGATCTTTGAGCCAAGCCGGAAATATCATTTGATTACTATATTACACTCTTCAAAAGGGTTATCACAAGAAGCTTAAGTGAAATACACACGGGCAGAGCCCGTGGTCTTCTGTTAAAATTGATAAAACGTTTTATCGTTTGAGTCCTTCGACAAAGCCTCAGGACAGAAGGCTTGTTGAGAACTTGGCTTTTTTAACAATTCTTCTCGACCTTGCTCGAAGAATAATTATCTTAGTACCATGGCGGGGACGCTTCGGTTCACAGGTAATTAGGGAATAATGAACAATGAAACAGCTAGAAGATAGTTAAAAGCTGAAAGCAAAAAACGAAAGTCGGAGTAGGTAAAGTCATCCTGAGGAATTCTGATGACGAAGGATCTCGTTGAGAAAAGCAAGTTGCCCGGAGATTAGGGGACCTGCCTGCCGGCAGGCAGGTTCTTCCCCACCAGCAACTGCATCGCTTTGGGCGGGTCAAAATGTCAGGGAAAGAGGATTCTTCCCCCGACGTTACGTCGGGATCAGAAGGACGAGAATCACGATCCTGGATCGTTTTCGGATTTTCGATCCAGGATCGAATTGAAACTCCGAGTTATCTTTTTTCCTTAGGTGTCAACCTAACCCACCCCGGGGGTGTGAAGGGGGGGTGAAGAGGTCAAACCGGGGGCGTAAAGATTCCGTAGTAAGTTAAAATCTTGTAAAAGGAAAAGAAAAAGGCGATCAGAAGAGCCATATAAAAACAGACCTCATAAATAAAAGCTATCACCTTCCGAACTTTCACTCCAATTTTTTTATCCGCCATTATTTTGTTTTATTTCTAATCTTTTTCTTAACAGCAAGCGCCCGGCGGCTTTTCTCGATCAACCCTAAAGAAGAAAGCAGGAAAACCAGCAGATACGGCAAAAGATCTTCTTCGATCCCGCAGTAGAAATTACCTAGAACCTCTCCGGAATCCTCTTCTTTTTCTTTAGCCTCAACTCTAAAAACCGGAATCAATTCTTTCAGGCGAATTTCAAAATAGGTCAAAACGCGTTCGGAAAGCACTTCGCTGTCATCCCGGGCGTAACCGAAAGCCTGGCTGACAGTGCGATAATGGCTTGGTTTCAAAATGCCGTTATTCATCAGGTACATACCAAATCTCAAAACCACTCTTTCTCCCGGATTAACCGTCCCTAAGTAAAATTCACCGATGCCGAAGTCTTCAGGAACACTGTTGTAAAGAGCGTGGGTAACCACAGTATCATAAGAGGGAACATCGCTGATATTTTTAACAATAATTTCAAACCTTATCGTATCACCGGGATAAATAAAAGTGTTAATGTTATTCCAAACAGAGAGTTCTAAAATCGGCTGGCGATGGTCAATACCTCCTTCTTCGACAATCTGATGGTGATTGTCTTCAACTGTTGTCTGATTAGTCTCTGACGCCAATTTATAAACGTCGGTAATGGCAAACGATTGGTTATTGCTGGTATTTGACTCCTGATCAGAAGTGTCGATTGAGGCCGCCAGCACCACTCGGAATTCCTCCGCAATTTCAGCGGCATGAACGGCAAAAAGCCTTGACCAGAAAGAAATCGGTTCTGTTGGCGAAAGGTCATTATCAAAACCAACGGTAACCACAAAAGAGCCTTCTTTTCCTGGCGCCAAGCTGCCCAAAATCCAGCGATAAATCTGGCCATTTACTGTTAGCGGTAAGCCGCTATTGTCGCCCGAATAATGGAGTCCCTCAGGCAAATCAACCTCCAAGGTTACATTCTGTGCTTCATCTAAACCTTTGTTCTGGTAATAAACCGTATATTGAGCCGAATCACCTACTTGCACTCGCTGGGACGAACCGACCAAAGAAGTGGTCACGTCCGGGTAGGTAAAAACCATATTTCCCTGCCAGCCGCCCAAAATATTGATTAGGCCGAAAAACCAGTTGCTTCCCCAAAAATTAGCATTAATAAAATCAAATAAATTTGCCAAGGCCTTAGCCTTTCCGGTTTTGATTTCAGTATCTTGCTGATTGTCGTTAGCCTGATTTGAACCGGTATTAGCGGAAACATTAATCCGGCTTTCAATTTCAGCCTGATTATCGTTTAAAACCATTGCTCCCTGTCCATCATTGGCCGGACTGGGCGTCGATCCTGTTTCTCCTGTTGCCTCGACTCCTATCTCCGGATTAATTTCCTCCAAACTTCCTCCTGTTGGCTTTGGTTGAGAAAGTTTAAAGTCAAAGGAGCCTCCTGATGGATTATTTACTTCCTCTTCCGAGTCGGGGGCTGTCCAACCAAGGATTTTTCCCAGCCAATCTCCAAAAACATTAACGGTCAAGAAAAACCAATTGCTGTTTAAAACTTGATAATTGACCAGAGAATTGATATTGGTCCTGCTTACCGCGTCACCGGTAGTAATTCCGGCGCTGCCTCCTGAGTTATTGGCCTGATTGTCACCACTGGTAGCCGCAGTGTTAACATTGCTTTTAACCCCAGCCGAATTATTGTTTTCAAAAACCGGCGCGGAACCTTGTTCTGTAAAGAATTGGGTATTACCCGTCCCAACCAAGGTTTCGGCCGGTAAAAACTTTTCCGGCCTGGGTAAAAGCAAGTTGCCCTTAAAGGAACCCATGATGTTAACTATGGGGAAGAAGAAATTAGTCCCAACTAAGTTCAAATTGGCAAAATTCAAAACATTAGCCAAAGCAATGGCGTCACCGGTATTAACCAAAGTTTGGCCACCATTGGCATTGGCCTGGTTAACACCAGTATTAGCCAAAACATTGACATTATTTTTTATTTCTGCCTGGTTATCGTTGGTTACCAAAAAGAAACCATTTTTATCACCGACGATCTTCATCCCTTCTTTTTCCGCTTGTTTAGCAATCGCCTGCCATATTTGATCAAGATTGATATCTCCTTCAAAATTATCCATCAGGTTAATCAGATAAATGCCAAAATTGGAACCGACCAAATTGGTGTTTAAGAAATTAACTAAATTGGCGTAAGCTAAAGCGTCGCCTGTGGCAACCGTGGTTATCCCGAAATTTTCACTGGCTTGGTTTTGGCCACTATCGGAGACCACCACAAGGTTATTGACTAAAAATCCCTGGTTTTGATTATCAACTACCACTGGTCCCGGTTCGTTACTTTCCGGATTACTGCTTCCTATTCCAAGATCTTCAATTGTCGCTGCCTCAGCGCTGTTGCCAATTCCGGCAGGTTCTTCAAAAGCAACCAAATTAGTGTTGACTTGGTTATTCACGTTTGCTCCGGCGACGGTCTCGCCGGTAGTCAACGCGGCATCGCCGCCACTGCCGGTAATGCTATTTCCCCCGCTGAGAGCTGAGGAAGAGGCAATATCGGCGACATCGGAGAAATTATTATTTTCAATCGTTACTCCATTGGGGCATTCAGTCTCTCCAACCGGAGGGACACAGGGATCGGTCGAAGAAGACATCTGTCCCGGAATTACCGCTTGATTATCATTAACTTGAGTATCGATTGTGGCTAATGAGTCGGCGTTACCGGTATCAATAGCGCTGTCGCCTGTTCCGGGGATGATAGTTGGCTGGGCTTCGCCTTCCGCCGGTTCGGTAGTCCCCAGCGAAAGGTTTTCAACCGGATCGCCGGCATTGTCAACAGTCGGCAAAGGCGAAGGGCTGACTGACGGAGTTACTTCCGGACTGCTGCCACCGCTATTAATGGTATCAACCGTCGGTGAAGGGGTAATTTCCGGTGTTACCGAAGGCGATTGGCTGCTGACGTCTTCGCTATTGCCGCCGGTGACACCGCCTGCCGAAGAAGAACCGTCAACGGCAGTAGTTTCAGTGGTTTCTGTCGGCGGCGGTGTTGGAGAGGCGGAAGGGTCGGCAGAAGCGGTTTCTCCCACGCCAACATCAGCTATCTCTTGGGCATAAATTAAAGGTACTGCCAGCGGATTAACCAGCGCCAGCAATAACGATAAAAAAATGGGCAGAAATTTGGTAAAAAATTTCTTTTTAAGAATCAAATAATCAACTCGTTAACTTTTTAAAAACTTGGGCTCGCTGGCCCCCCGAAACCCCGGGGGACCAGCTTCCCAAACCTTATGGGTATTAGTTAACTAATACCCAAGCGTTGCTGGTTGCCGTAGCATTACCAGTAACAATATTCCTGCTACCGCTATTGGTAGTAATACCAATATTGTGAGCCTTAGTTACTCCGACCATAACGTCAGCGGTATTTCCACCAGTATAGGCACCAGCCATAGACGTAGCGTCTATTTTCGTCACCGTCGTTGCCGAGTGATGAGAGTGGCCATAACTGCCGCATTCACCGCCGCAGGAATCCTCATCCGGATCCGGACAGCCGCAGGCGTCTTTTACCTTTGCTAAAGAATTGGCAGTAGCGTTTCCAGTGTCAATATTCCTATTGCCGCTATTGTCAGTAATACCAATATTACCTGCCATGCTAACATTTACCAAAACATCCTCATAATTATTACCGGTATCAGCATAAGCAGAAGAATCAGCAGATATTTTGGTGATATTCTTATTCCCTCTTCCATGGTGTCCGCCATAACCAAAAGCAAAAGCGGGAACCGCTAACGCTAAAACCGCGGCCGCGGTTGCTCCGAAAGCAATTACTTTTTTATTCATTTTTAATTTTCACCTCCTTTGCTCATCTTTAAATAAATAACCGGAAAAGATGTTAAAAGGGTTTCTGTTTTCGGAAGAAAAAGAAAGAAGTTTAAATAAATCGGCAAAGAAGTTTTTGTTTTCAGAAACTTTAGAGGTCTAACCATATTTCCATAGTGACAAACAATATCCTTCTGGGGCAGTATAAGTTACGAAAAAGGACTGTCCTCATAATAAAACAGTCAAAAAGGGTTTGTCAAGAGGGCAAGTATCAACTTGTGAATGTTACAAGACTATTCCGAGGAAAAGAAGATACTTCTTAAAAACATATTTTCTTTGATCAGTTTTTTTAATATATTTAAGAAGAATTGGCCAAGAATCAGAACTCCTAAAAAGTCTATCAAAACATCTCTAACCCGGCCTTCCCTGGTGGGAACCAAAGCCTGGTGAAGTTCGTCAGTAATCCCATAGATAACCGAGATTGCTATTGATATACTTTGACTATAACTGATGTTATATAATGAAAGGCGCCAGAGGGAAAACAGCACTCCGTACTCGATCAGGTGCAGGGTTTTGAAAAAAATAAAGCTCAGCCAAAAAGAACCGGAAACGCCGATCCTGGGCCGGGAAGAAGCGTAAAAAATCAAAGCCATCCAAATTAGCGGGGGTAAATAACGCAGTAAAATTTTAATTCCGGGGTTCTTCTCAAAAAAAATCTTTAGTTTTCCCGGTGGTCTACCGCCGGGGTTGCTCTCAAGACCTTTTTTATCTTCGGCCAAAAAATGGGGCGGTTTATTCTTCTTCACTTTGGTCCATTTTACCAAAATTAGCTTTCAATTTGGGCAGGATAAAAACAGAGGCGATTAACCCGCCGCCCAAGGCAATCAATATCGCGGCGATTACTTTGGAGCTTTTGCTCTTTCCTTCTTTTTCAAAAGCTTCGGAATCGGCGCCCAAGACCTCGCCCAAAAGATCGCTTTCCGGGGTAGGAGTGTTTAAGTAGAAAAGACCCGACTCCTCGTTTCCTGCTAAAGGGACGCTTGGGCTGGCTTCTTTCGACGGCGTCGGTTCTTTGGTCGGAGTGGGGGTTTTGGTGGGTGTAACAGAGTTGGTTGGAGTCAAAGTCGGAGCTTTGGTGGGAGTTGAGGTTGGAGTGTTGGTCGACGCTGGCAATGCCGAGCCAACTGAAAGAGGATATTCCTGGCTGTCTTTCTTGTCATCGTTCTCATCTTTTTTCAAACGGATGACCAGTTGATAGTTCCCCGCGTCCGAACTTGATTTCACCCGAGCCTTAACCGAACCAGACCATCGCCCATCAGAA
>Ga0180009_10005112_pt1 | contig 14201 bp, 11 predicted proteins | sample OS_PC_MetaG_FD_123537 | JGI IMG/M metagenome (GOLD analysis project Ga0180009, IMG submission 123537) | Groundwater microbial communities from the Aspo Hard Rock Laboratory (HRL) deep subsurface site, Sweden - OS_PC_MetaG | ecosystem: Environmental > Aquatic > Deep subsurface > Groundwater...
CTCAAACATTTCATAATCGGGGATAATTTCGGGTTTTACCTTATCTCTGCAGATACTCATCACCCATTCTTCCAGATTTTGTCGAGTGGTTCCACAAATTGTCCCATCGTCATCTATCCCCAGAAAGATATTTCCTCCATGGAAGTTCAAAAAAGCGACAATTTCTTTAGCCATATCAGCAGGCTGGACATCGTCCCTTTTAAACTCAACCCTTGAGTTTTCACCGTTTCGGATAATCTCCAATAATTCTGTTTTACTCATATCTTTAATCCCCTCCTTCATTTCCTTTTGCTATCATCTCTTCAAACGGCACAACATACCTTACCACTTCAACCTTCTTTTCTGGTTCTAAATTCTCTGCCGGATTCTGGATAATGTAAAGTTGTGGTTTTGTCGCGGCATTCATCACCGCTCGTCTCTGGATTAGTAAGCTTCTTTTCGGTGACAATACATCTCTTGTCTTGGTGATTTTTTTCAAGTCCTTATCATTCCCCTATTATCTGAAGAATAATTTCTCGATTTCTACTCTTAGTATCAAAATCCATTAGAATTATCTGTTGCCAAGAACCGAGAAGAAGGCTTTTGTTGGTAAAAGGAACAGTCAGACTTGGTCCTAAAAGAGTAGCTCGAACATGGCTTGCCCCATTATCATCTCCCCAAGTCTTATGATGTTCATATTCTAAGTGAGAATTAGCTATCATCTCTAATGTCTGGTTAACATCTTTAATTAAGTTAGGTTCATACTCAATAGTAGAAACAGAAGCCGTAGAACCAGAAACAAAGATAACTACTATTCCATCCTTTATTTTACCATCACTTATTACTTTAGAAACTAAACTTGTGATATTAACTAAGTCTGTCCCTGCTCTTGTCTTTACCGATATCCTTTCAGTCTTTACCATGTCTTTACCCTTAAACTAAATCTTTCCTCTTTCACAGGCTCTCAAAAAAGCAGAAGCAGCAAGAGGGTCAAACTGAGAGCCAATATTGTTTTTCACTTCCTCTATAGCTTTTTCTCTTTCCATAGCATTTCTATAAGATCTGTTACTGGTCATGGCATCAAAAGCATCGGCTACCGCAATAATTCGAGCAAATAATGGAATTTTTTCTCCGGTTAAATTACCTGGATACCCTTGACCATTAAATTTTTCATGGTGATGTTGAATGCCTTCAATCATATTCTTAAGTCTCTTGATATGAAGAACTATCTCGGCTCCTTTGTTAGGATGGGTCTTAATCACCTCAAATTCTTCATTAGTAAGCTTACTTGATTTAGTAAGGATAGCTTCATCAATCCCTATCTTGCCAATATCATGAAGAAGTCCGGCAATTTTTAAAGTATCTAAATCTTCAGTTGGTAATCCTAATTCTTTTCCTATGACAAGACTTATAGTAGTTACTCTTTCAGAATGACCTCGAGTATATGGATCTTTTGCTTCTATAGCCTGAGCCAGGGCTTTGATAGTCCCGATAAAAAAATCTTGAAGTTCTTGATAAAGTCTGGCATTCTGAATACCAACTGCTGCTTGATGAGCTATTCCTTCAAATATCTTTAAATCTTCATCAGAAAATTTATCCCTTCCTATACTATTTAAGACTTGAGCTACACCTATTATTTCATCTTTTACTTTCAAAGGCACACATAACATATTTTTAGTCTTATAACCTGTCTTCTCATCTATCTCTTTGCAGAAACGAGGGTCTTCTTGAGCATTTTCTATTTTTAGAGCTTTTCCCTTTTCTGCTACCCAACCAGCAATTCCACTCCCCTTAGCCATTCTTGCCTTTTCTACCTTATCCCCTTTTTCTCCTAATGCCACCTCAAAGACAAGCTCTCCGGTCTCTTTATTTATAAGCAAAAGAGAAGAAGCTTCTCCTCTTAATACTTCCTCGGCCCGAATCATTGTCTCTTTAAGAACTTCGCTTAATTTTAAAGTGGAATTTACTGACTGGGAAATCTTTAAAAGAGCGTCTAACTCCTTTATTTTCTTATTTACCCTTTCTAAAAGGCAAGTATTATTAATAACTACTCCTGCTTGATTAGCAAAACCAATCAATAATTCTTGGTCGGTGAGGGTAAATGACTTTTGGCTATTTAAGACTTCTATCACCCCTATTACTTTTTCCTTAACCTTTATAGGGACACAAAGAATATCTTTAACTTGATAACCTAAGTCTAAAGCCATTTTCTTTTTGAAATCTTCGCTCTTCTCTGCCTCAGAAACAATTAAAGCTCTGCCCTCTGAAGCTACTCTTCCCACTACTCCTTCGCCTATCTTGATTCTATATCCGATAAGTTTTTCTGCTTTTCCTCCTTTAGCTACCTCAAAGACAAGCTCTTCTTTCTCTTCATCTACTAAAAGAATAGAACCTGCCTTTGTCTCTGTAACCTTCAAAGCAGAATCCATAATCAGATCGAGCAATTTGTTTAAGGGTAGAGAAGAGCCTATTGCAAAACTTATTTCTTCCAAGGCTTTAGCTTGAAGACTTACTTTCTTTAGTTTTTGGCTTAGATCTACCATTTGATCGTTAATTACCCTTAATTCTTCTTCAAAAAACGAACCTAACCCTTTTTCAGATAAGTTTTTCATTTATTTTATCTCCTTTTGATTAAAGAACTATTTACTTTTAAAATATTATTTACAAATCCAGATCTTCTCTCTTTGAAGTTCTTATAGAGACATCAATTAACCCAAAACTTAAAGCAATTACCGAACCACAATGATAGGCAAGAAAGTCTGATTGAGAGGTAGCATTAAGCATAACTCTAATATAGTTGACTAAAAGCCCTAAAACTAAACCAAGAAGAATAGGATCAGAAAACATTCGGAAATACTTTAAACTAATCTTAATTACATAAAACGAAAGACATAAATAAGCTACCAGCCCTACCATCCCTGTCCTACATAAGATATCTAAATATCCATTATGACCTACCCCTAATTTCTCTAATAAGACTACATCTCCTTCTTGCCTTAAATCAAAACCAATGTAGTAAGGAAATCCATTTCCCCAAAAAGGATGTTTTTTAAAGACTTCCATCCCTTTTTTTGCTTCCCAGTAACGATACTTAAAACTATCTTCTTTAGTTGTCTTGGTAAATAAACCAACAAATCTTTCCTTGGCAAAACCAAGAAGCGATTTTGACCCTCCTTTAGTAAATAATGGAGTAAGACTAAGAGCCACAGACACCAATAAGGCAAGAACCATTAAGACAGCCACATATTTTAAAAGATACCTCTTGGCATATTGATTAGAAAGAAGGTAAATCAAGCATAGCCCAATGATGGAGGTTAGCCAAAGCATCCTTCCAAAGGTAAGAATAATGGTTAGAAGAAAAAGAAGCGAAAGAATAGTAAAGATTAAACGTTGCTTTTTATCCCTCGTATTAATGAGCGTCGTTAAAGCAATAAAGAATAAGGCTGAGACCAAGTAAGGACCATCAGTGCAGATCCTTCCTTTGCCTATAGAAACAGTCTCTATTCCTATATCATATGCCCGTAGCTCCCTGACCACTACACTAAAGACAGGAGCAGTAAAATACTTAGCTCCTCCAAATAAGACCATAAAAGCAAATAAAAGAGTAATCACCACCCCTAGGCCATAAAGAAGACAAAGCAGTCTCTTTAGTTGGCCTTGATCTCTTATCGTCAAGATAACCAAGAAGAAGATAATATGATAAAAACAACTTCGCAAAGTATTTGCTGTTTCAGTAAAACCAAAACCATAAGCTAAGCTAAGATAGATAGAAAATCCCCAGATAAAGAATAGTATTAAATATGGTAGAAAGAAGAAAGATTTAATCTGAAAAAAGTTGGGGTCTTTAATATTCTTAATAATCAATATGGCGATAGTCAACAAGATTAAGACTTCCCCTGGCAGGAGGCTGGCTTCACCAAATAAAGGAAGGCGAGGAAGATTCTCAATTTTAAAAAAAGTAACGTTAAAGGTAATTAAAGCAATCACACTTATTTCTGGATACTTATAAAGTAAGACCAAGAAAGCTAAACCTAAAAAAGATGAAATAAGGGCTAAAGGAGAAAAAAAGACTAAGAAAAGACTTAAGAGAGGAATACCCAATAAGAAAATTAAAAAAATAAAAGACTTAGATTCAGTAAAGTAGAGAATCTTCATAGACAAAGAATGGTTAACCATAACTTATCTACATAACTCCTTAATAACTTCTTCCTTAATACCTTCCCAAATATCTTCTTTCTGCAAGTCTTCTTCTTTTTTTACGGGAAGAGAGGAAGGCTTTTCTTCTTTTAAGGTCTTTTCTTCTTTAATTTCTTCCCCTGTTACTTCTTTTTTTACAGGAAGTTTTACAGGAAGAGAGGCAGGTTTTTCTTCTTTAGGTTTTTCTTCTTTAATTTTTTCCTCTGTTACTTCTTTTTTTACAGGAAGAGAGAAAGGCTTTTCTTCTTTTAAGGTTTTTTCTTCTTCGAGATATTTTTTTAATTCCGGATATTCGTCTAGAGTCTTATACTTTTTTTCTTTAAAACCATACTTTTTTTTAAAGTACTCATAAGTATCAGGATCATAAGCATAATCTGACCAACCTTCATTAAAAGCCATTTCTTTCTTAGGAGACTTAAAAAAAGGGTCTTCTTTGTAGCTATCTTCTTTGTAGCTATCTTCTTTATAAATCTCAACTTTATAAGTCTCAAGAGGCTCTCTTTCTTCAAGAGCCAATGATTTTCTTTCTTCTTTTAATTCACGAGAAACTTTGGGCTTTTCAGGTGGAGTAATCTTTCTTATCATAGTCCAAGCACCTTGCCTTCGTTCTTCTCTTAAGGTAAGTTCCTCTTCATCTTTAAAAAGATCTAAATTCACATAATCCTCAAAATCAAGCCTTTTCTTAACTTTTTCTCTTTGAACATTCTTTGGATCTTTAGCCATTTTAGATACTTCTGGATATTTCTTAAGATAATACTCATATTCAGGATAAGTAGTCTCTTTAGCTTTATCTTTAAATTTCTCTATCTTAGAAATAGGAGCTTTTTTTTGGGGAATCTCTTCTTTTTTAGGCAATTTTTTTTCTTTAGCTAACTTAGTCTCTTTAGCTAACTCAGGAAGTAGTTCTTGGTTTATCTTTGGTCTTTCCTCTGGAGGACTTTTGCTCTCTTTTTTTTTATCTTGTTCTTTATCTTGATAAGTAAGATCCTCTTTCGCCTTTGGCTTTTTAACCTTTTCTTCAACTTTTAGACCAAATTGGTATAATAAAGAAATGTAGTGACTATTACCTAATTCCTCATTATAAGGAACAAAAGCATAACTAAGAGCAAGGTCGCCATACTTAATTCCAAACCCTCCCCCAAATCCATGAGCATATTTGGCAGGTCCATTCTGGTAACCTAATCTAAGAATAAAGTTTTCTCCTAAGGTATATTCATGCCCTAAATGAAGATTAATCTTACCATCATTAGGTATATTAATATCTAATCCGGTAATCATAGCCTCGTCTAAGTATTGGTAACTTAGGCCCAATTTTAAATTTAAAGGAAGTTTATCTTCTGTCTTATCAAATTTAACCTTAGTTCCTAAATTTTGGAGAGAAACTCCGTATCTTAATCCTTCCACACCACTCTCCTTTAAAAGACCCAAATCCAAAGCCACACTCTTAGAAACAAAGCTGGAAAGTCTTTGATAAATAAGTTTAACATTAGTTCCCATAAAAGCATCTTCATCTTCAGTCAAACTTTGAGCATAAGAGAGGCTAAGTAAGGTATCCCCGGCAGAAAAACTACCTAATTCATTACCTTCTTTATCCCACTTAGTAAATCTTCCCATATGCAAACAAGAAAGACCACCAGCTAAGATCCGAGAAGGAGAAAGTCGCTTAGCATATCCTAAATATTCATAACTAATATCATCAAAATAATCTAAGTGCATAAAGTTTAATTCTTGATTAGTGATAAAATTTAATCCGGCTGGATTATGAAACATCGCTTCGAGATCATTCCCCAGGGAAATGTAAGTTTCTCCCAAAGCTAAAGCTCTCGCCCCTATGCCTATCTTTAAAAAAGTTGCTCCCGTGGTTCCTAGATCTTCTTTAGAAGCAGGTAAATAAGAAGGCCAGACAGATAGATAAACAAAGATTAACATTATATTTAGTAAGTATTTCATTTATTTCTAAGGAACTCAATCTTTAAGCTGGTAGGATTAAGCCACTTTTATAAGTATTTCATTTATTTCTAAGAAACTCAATCTTTAAGCCGGTGGGATTAAGCCATTTTTAAAGGTTTTTAAATACTCTTGGCTGACGATGATAAAGATGCTAAACAAAAACCCTCCAAAAAGTCCCACCATGGCATTTAAAGTCTTCTTAGGTTTAGCAGGAAGACGAGAAATTATAGGTGGATCAATAACTCTAATATAAGTAAACTTCATAGTTTTAGCCATTAAAGCTTGTTCCTTTTTTTCTCTAAGAGTGGAAACTATTCTTTCTTGGGTATCTACATCTCTCTGTAATTGGGTTAAGTTAGCATATTTAGCAGGTAATTTACTTAATCTCTCTCGATGAGAATTAATCCTTTTTAATAAGGTATCTTCTTTGGCTTTTAAAGAATTAATCTCAGTTTCTAAATTAATTAAAAGAGAGACTAAATTTTGGTAATTATTAATCGCCATATCAGGCAGATAAGGAGTAACAGAAGGAATAATTTCTTTGATGGTATTCATAACTATTCCTTTTAGTTCTTCTTTTTTATCCCTAATAAGATTTTCTACCATTAAAATTTCCTTTTCATCTTGGGGAATCTGGCTTAAAAGTTTAGTTCTTTTTAATTCTAAATTTACCAATTCTTCTTTTAAAGAAAGAACTTCTGGACGGTTGCTCATTAACGTCGAGGAAGCCAAATCTTTATTTTGTTTAATAATCTCTTTGCGAACCTCCACTAATCTTAATTCAGAGGACTTCCTCTCGGCTGTAGTTTGGTCATATTGCTCTTCTAATCGAGATAAGGTCCCTATGCTTTCCCGACTTTCCTCAATAGGTTCAGTAATCTTACTAATTTCTTTAAAATTCTTAAGTTGTCCTTCATGAAAAGATAATTTATCTTTAGCCATCTTTAATTGTTTCTCAATAAGTAAAAACATATCCTCAGTTTCACTTTCTTTAAAACTAAGATTTAACTTCATAAATTCCCTTAAGATAACATCATTGACTTGGTAAGCCACCTTAGGGTCATTGGCAAAGGTAGTTAAACTTATCAGGTTTGTTCCTTCAATAATGTTCACCGCAATTATCTCTTGAAGTTCTTTTACTATTCCTTGAAAGATTTCTTCCTTGGTAATAAGAGGAATTTTTTTACCCAGTAAACTATAAACTACCGCTTTAATCTTATAAGTAAGTTCTTTAGTGGGGTCATAACTATCGGCTAACTTTAATTCCCTAACTGCTTTTTCAATTAAAGTACGAGATTTTATTAATTCTGATTGAGTAAAGACTTCATTTCGTAAACTTGGGGAAGGAGGAGGCATAAATAAAGATAATTTCTCAGTCTTATCTTCCACTAAGATAACAGAGGTTGACTTGTAAAGAGGTGGAAGTAAAAAACTAATTATTAAAACAAACAAGGAGGTCAGAAATGTAGAAAAAAATATTAAATATCTTCTCTTCCAAAAAAGCAAAAGGTAGTATTGAAGAGTAGGTTGACTTAAATCTTGACTATTCATTTATAAAGTTCTCTAATATTATAAGTAGTTCCTGTTCAAGGAATTATCCCACAGCTTGTGGTGGCTTAATATTCATTTATAAAGTCATTTATAAAGTTCTTTAATATTATAAGTAGTTCCTGTAGCATAAAAAATCGTCATAAGAAGAGGCATAGCTTGGTCTAAGATCTTATTAAGTTTACCTAATTTAGTAGGAGGTAAATAAACAATATCTCCTTGCTGAAGAATAACTTCATTAAGATGCTCTGGTTTTAAAGCTAAATCCTTTAAGTCAACATTGATAATCTCTATTCCTTTTTCTGTTTGTCGAATAACTTTAGTAAATGGCAACATGGCTGAATCTTTAGGATTTCCAGCTAAGATAATGGCTTTTAAAAGAGTTAACTTATCTTCGAGAGGATAAATACCAGGATTTTTAACTTCTCCAATCATATAGACAAAATTATCTTTATTATTAGGAATATAAAGAATGTCATTGGGTTTTAGGAGGATATTATTTTCGTTTTTCTTTAAGTTTAAAAGACTGTATAAATCAAGGGAAACTACCCCTACTTTTTCTCTAAAGATCAGAGCCTTTCTCGTATCCGCATCAGGTAAGAATCCTCCGGCCCAAGAAATAGCTTCTAAGACTTTAATATCACGATCTAAAGTAAAGACCCCTGATTTATTAACCTGTCCGATAACAGAAAATTGAGGATATTGAAATTTTTGGACAATTATTGTAACTTTAGGCTGGGGGAAAAAAGAAGAAAGTTTCTGGGTAATAATGTCATCTAATTCCTTGGGTGTCAGGCCAACGGCTATAATTTCATCAATTAAAGGAAAGGAGATCTTTCCATCAGGTCGAATAGTTAAAATCCGTGATAAGTCTTTATATTCCCAGACCAAGACTTCAATAGTATCACCTGTTTTGAGAGTATAATCTTCTGCCCTTAAATAACCATAATCTTTAAATAAAGGACTTATAAGTAAAGAATCTATCAGCAAAGAAATAATTATTAAAGTAATTTTAATAGAAGTCATCTTTTTCATCTTTATCTCATTAATTGCTTAAATGCTTAAAGTTGGTTCTTAAGATTTAGATAACTATAGATAAAAACAAGATTTATCTTTGAACCACCAAGCTCATTATTAAATTAATGCTTAAAGTTGGTTCTTAAGATTTAGATAATTATAGATAAAACCCTTACTTTAATTAAAAGTATATAAGCTATTATCTCTTTTGTCAATCTTTTATCATTCCTGACCTTACTCCTTGCTTTTTACTCTTTTGAGAAGATGTTTTACATTAACCACTAAATCGTTGGAATAGGCGTAAAGACTTGAGCCAATTAAAAAAACAACCTCACGACCATAAAACTCTTTTAACTGGCCAATATTTTCAATATCTAAACCTCCGGCAATCACTGGAAATGCTTGCTTAAGATTACCCATCTCCTTTTTTAAAGCCAGATCTACCCTCTGGCATATTTCTTTTGAAAAAGGGAAACGTCCTCCATAATTTGGATAAATGACCAAATCAGCGCCAGCCAAACGCATTAGATCTCCTAATATTACCTCATGGGAAAAGCCGCTATCAAGATTAAATAATGTTCCTACAAAAGCAGGGTGAGCCATAATGGGCAAAGATAGATCCTTATTCTCGGCTAAATAACGCATAAAGTCCAGTCCCACGATTAAAGGTGAGATTAATATTCCTCCAATCCCCATCTCTTTTGCCCACTTAATATGGGCTAACATCTTTTCGTAACGATCGGTAATATTAGGAAGATAAATGACCTTTTTTCCAGTCTCTATTTCTGCTTTATTTATGGCTTCCAGACACCGTTTTACCCTTTCTTTAAAAGGACAAAAAGGATGATCGACTAAACCATAATCATCTTTAATAAAATCAACCCCACCCAAGCTAAGTTTATAGGAAAATTCGGCCAGTTCTTTTGGTCCTTTTCCCATAGGCTTTAAAGCTGCGGCTATTAAGGGCCTATCTTTTACCCCTAAGATCTTTCTTATCCCTTCTATCCCAAATCTTGGACCTGAAAAATGAGCTAAAAGTTCTTTAGAAAGGCTAATATTGACAACCTTTATAGATGCTTTAAGAGAGATATTTCCATATAAAATACTCATCAGTTGAGGTAATTGATAGCCAGTTATTTGGTGGTGATAATTAATCATTACCTCAAAGATATTAGCCGAGACTTGACTTATTTTTTTCACCTGACCAATAATATTTTCTTTTATCCAACTATCTTGAATAAGTTCTTCAATAACTTCTACCGTTTGTTCTAAGCAAATATCATTAGCGATGGCCTCAATCTGATCTTTAGAGGCCTTAATTTGATAGGTCACAAAAAACTGGTCTTGATCTTTCATCTCTCTAAAAACTTTTCTTAAATTTAAAATAACAAGATAACTCTCGCTAATGCTTAGACTTGCTCATATTTCGGTGGTGTCTGCATAGCTAAGCTATTTTCAAACACCACTTAATTTTTTCAAATTTTATAAGACAGGTTAGGATTTAACTGAAAGATTGATGAGTCATTACTACCTTCTCGACAATGCTTTCGCTATCTAACTTATACTTTTTAAGTAAGTAATCTGGACTACCTGGTATAGCAAATTCATCTTGCAAGCCCATTCGTATCAGGCGCATCCTAAGTCCCTCTTCGGCAATGACCTCAGCTATTGCTGAACCAAGCCCCCCTGTAGTCAGGTGATTTTCTACCGTAATAACTACCTTAATATCTTCTCCTAAGTTAATAATAGCTGTCTTATCTATTGGTTTAATGGTCGACATCTGAAGAAGAGTAGGAAATATCTTTTCTTGTTCTAATTTCCTTACCGCTATCAGCGCTTCTTTAAGCATCATACCAGAGGTAATAATGGCCACATCTTTTCCTTCTTGAAGACAAGTAGCTTTACCAATCTGAAATTGATACTTCACCGGGTCAAAGATGATCGGAACTTCTCGTCGAGCCATTCGAATATAAACTGGCCCTTGATAGGCAGCGATTATTGGTATAGCTTGCCTGATTTCTGTGGAATCAGCTGGATCAATCACCGTCATATTAGGTAAAGTGCGCATCAAAGAAAGATCATCCACGGCTTGATGGGTAGGACCAAGTCGCGAAGCTAAACCTGGAAGAGTTCCCACTAATTTAACATTTATCTTTTGCATGGCAACTTGAACACATATTTGCTCATAAGCTCTTCGCGTTATAAAAACTCCAAAGCTATGAACAAAAGGAATCTCTCCTTCGATAGCTAATCCTACAGCAATATTGACTTCATTTTGTTCAGCTACTCCAATATTAAAGAACCTTTGGGGGAACTTTTCTTTAAACTCACCAATCTCGGTAGAATTAGCTAAGTCTGCCCCTAAGACTACTATTTTAGAATTTGCTTCTCCTATGGCTACCAAAGCTTTTTGATAAGGGGCAAAATCTTCTCCTATCTCTTTCAATAAACACTTACATCTCTGCATCCCAATCTCCTATTAATTCATAAGAAGCTTTATCTTTTAAGATCTTATTTAATCGAGTGTAATGAAAATTTAGACTATTTTCTAAGAAAGAGATCCCTTTTCCTCTAACGGTATTGCCTATCAAGAGAAAAGGTTTCTCTCTCTTTAAAGAAAATTTATCTAAAATAGCTACAATTTCAGCTATATTATGACCATTTACTTCTTCTACTTCCCAACCAAAAACTCGATATTTATCTCCCAGTGGCTCCATATTCATTACTTCTTTGGTTGGTCCGTCTACCTGAAAACCATTCTTATCTATTAAAGCCACTAAATTATTAAGCTTAAAATGCACCGCCGAAGTAGCTGCTTCCCAGATCTGTCCTTCATTTTGTTCGCCATCGCTCATCATGACAAAGATACGATGTTTTTTCTTTCTGAGCTTGGCATGAAGAGCCATTCCTACTCCTACCGAAAGGACTTGACCCAAAGAACCACCGCTAATTTCTACACCAGGCAAGGTATGACGATGAGAGATTAATTCTAGAGGAGAATTGTTTTCTTTAAAGGTAGATAAGAGCTTGGGATCAAAATAGCCAAGGTCAGCCAGGATGGTATAAAGCAGAAGAGCATAGTGGCCTGGAGAAAGAAGAAAACGATCCCGTTCTTCCCAATTAGGCTTAAGGGGATCGCACTTCAAGTAACGATAAAAAAGAGCAGCCATTAAGTCAACACCCGAAAGGGCTTGAGCAAGGTAAGCTCCTCCTGTCTGGTAAGTAAGATCAATTAGCTTTTTCTTGAGACTTTGAACCTTATTTTTAAGTTCTTCAATAGAAAAATGGTTCATTTAAAACCCCTTTTTATCTATCTTTAGATGTTCCAGAGACCTATTTAATCTCTTCTTATTCTTAATCTAAGGAAGGTGATTGCATCTTATTTTTAGAACCCTCTCTTGTCAAGGGAATTTTACCAGATGCCCAGCTAATATAAAAATGACTTGACAGAATAGAAAAAGGTTTCTATTATAAAAGATAAGTTTATTGTTACGGGAACCGTTTTAGCTAAACGTTTACAGGAAGAAGGAACTAAAAAATGGTCTCAAATGTTATCTTTTCTCCACCAGAAGTATTTTCATCTCATGCTCATCTTAAAAGTTTAAAAGACTACCAAGTTCTCTATGAAGAATCCATAAATAAGCCTGATGAATTTTGGGCAAAACAAGCTTTAGAAATTGATTGGATTAAGAAATGGGATCAAGTTTTGGAATATGATTTTACTAAACCCAAGGTCCAGTGGTTTGTTGGGGGCAAGCTAAATGTATCAGCTAATTGCCTTGATAGACATCTTAAGACTTTTCGTAAAAACAAAGCTGCTCTTATTTGGGAAGCAGAAGACGGTGAAAGTAAGACTTATACTTATCAAGAACTTTACTATTTGGTCTGTCGATTTGCTAATCTTTTAAAGAAAAAAGGAGTTAAAAAAGGAGATCGAGTTTGCTTTTATCTACCTATGATCCCAGAACTTGCTATTGGTATTCTTGCTTGCAGCCGGGTAGGAGCAGTCCACAGTGTGGTCTTTGGTGGTTTTAGCGCAGAATCCTTAAAGGAAAGGCTTAACGATTGCCAAGCTAAAGTTTTAGTCACTTCTGACGGAAGCTTTCGCCACGGCAAAGTAATTCCGCTCAAAAAAAATGCAGATCTAGCTTTGGAAAACTCTCCTTCTGTCAAAAGTTGTCTTGTGGTTAAAAGAACAAACACTTCTGTTAATATGACCTTTGGCCGTGATACCTTTTGGGAGGAAGAGATGAGAACCGTCTCTTCTGTCTGCGAACCAGAACCACAAGACTCTGAAGATCCACTCTTTATCCTTTATACTAGTGGTTCTACCGGAAAACCAAAAGGACTACTTCATACCACCGCTGGATACTTGGTTTATGCCCAAACTACTTTTAAGTATATCTTTGACTACCACGAAGAAGACACTTATTGGTGTACGGCTGATATTGGTTGGATTACAGGGCATACTTATATTGTTTATGGACCATTAGCTTGTGGAGCAACCAGTCTTATGTTTGAAGGCACCCCTAACTACCCCTCTCCAAATAGATATTGGGAAATAGTAGAGAAGTACCAAGTAAATATCTTTTATACTGCCCCAACTGTTATCCGAGCCTTAGCCAGGGAAGGTGAAGAATGGGTAAATAAACATGACCTCTCTAGCCTTCGTCTTTTAGGCTCAGTAGGAGAACCAATTAACCCTGAGGCGTGGTTATGGTATTATCGAGTAGTAGGTAAAGAAAGGTGTCCCGTTGTTGATACTTGGTGGCAGACAGAAACAGGAGGTATTCTTATTACCCCTTTGCCTGGAGCTATGACCCTTAAACCTGGTTCAGCCAGTAAGCCTTTCTTTGGAGTAAAACCAGCCATCTTAAAAAAAGACGGAGAAGAAACTTTGGTAAATGAAGAAGGAGCTTTAGTGATTAAAGCACCCTGGCCAGGAATAGCTCGTAGTATTTATGGGGACAGCGATAGATTTCAAGCTACTTATTTTTCACAATATTTAGGTAATTACTTTACCGGAGATGGAGCTCGCCTTGATGAAGATGGAGATTATTGGCTTTTGGGTCGGATAGACGATGTCATTAATGTCTCAGGACACCGTTTGGGCACCGCTGAGATTGAAAGTGCTTTGGCTCTCCATTCAAAAGTAGCCGAAGCCGCGGTAGTTGGTTTTCCCCATGAAATTAAAGGACAAGGCATTTATGCTTTTGTCATCTTAAAAGCTGGTCTTAAACCCGAAGAAGGACTAAAAGAAGAACTTGTCCTCCAGATAAGAAATCAAATAGGTCCTATTGCTAAACCAGACAAGATTCAATTTACCGAAGTTCTTCCTAAAACAAGATCAGGCAAGATCATGCGACGAATCTTGCGAAAAATTGCTGAGGGAAAGATAGATGAGATAGGAGATACCACCACCCTAACCGATTCTTCGGTGCGGTGGTCGAGCATTTAATAAAAGAAAAAGATAAATCTTAATTGAGGAGGGATCTTTTATGCAGTATATC
>Ga0180009_10005113_pt1 | contig 14200 bp, 11 predicted proteins | sample OS_PC_MetaG_FD_123537 | JGI IMG/M metagenome (GOLD analysis project Ga0180009, IMG submission 123537) | Groundwater microbial communities from the Aspo Hard Rock Laboratory (HRL) deep subsurface site, Sweden - OS_PC_MetaG | ecosystem: Environmental > Aquatic > Deep subsurface > Groundwater...
AAGGTCTGCTTGCCCTGCAGCAGAAGTACCTCCATCACATGGTGCGGGTCGTCGGCTCCCAATCGCACCCCAACTCCCTCGCGATGATCGTGAACCTCACGGCGCCCATGGCCCTCGCTCTGCTGATGTCGGGCCGCGGGAGAACGACGCTCGTCGTGCCCATCGTTGGCTTTTCTGCTCTGTGCAACATCTTCACCTTGTCCCGCGGTGGGATGCTCATGTTCGTGGGGGCCACGGCGATCGTGTTCACCGGCGCGTTCATCCGCGGTGTGACTGGACGCAAGCTCGCTGTCGTGGGTGCGACCGTGGTTGCCGCGGCCATCGTCCTGATCAAGTCCGCAGACACGATCTACAACCGCTTCGTGAACGCTCCGAAAGAGAGCGAGGAAGCCCGACACTTGTTCAACGCAGCCGCCAAGGCGATGGCCGATGACCACACCTTCGGCGTAGGCATCAACATGTACTCGATGGTGCTCGAACAGGGTGGGTACGCCGATCGATTCGGCCTGTTCGAAGGAGATCGTAACGGCATCGCGCACCACATCTACTGGCTGACCGCCGCCGAACTTGGGTACGTCGGACTCGCGGCGTTCGGGCTGTTGCTCGGTTGGGTGCTGGTGGAAGCGATGCGCTCCGTGTTCATGCGCGGTGTATGGGGCGACCTCGCCGTGGGGCTCGTGGCCGGACTGTCGGTAACCTACGTGCAGGGCACGGCCGAATGGATCATGCGGCAAACCAACTTCGCCTACTGCTTCTGGACCTGTGCTGCCATCGTCGCCGCATGCCGCAGCCACGCCCGGAAACGCGTCTCGTAGCGACCACGAGTCCGATCGTCTGCTCGCGTCAGTTTGTCGACAGCGCGGTGATGACCGCCGCCGTCGCCACGGCCGGCACGATGCGCTCCAACACGTCGGTCACAGAGGCGAACCAGTGCTCCGATACGTATACAATGTCCCCTGGGGCGAGGATCACGTCGGATGCTTGCCCCGCGAAGAGCGCGCCTACGTCCGCTACGTACAGCTTCGGGTTCGCGTACCCGCCACGCAGCACCCGCACGTCCTGCTTGTCGGCTCCCTTGGCCATCCCTCCCGAGTCCGCCAGGGCTTCGGTGAGGCGCATCCCATCGCGAAAAGCCAGTGTGCGAGGCTTATTCACGTCGCCGAGCACCACGACCCGCCCCGATACCGCGGGCGGAACCACGATCACGTCGCCAGGCAGGATTCTGATGTTGTGGCGTGGCTCTCCGCGCAACGCCTTCTCGAAGTCGATCGGAAGCGGTTCGCCGTCGCGAACAACCTGCGCTCCGTCCAGATCGCCCAAGGGAACGAGCCGGTCTTCCACGGCCACCATACGGACGCCGGAGACTTCGGACAAAACGTCCGCTAGCCTGGCGTCCCCGGTCAACGCCACGTTGCCCGGCTTCTCGACGGCGCCCGTCACGCTCGCAATGCGTCCGCTACCTTCCAGCAGTTGGAGCGCGACGCGGCCGAACCGATCGTATCGATCGAGCCTTTCCTGAGCACGTTGCTCGCCTTCGCTCAGGGTAAGACCCCCGACTTGAATGTCACCGATCCAGGGAAGGTGGATCCGGCCGGAGCGATCCACGACCACCTTCTCTTCGGTCAAGTCAGCGCCCCCGAGCACCTTGACGCCGATCAGATCGCCCGGTCGAATGCGCTCCTCCGCGGCCAGGGAAGACTCCGCCACGCCCGGCTTGTCCGGGATGCTCGTCTCCAGAAACGCAGGGTCGAGCGAGGGGGTCATCGGGGGTTTCGGGGCGCTCGGGCCGCAGGCCTCCACCACGCAGAGCACGACCAACAAGCGTGCGAGCGAACCGAGGTTCCGACGACTCATTCCAAACTCCTAACCAACCTGGCATTCCTTCGAGACGGACCGACCAAGGCAATTGGGAGCAATTCACATGCCACCTCGTTCGGGCTGCATAGCGGACGACGGTGTTGCGTTCCACCTCGGTTGTCAGCCAAGATGTGCCCCTCAACCAAACCGTGTGCGCTCGCCACTTGACGAACGCACGCTTGGTTCGCACATAAGGACCTGTTCATGAAAGGCACTTTCCATGCGGTCACGCTGAATGTCCGGAAGCTGGACAGCAGCACCGGGAGCGTTCTGCGACGACACATGTCGGCAGCGTGGGAGGGCGGCGCGCGGGTTGTCGCGCTCGACCTGTCGGAGCTGATTTACATCGATTCGCTGGGCATCTCTGCGCTCGTGTCCGAACAGCGAAAGCGGCCGGAACACGGAAAGATCGTCCTGTGTTCGCTCACGGACTACGTCCGCGATGTGCTCGAAGTCACCCAGCTCGTCCGCGTATTCGACGTTTACGCGACGGTGGACGCGGCTCGCGCCGCCTTCGACGAAGGCGCGGGCTGAACCGCGCGCACGGTGAATGACCGGGCTCTGCTACGAGCGGAGCGGCGTTCCACCCTCGGACGTGTCGAGGACCACGGAAACGATCAGAAAGAGTGGGGAAGCTCCGAACGGCACGTGACCGCATTCGTGTGCGGACGATGAGACCGCCTCCGCTCGCAGACAGTCCAGCTTCGGAGGGAGACAACGGGGTGACGAGGCCGAACTGTACTGCGATGCGGCTGCGCTCGCGGATTGGGAGCATGTTGTGTGCCAGGGCGCGCCAGAGGCCGCGGCCTTGATGTCGATCGCTGCTCGCACCGACGCCACGACTTTGGTCGGCCTTTGATCCGACGCCACGGAGTCGCAAACCCTGTTGCAGACTGAGACACGGTCCCAAGATCATACGGCCCTCCTACCTCCCAAGGCCGCTTCGACTTGCAGCGTCTGACGCATCTGGGCGACAGAAGCGACAAAATCGGTTCATCCGAGGCGCGCAGATGACTTGCTTCGCTGGCCCAAGGATTGCTCCCAGCAATGAGGTCGCGACGGCCAACTCAGTTCAGGAGCAAGCATTTATGCCCGGTGATGACTTGGGTTTTCCTGTGTCCCGCAATGAGCAGCGTCCTTGGGGCGCGTCCACCGTCCTGGCCGGAGACCGCGGCCACAAGGTTCGTCTCCTCACGGTCTTGCCCGGCAAGCGAACGAGCCTGCAGCGCCACTCCGAGCGCGCCGAGCACTGGTATGTCGTTTCCGGTCAAGCATGGGTGGACGCGGGAGACGATCACTTCCCGATGCTTCCGGGCGACACCGTGGACATCCCGGAAGACTGCTGGCATCGAATCGAGAATACGGGAAAGGGGCTCCTGTCCGTCGTCGAGATTCTGTGGGGGCACTACCTCGGTGAAGATGACATCGAACGGAAGGAAGACGACTTCGGGCGGCCAGTGTCAAGAGACAATGAGCCGTTCTCCGCGCCCACTTCAAAGGACAGATTCACCCTCGAGCCCGCTCGCTGAATCCCGAAAACGACAATCATTCTCCGACGTCTACGCGTCGGCGGCCACTCCCCGAGCGGGCCGACATGCAGGCCCGGACCTGGGCCTACCAGCAGCGATACGCTTTCGCTGGAAACGGATTCGTTCCGGTCCTACGATCCGCCGTGCGTCGATGGGGTGATGAACGTACAGGAGCTCGGAGCATGGTAGGAAGCGCAGAGCCGTGCGGCTCGAGGAGTGGACTCGACAAGAGGGGAGCGATGCGCCGGCGATGCATCGCGTGTGCTGGCCTTTTCGGGGTGTTTCTTGCTCCTGCTACCGCATCGGCAAGCGGCTTCCTTCTGTGGGAGGTGAGCCCGCGTTCGACGGCGCAAGGTGGAGCGTCCGTGGCCGAAGGAGAGGAGCCGGCCACACTCCTGTTCAACACCGCGGGCATGGCGAGGCTCGAAGGACTCCAACTCCAGGCGAACCTCTACACCTACGTGGCCTTTGGCAACAAGTGGGAGGATCCCAACACCGGAGAATCCGCGGATGTGGATGCCGCCTTTTTTCCAATCCCGGCGCTCTTCGCAACGTACAAGGTCACCGATTGGCTGGCCGCCGGCGTTGGCTCCTATTCCATTTTCGGACTGAGCCAGGGATGGCCGGATCGATGGAAGGGCGCTGCCATCTCCCAGGCTTCGTCCTTTCGAACCTACACCTTCCAGCCTTCCCTTGCTGTCGGGCCTTTCGACGGATTCTCCATCGGCGCCGGTTTGAGCATCACTCGGGGTGCGATCAAGCTCGAACGTGGTCTTCCCCTGGGGAATCAGTATGGCACCTCGGAGCTGGGGGGGGCGACAACAAGCTATTCGCCGAACCTCGCCGTGCTGTATGAGGCAACGGAGTGGCTCCGGCTAGGCGCGCAGTATCGGCACAAGGCGGACATGGTGCTGGACGCTGGCAAGGTCGACTTCGACGTGCCGCCGGCCTATCAGCAGCAGCTTCGGGATCAGCAGATCAAGGGCTCCCTCACGTTGCCGGCCATGGCCCAGGCCGGCGCGCGCGTTTTGCCGGCGAAGGATTTCGAGCTCGAATTCGACGTCTTCTATTTGCTCTGGCACACCTACGACGAGATTCCCCTCGAATTCGAGGACAAGACGCTGAATCAAACCCTCAAACCCAACTGGCACGACTCGTTTGAGTGGCGACTTGGCGGCGCCTATGGAATGGAAAAACTCGCGCTGCGCGCGGGCATCCTCTGGGACTCCACGCCAGTCCCCGATGACACCTTGGACCCAATGCTGCCGGACAACCATCGGGTCATCCCATCAATCGGGGCGGGCTACGACTTTGGGATGGTTCGGGCGGACGCAGCCTACCAGTTCGTTTACATCCTGACGCGCGAGGTCAACGAGCCTGAAAATAGCTTCCCGGCTCGCTACTCAGGCGTTGTGCACACGATCTGCCTGGGCGCAACCGTCAAGCTCTGACCTCGTCCGTCCATCGATGAGACGATGGATCCACGATTCCGTATCGAGTGTATCTGTATGAGACGCCGTCTCAAATTGAGACAGTGTGGCGTCGACGACGATCGCTGATGGCTGCGCTGTAGCCCAGTGCGACAAGCGAACCAAAGCAGGTTGCGAGTGGCACGTCGCTTGCCCTAGCAAAAAGCGGGAGTCCCCCCGGCTGGGCCGGGGAGGCATTCAAAGTTTGACAGTTCCTGGATTAGGTCTGGAACTCCGCATCGAGAGGTTCGATGTGGAGTTCATACGTGTGCAACTGAGGTGCGGTCAGAGGAGAGCGGGCTCGGGCTCGGACTCGGGCTCGGGCACCAGAGCGGAGATTGTGTTGGGCCGTGGAACGACATGCGACGAATGTGCTTCATTTCCGGTCTGGTCGAGCCCAGCGAAGGGGAGCCCGAGCCCGAGCCCAAGCCCGATCCGAAGGAGCCTCCGATGGGCCGTCACGTGGCACGCAGCCGCTCGTGAGCGGCGCCAATTGGGCCGCCCTGGGCGGCTCACATATCCAAACCCCCCGGCTGTGCCGGGGGATTGTTAGTGGGGGATCAATTGGATGGAAACGCGACACTACGGTTCTGCGCGCGAGGCTGATGCAGTGACAAGCCATGTTTGACGTCAACGATCAGCCAGAAGAACAACGTGTCGCGCGCGCTTCGAGCGACTCGACGGAAGAGAAACGTCCCGGCTTCCCGGTTGACCCGCGCCGAGTCCTGTACGGAATCCGCAGCAAGGCGACCTGGTTGGTGCTGCTGGTGGTGCTCGCCGGGGTCGTGGGCGCCGGAACGGGAAAGTATCTGATTCGCAAGCAGTACAGTGCCACGGCGACAGTGCTGTGGGAGCCTCCTCCGGAGGCGCGGGCGGACGCCAACCGGGAGTTGGCGACGCTGGCCCAGAGTGTCAAACTGCCGACCAACCTTAGCAGGGTGCGAGAAAACCTGGCACTGCCGACGACGCTCGAAGCGCTTGCGAGCCGGATTGACGTGAAGCTCGGCCAGCAGTCCATGCTGATTTCTGTGTCTGCTTCCGCCAAGGAACCAGATGAGGCTGCTGCGGTCGCCAACTCCTTGGTAGAGGTGTTCGTGGCAGCGCAACGCGACCTGGCCGCCGACCGCCTCACCGAGGTTGTCACCGCCTTGAGGTCGTCACTCGCTGAGTCCGAGCGCGCACTCGCTGCTTCACGCAAAGCCTACGACGACTTCAGATCTGCCAACCGGATCGGCGATCTCTCGGTGGAGGTCCAGTCTGCCATAGAAGAGGTGGCCCGACTGCGCGTGGCATCGAACAACGCCCGTGTCGAGCTTGAGGAGTTGACGGCGCGCGAGGCTTCGTTGCGGGCGTCCCGGGACGCCGCTCCCGGCAAGGTGGTCTCGTCCGAAACCCAGGAAGATCCGGTGACAAGCCGTCTTGCCGCCGTCGAAGCGGAGCTAGCGCAAGCTCAGGCCAGGTTGACCGCCGACCATCCGCGCGTCCGCGCCCTCGAAGCCCAAGTGGCAGCCTTACGCGGACAACGCAATGAAGCGAACCCAGCTGTCACTTCCCGTGTCGTCGCCCGCAGCAGTGTGAGAGATTCGCTGGCCACGCAGGTCGCCGAGCTTTCCGCCCTGCGCAAGTCGATCGAGCAACGCAAGCTGACCCTCGACCAGGTCACGGAGGGTGCAGAGCAACGGGCAGCCCACCTCACCGCCGCTGAAGCCGAGGCCGCCCAATTGCTCGCCAACCTGAAGGTCGACCAAGGTCACGTCGATTCGCTTCTCCAAAAGATTGCCACCGCGGAAGACGATGCGAGGGTGGCGACCTCCGGGTTCCAGGTTGTGTCCAAAGCCATGCCGCCCCCATGGCCTGACAAGCCTACGGGACGAATCGTTGCGGCAGCCATCCCCCTCGCAACACTGGTCCTCATGCTCGTTGGGTTCACCTTGCGAGAGCTCCTCCCTCTTCGGGTGAAGGGCGGCAACGAAGCGGCTTTCTGGGCGAACGCTCCCGTGCTGTGGACCACTGCGTGGCCCGCGGGCCCAGAGCACGAGACACGCGATGTTGTGCGCGAGCTCGCCGACGTGCTGGAGCAACGCGAAGGGGTTGTCGGCATGACCACCTTCCGCAAGGGCGATGAAGCGTTGGAGCTCGCCGAGCTCGTCGCTCGACGGCTCGAGCGCCGTGGCGTAGGCTGTGCGGTGACTGACGAGCGAAATCGGCCTGCTCCAGAAACAGATATGGATGCGGCAGAGGTGATGGAGCATCGCAGCGTCGGAGCGGATCTCGAGCTGCTGCGAGGCGAAGCGCCGCTCGTTCTGGTGGTGCTTCCTCCTCTCGATGAAGCGTCGGTCGTTCGGGCGGCCCGACGGTGGCTCGACGGATTGTTGGTGGTGGTGCCGAGTGCCGCTTCCGGACCGTTTGAGCTGCTCAGTCTGCGGTCGGCGTTGGGTTTCGAGCGGACAGGGCTGGCGATGGTCGTCACGGGCGTGCCAGCGTGGTTGCTGTCGCCGGCCAGTCGTGCCTTCGGCGACTCGGTTCGAACGTGGTTCCGTGAGGTGGGAGAGCGTCCGACGGTCCGGCGGCACACAACGGGATAGACTGGAATCAGGCGTTAACCTTGGCGAAGTCCATCATGAATCCGAGGAGGCTGAGCACCGCTTCGACGCTGACAGCGTTGTAGCAAGAGATGCGGATGCCACCCACGCTACGATGTCCTTTGAGCCCAACGAATCCCGCTTCCGCTGCCTCGGCCACGAACTGCTTCTCCAGGTCCTCGGTGGGTAGCCGAAACACGATGTTCATATGCGATCGGCTCTCCGGGGAGACGGGACACCGATAACAGGTTTCGTGTTCCGCGAGGAACTCATAGATCAGGGTGGCCTTGTCGCGGTTCCATTGCTCAATCTGCGCCAATCCGCCTTGGTCCTTGACCCATCGAAGAACGTTGCGAATCAGGTAGATGCCGAACGTGGGCGCTGTGTTTGCGAGGGAGTTCGCGTCTGCGTGCGTCTTGTATCGGAAGATCTTCGGAATGTCGGTTCGACCGCTTTCGACCAGATCCTTGCGGATCAGCACGATGGTCACGCCGGAGGGCCCGATGTTCTTCTGCGCGCCCGCGTAGATCAACCCAAACTTTCGAACATCGATTTTACGCCACAAGAAATCGCTCGACATGTCGCAAACCAAGGGGACGGTTCCGGCTTCCGGGAACGCGTCGACGTACTGCACGCCATGGATCGTCTCGTTGGACGTGAAGTGGAGGTAGGCCGCCCGCGGGTCGAGTTGAAGCTCTGACTGCTTGGGGAGCCGAAGGAATCGATCGTCCGTGCCCGCGAGCCTTGCGAGCCCCAGCAGTTTTGCCTCGGCCAACGCTTTCTTCCCCCAGGCACCCGTCACCACGTAGTCCGCGCTTGCACCTACTTGCAAGAGGTTCATCGGCACCATGGCAAACTGTTGACTCGCGCCACCCTGCAGGAACAAGACGTTGTAGTCGTCGGGGACGTCAAGCAGCTCGCGAAGCAGGCCAATCGCGTCGTTGTGAACGGCATCATAGTGCTTGCCCCGGTGGCTGTGCTCGAGGATGGACATCCCCGAGCCTGCAAAGTCAAGCAGCTCACGCTGCGCCTGTTCCAGGGCAGGCAAGGGGAGTGCCGCCGGTCCAGCATTGAAGTTGAAAACACGCGTCATATGGTTTCCTTTGGTTTGTCGAGTCGGCGCACGGTCGAGCTCAATCCTCGCTTCCCGGCGCGGGCTGTCGCTTGAGAACATAGATCGCGGACGCACCGCGGCACGGCCTCTCTCTGCGAAGCCACCGGCGTACCTGCATAAGTCCGAGTAAGCCTTTCAAGATTCCCCAGCGAATCCGGCGGCCTTCCGGTCCGTCATGCCTCGCCACCAATTGGAATGGGGCGCTCTCGAGGAACTTCTCCACTTGAAAGTGGTGAATCGGCGTGATGTGCCCGTCACCCGCTACGTTGTGGGGCTCGAAGTACCAATGCCGTCCCGTGAGGAAGAACCAGGCTCGGCTCAAGTCCGAGTCCACATTGGGCGTCGAGAAGATCAGGTAGCCGCCGGGCTCAAGGTGCTGCGCATATTTGCGTATGACTTCGAACGGCGCCTCCACGTGCTCCAAGAGCTCGAGCATGAAGATCGCATGATATCTACGCGCCGGTTCGAGCGACTCCGCGCTGCCATGTATGAACCGCACGCGATGCTTGCACATACACAGATCGCGGATGTCACATGCGTCCACATCACGTCCTTCGTCCGCCATTCGCAAGGCGAAGGCGCCACGGCCGGTCCCCACGTCCAGTACGCGCGAGTCGCGTTCCAGGTAGCTTGCAGCGATCGAAGCGACCTGCTCGTGCAAGCCTTGCACACAGATCATGGGAAGCCCACGATAGGAAGGCATCCGATCCACGGTGTGTTCATAGTATGCAGCAGCAAGCGATGTCATCTCGTCGACTCTCCCATGACTTCAGCGGCCTCGTGACGGCAGATATTCCGCAACAAGCCTTCCAGGTTGCTCACGTACCGACTGAGCGAGTAGCGCTCCCGAACCAACTCGCGACCCGCCTCAGCAAGTCGCTCGCACATACCGCGATCGTCGTGAAGCGTTTCGATTGCATGCGCCAATGCGCTCACGTCTCCCGGCGGAACGCTCAATGCGCTGCCACCGTCACCCAGAAGCTCCGCCGTTCCACCTGTCGGTGTGGCCACCACCGACAGGCCGCTCGCCATCGCCTCGATGTGCGTCAACCCGAACGGTTCCGCCCACAGCGAAGTGAACAACAATACGTCGTGCTCTGCGTACACCGAAGGCATCTGTGCGAAGGGGACTCTTCCGGACCAACGCGCTTCGATGCCGAGTTCTGCCGCCCGTGCTCGAAGACGGCGCTCGTAGGCTTCGTCCCCCTGTCCCGCGATGGTCAGCCTCACGCGGACATCCGGTCGCCGACGCTTCAACTCTCCAATTGCCTCGACGGCGACGTGTGGCCCCTTATACTCGTGAAGTTGTCCCACATACAGGAGTCGAAGCGTCGAATCTGTGGCCGGTCGGCGCTCCACCGCAAACCGATCGACGGGCACCCCCTGGTACAACACCGTCGGATCGTCGAAGGGAGACACGCCTGCGAGCGAGGTTCGCAGGTTCTCGCTGATGGCGACGGCTTCGCATGGCTCGAGCGCGAGCGTGGTGCGGTCCCGCCAGATCGAACGATCGAGAATGCACGATGCCAACGCCCTGGCTTCCCACTTGAAGGGTCGGGGAGCGAACGTCAAAGGCCAAGCGTCGTTCAGGGTGAACAGGTGGGGCACGCCCATTCGCTGTGTGGCAACCACCGGGCCGAGCGTGAGCCGACGCATGCTCCAGAAAAAAACGACATCGGGCTGTTCGCGTCGAAGGAATGTGGCTGTCTTCCTAACATTCCTGCTGTGGGCGATCAGGGAGCGCCGGCTTCGACGCGTGGCCGGACGGTCGAAAGGTTCAGTGAGGGCGAGGGTGCGCTCGATGCGCGCTCCGCTCAGCGCTTCGGGCCCGTGGGCGTCTGTTTTGGAGGTAAGGACGACGACCTGATGCCCTTGCTTGACGAGGTCTTCGCAGACTTGGCGGCAGAGTATCTCGTAGCCACCGATCTCGTCTGGCCAATACAGGTTCGTGATCACCGCGATCTTCATCACGAACAGGAGTGCAAGTGCTGCGCCAAGGATTTGGCCCACGAAGGTCGGACATCGTGCCGCCATGGTGTCTCACCATGGCGCAGCCGGGCGTTTCATTGCGAGGCAACGCGCACACACACGGCGCCGGGGAGTCCAAGGGGCTGAGGTCCGGTTGGATGAGGCGAGGTCGGCTGGAAATCAGGGGCACGCGCCCAAGCACTTGTCTTCCAAGTGTACGCAGGTGGTTTGCGGAATGGATACTTGGTTGTTGAAGAGCGTGAAAGAGACGCCGATGGGTGAGCTTCCGTTGTCCGTTGAGCCCGCCCCGCAGCCGATAAGCATGGGTGTAGACCCTTGAAACGCGACCGCGAGGACCGCATACTCGCCGAAGGCGACCTCCATTCCACCGGCGCCTGCGCGGACATCGCATGGGGAAAAGAGGTCCGTCTGTGCCGCCGGAATCGGCAAGTCGAGGTCGTTCCGGCGCATGTTGACGAGATCTTGGCAACTGACCGCTTCGTTGAGGGGGTAGGCCGTAACCCGGATGTTGTCGACGGCTACGGCCGCGGCAACAGAAGAGAACTCCAGCTCGTACGCGACAGGCACGGGAGGTTCTTCAACGTCCTCGGTTGCGGCGCCGCACCGGCAGAGTATCAAGGAGCTGCATGCGAGGATGCTGGTCGCGAGTCTGATCGAGTTCATGTTTCGACTCCAGGAAGCCGACCCTGACCGAATTGCCATCGTGGCTACTGAAGGGGCACGCGAAGCGACGTGGTCTTGGCAGGTCGGATGGTCACGCTCACGCCTTTTCGGAGGCCAAGCTCTGGGTTGACGAGCACAACGGTGTATGGGCCGGGGTCCAAGGGCACGCGAGAGACTGGGGTGGTTCCAACCGCGCGTCCGGAGACAGAGACGTTGGACCACGGGGCACTGTCGATGGTGAGAAACCCCTTTTCCAGGGATGGGACCTCGCTGGGCGCCGGAGCTGCGACCGTGGTCGTGGTGTTGGTCCAACTTCGGGATGACGGGCGGGTGGCCGCCGGTGGACGTGCGGCGAAGGTTGTCCCAGGGCGAGGGGGGACGATCTCTGCGACTTCGTCAGAAGCAACTGCCGCCACAGGAGCCGATGGCGCAGGAGCGGATTCAGGTGTGGTGGAAATCGGTTCCGGGTCGACCGTGTTCGCGGGCAACGCCACGGTGGGCAACGGAGATGTACCTCCAGGTTCCGTTGCGCCACGATTCCACGGCGCCAAGAGGAGGACGATTGCGAGCACAGCGATCGCAGCGAAGGCCAAGGACAACGCCAACCGGGGGGCAGACTTCCGGCTCGGAGCGCGGGGCTCAAGAACCTCGCTGTTCACAGGCGCGCATTGCGATCCGGAGATGGACATGTCCATGTTGCTGGAGTCGCTGCAGGTCCCTCGGAGGCTGCTGGAATCACTGTGGCTGAGACGTACGCTGTCGAGCGAATCGAACGAGGCAACAGAAAAGGACCCGGTCGAGGCCAACGGAATGCGGGCCATTTCGGCGCGAATGCGCTCATGCACTTTGTCGCGTACGTCTTTGAACAACTCGATCATCCGCTCGCCTATCGCCTCCTGCCGAACGTTGCCTGTGCGCTCTAGGTAGGATTCGAGCGCTTCGCGAAGCTCGCGTGCAGAGGCATAACGGTCGTCCGGATCTCGCTCGAGCGCCTTGAGCACGATCTGATCGAGCATCGGATCCAAGTCTTTCACATGTTCGGACGGTGGCTCGACCCGGGTCATGTTGATCAACTTGATCAAGGAGGCAGTCGCGCTTCCGGCACGAAGCAGACGCTGGTTGGTGAGCATCTCCCAGAACACAACGCCTACAGCGAAGATGTCGGCGCGGTGATCGATGCTCTCCCCGAGCGCTTGCTCCGGGGCCATGTAGGAAACCTTGCCCTTGATGACACCCACCTCGGTCTGCTGGGATTGGTTCGCCGCTTTGGCGACGCCGAAGTCGACAAGCTTGACCTGACCATCGTAGGTGATGAAGATATTGTGCGGGCTGACGTCCCGGTGCACCAATTCGATGGGGGTGCCGTCGTAGTCCCGCAGCTCATGGGCGTGTTCAAGCCCCTTCAGAACATCAGCAATGATACGTGCAGCGAAGTTGGGCGGGATCCGTTCTTTGCGGCGCTTCATTTCACGCGCGAAGCTTCGAAGCGACTGGCCCTCCAGGTATTCCATCGCGATGTAGTAGGTGTCACGATGCTCGTTGACCTCGAAGGTCTGGACGACGTTGGGATGGTTGAGACGTGCGGCGAGGCGCGCTTCGTCCAGAAACATCTCCCGGACCGCGTCTTCTTCGACAAATTGCGGGAGCAAACGCTTGATGACGACGAGCTTGTTGAACCCGACGGGGCCGCGCGCCACCGCGAGATACACGCCGGCCATGCCCCCCCGGCCAACTTTGGCGATGAGCCTGTACTTCCCAATCTCGATGGCCTGGAAGTCTGGATTCATCGCCATTGTCTCTTGCGGTTGTTGTGCCATCTGACTTCCTGCGGAGGGTCTAGAGATCTGAAGCCGGAATGCGGTCGACCGTCGTCATCTCACCGCTTTCAACACCCCAGATGGTGAAGTCCGTCACGACATCACCCCTATCGTCGAAGTCGACCATCCCCGACGCGCCGGAGTAGTCCACGTCTTGTCCGAGCTTGATGGCAGCCACGGCTTCGCCAAAGGCGAGGGGACCGAACGCTTTGCCCCCCTTGCTGACGTCATAGAGCGCTTCACGGAGTCCAACGCGGTCTTCGAGACCGCCATTCTGCTCGATCGCCAGCGCGAGCAACAGCGCGGCATCGAACTGGTTCGCTGTATTGCGTGGAGGGTTTTCACCGTCGGCGAGGGGATACATCGCGCTGTACAGATTCCTAAACTCGGAGAACTCGGTGCGCTGCGGGGCTACATCGATGTTTGTGCCATACACACCTTCGGCAGCGACCGGCGAATTGGGATCCGCCGGGTCGAGGCGGGTCAGTGTAATCAAGTCCTCGGAGTTGAAAGTGTTCCCGGCGTAGAACATGACTTCGGACCACGCGTGCGTGTCGTCTGCCTCGGTCAGACGCCGATAGTCCTTCAAGAACTGAGCACCCGCTTCCACATAGGATACCATCGACACGCAATCCGGCTTAGAGGCGATGATTTGCTGTACTTCGGTGTCGTACGAGGCCCGCACCTCCGTTTCGATGGCAATTGGTGAGCCGGCGATGGTGCCGCCCCGCGCCCTGAAGGACGCCTGCAGCTGCTCCGAGAAGGGTGCACCGTAGGAGTTGTCCACGTAGACCACCGCCATGTTACGGCAATCAAAGTGTTCCGGCGCTGCTGCCCCCTCTGGAGGGCCCACCCAAGCCAAACGTGCGAGCGCGTTTCCGTGCAACAGGCCCGTCGGAACCGTGCGGAAAAAGTATCGATCAGCTGCCGGCTGGGTTGTTGACAAGGACGGTGTCGTGGCCCCTGCGGAGATCAGCAGCGTCTTTGAATCGTAGAACCTCTGGTGGATTGCGACGGTCTGGCCGCTGGTCGTGGCTCCCAGCACCCCTGCGACGCCTTCGGAGATGAGCGCGTCCGCCTGCTGAACCACCAGCGCAGCGTCGTTGGAATCGTCGCGAATGTCGAAGATCACCCTCCGTCCAAGCACGCCACCGCTGGCGTTAATATGCAGTTCGGCCAC
>Ga0180009_10005114_pt1 | contig 14200 bp, 29 predicted proteins | sample OS_PC_MetaG_FD_123537 | JGI IMG/M metagenome (GOLD analysis project Ga0180009, IMG submission 123537) | Groundwater microbial communities from the Aspo Hard Rock Laboratory (HRL) deep subsurface site, Sweden - OS_PC_MetaG | ecosystem: Environmental > Aquatic > Deep subsurface > Groundwater...
GGAATTACTTTAGCTAAAGGAGTGCAGGTCTATGATTGTCCTTCTGACTGTATTAGATTAACAGAATTTCTACAATCAGATGACTACACTTCAGCCGGTAATTGGGTTAAGCCCAGAATCAATACTAGATATGATCGCAGATCTAATAAGTTAATTTTAGGAGTTAAACCAAGTAAAGCTAATTTTACTAAAATTTCTTATGCTAGAATATTAACAAGGCCAACTGCGACTTCTTCAACTCTTGATTTAGAAAGTTATTGGATTAAAATGGCATCGCATAAAGCCGGAGCTTATTATTTGCGATCCATGGCCACTAGAATTGCCCAGCAAGGAAATGCCACAATCGAAGAAGGTCATTTATCTATTAGTCACTTAAGGCAATTAGCTAATGATAAAGAAATTCTATTTGAAAATGCTAAAAAGGAATTAAAGCCAATCATGCCACACAGTGAAATTCCATTTTATATTCATGGCGGTGGCGATGCTTAAAAACAATGGGAACAGGAGTAAAGAACAAATACCATGTTGCCATAAATGGTTCAGGTTATATTTTAAGGGGGGCGCCAGCCAAACCAGCATATAGTAGAAGTGTAGTGCCCTCTCAAGTTGAGAGATTAGCAATCTCTGACTTAGCCTATTCCGACTTTGCCGGGACAGGCTTATTTTATTTAGCCCAGACTGACTGGAGTGCAGGAATTAAATCAGAAAAAGTTTGGAGAGACGATGCTAAATTTTACTATTCAACAAATATCGATACATATTCTGAACCCGGATCTATTAAATTACCATTAGATGTTGCTCAAGAAACAGGATTTAGTAATAGTGTTGTATGCGCTGTTTATGGAGAAGCTGAAAGAGTAAGCGCGGCAATAGCGTCAGAATATTTTGGTGGTGATGCAGGTGGTGGTGCTCTTTCACCTGATCTTATGTATAAAACAAGCGAAACAGCTAATTGGACTAGTTTAGCTTCATTGAATTCTAGTAATAGATCTCTTGTATCTCAAGTCCTTACTCATAAAAATAAAATCTTTTTTAATAGTTGTCCAATCGGAACAAATACTACTGAAGTAATCAAAAATTATTATCAAGGATCTGTTACTGATCATACTGGTGCGGTTAGCGCTGCTATTGCTTGGGCGTCAGCTCCAACAGCTTCAAGAGCAATGTGTATAATAGCAGGAACTATTTATGCTGGTGTGGATAGAATTAGCAGTAATTTTTGCGGCGTAGTTAAGAGTGCTGATGGAGGAACAACTTGGTCTAGTGTCTTTGAGATTAATGGCAAACACTTTATAGCTGATATGATCGGATATGGTGATGGAATCTATTATCTCCTCGATACAAATGATGGATCAGGAGGATTAGAATTAAGATTCTATGATTTAGTTAATTCGGCCGATGCTTTAATTAAAAGATTTCCTTATGGATATGCTTGGAGGAAATGGACTACTGGTAGTGGAACAGAATATACTACCGCTAGAGGAACAGGTGGTAGATATTTATTTGTTTTTAATGGAAAATTAGTTGTTACAGCTCCTCAAAAATCAGGCTATGGCGAAATTTGGGATTATGATGAAACAACACTTAGAAGAATTTTTGTTGTTGATGAGACTAAAGAAGCTATTGGAGGAGATGCAACTTCTTATATAGATAATGGAGGATGTGAACATAAAAATAGGCTTCATTGGGGTAATCTAGTTTATGATGGAGAATACTTTTTTAATGGGGTTAAAAATTTTAATGATACTACGGATCAAATGACAGTCCCAATTTTTAGTAATGGCAATCTTTTGTATTATTCTGGCGCGAAAGGTCAACAAATGGCTTCTATAATGAGAGAAAATAGCGGAGTCTATCGTTCAGTAGTTGATAAAAATTATCTTGTTTTTTCTGAAATGGCTCCTGTAGCATCAATTGATAAATTATTTTATTCATTAACTGTTATTTTTGATGTTTTAGATGTAGCTGAATTAATTAAGATAGAATATTCTATTGATGATAGGGTAACATGGACTAATATAGGCACAGTAACCCCGGCTAGTGAAGGTAGTGGGACTAAAAGGGAATTTGTTATTCCTAATAATGTAATTTATAATAAAATTTGGTTCAGGGTTAATCTTAATGGAGATGGGACAAGCACTCCAAAATTAAACGATCTTATTATTGCTTACAAACCAATGCCTAATTACAAGAATAGGTGGGTAATGAGATTGGCTATGTCTGACGAAGTTAAACTATTAAATAATCAAATTGATGAAAGAAGAGGCTATGAAATGAGTTCTGAATTATGGAATGAAAAATTGATTAAGCAATCTGTTTTATTTGAAGATGTTGATTATATGGAATGTAATTTAGTGTCAGCAATGGCTTCAGGAGCCACTTCAGCATTGGTCGATAAAACCAACAGATTCCCGCGCCAAGGCAGGGTAAGGGCTGTTTCTGGGGGTGTAGCTGAAGAAATGTATTATACCTCTGCAACGCCAAATAAAATTTTAGGTATTACCCGGGGCGCTCGAGGCACTCGGGCTAGAGCGTATGTTTCAGGAAAACTTAAGAATGACTATGATGTTTATGTCGAAGACATTAAAACAGAACTTAATTTTACTGATGAGAAAAAAAATGAATCAATCGCTCAAGTAATGTTAATTGAATTATAATTATGTCTATATCAACAGGACCACAAAAAATAGAAGAATTCAAAAGAGAAAAATTCTTCAAAAAATCATCCATTCAAAGGATAGTAGAGGGGATCAAGGGAAAAACAACTAATATTTTAGATACAATACTTTTAATTGCGATCTCTTTAACAGCTATTGGAGAGTTGTTTGGCCGTAATTATGGCTTGAAATGGTATATTCTAGTTGGAATTATACTAATCGCCGTCATTGCCGATTACTTTATCCACAACTTGTATCCCGTAGAAAATGTTATGATAAAAGAAGAAGATAAAGAAGATAGTAAAATAAATAAATAAAATTATGAACGATTCTCAATTCAAAGAAAAAGCAATGTTCAAGTTAGGAGCAATAGAACAACATCTAAAAAACCTAAATGGAGCTACAAAAGATAACAAAGATTTAGCTGAAGCCACGGCAAAGCAAGTGACAAAGCACGATGTAATTCTTGGAAAGGTAGGAATAATTCTTATTAGTGGTGTATTTCTTATCACAACAGCAATAAACTTTTCTTGGGATTGGATCAGAAGTAGATTTTAGTTCTTTAACCAAGTTAAACATAAAGGAGGAAACGATGACGCTATTCGCAAAGATTTTATTACTGGCTATCTTGTGCTTTATTTGGAGAACAATAAGGCATGTGAGAAACATTGAACTTCCTGATATAGAGGAACACAGTGCTTCTTATGACTAAAACCTTGAATACAGGGTATAGGGAGGAGGAAATGAAAAAGATATGCTATTACCAACTCTTTAGGCCATATCCTCCAGTAAGGGGTTGGGGTAATTGCCGTATCTGTCTGCCCAATGAAAAGAACAAAGAATGTGGAGGATATTTACCAATAACCATTAACACTTTTACAGTTAGGAGGAAAAATGCCAGCAATACTTGGAAAAACCACAGGTGAAGCAATCTTCGCAATGAAAGTAAATGAGATTGCTGAAAAATATGGCTGTAAAGCCACGCTTAATTTTAACACTCAAACAATCTATATGGATGGAGATATAGAGAAAGCAGTTACCGCTCTTGATGAGATACAAGAATACTTTGGAGAAAAATAATGTTTAACTTAAAAAGCGTGAGGCAGGGAATACTTAAGACAATAAATATAGCTTGTTTTTAACCTGCCTCATCTCTCTATGATTAGAAAATTACTATGTTTATTAGGATTTCATAAATGGATAAACTTAAATAAAGATAGTTTTCTAAACTGTAAGTATTGTGATAAAATTAAATTAAGGACCTAAACAAATGATTTATCCATTAAAAGATAAAACATTTCTCACTCAACTTTTTGGTGAGAATCCTAAAATCTATAGCCGATTCAACTTAAAAGGTCACAATGGCTTAGATTTTAGAACTAAATATCCTGACACTCCATTAGGCAGAAGGTATGTTTATGCATCTTTAGCTGGTGTAGTTTCAGAGATTAAAAATCAAGGGAATAGCGGATATGGTCTATTTATTAGATTGGGCCATAATGGAGATGAGCAGACAGTATATGGTCATCTTTTCAGAACTTATGTTAAGGTGGGACAACGAGTCACTGAAGGAGAAAAGATAGGCCTAACAGATAATACCGGATTTTCAACCGGAGCCCATCTTCATTTTGGATATAGGCCAAAGGGATTCAATTATAATAATGGATTTGCAGGTTATGTAGATCCTCTCCCTTACTTAAAAAATCCAATATCTTCTCAACCTTCTCCTACTCCAGTAATGAGTAAGGAAGAAAAGAAAAAGAAGATTATTGAGTTAGTAAATGCCCTTTGAAAAATGCAAGAAAAATCAGAAAAAAATCTGACTAAATCTAAGCTATACGCTCTTTATTGTAAAACAATTAAAGACGAGCGTATTGTAGTTATAATTAAAGGTGGAAAAATAATAATTAGAAAGGAAAAATCTATGAGTAAAAGATTTCAATTCAATAAAGAAAATCTAAAGAGAGTTGGTAAGGTTATTCTTTATTCAGGTATTTCTGCGGCTATTGTCGCAACTATTGGTGTGTTAAAAGAATTGGATGTTCCAACCGAATGGGTTTGGGCAGTCACAGTCTCTAACACCATACTCTATGCATTAAAGGAATTCTTTACTGCACAGAAGTAATATATTAAAAAAAGCCTACGCTAGATCGCGCGGGCTTTTTTTATTTGTATAGATAGAAAAATCTATCTCATTTGCATTGGACCGCTAGTAAGATTAATAACCTTAACACTATCCTTCTTAGCTTGTTCATTGAATCCGATATTTTTGGCGAAAATTTCTTTAACACCTTTTTTTTCTAATTCCAATCTGATTTTATGCCAAAAATTCTTGGCAAAAACTTCAAACTCAGCAGTTTTTTTATCAAATTCTCTAGCTAATTCAAGGTAAGCATCACTTTCTTTTTGAAATTTATCAGACTCATCATGTAATCCATCTGGTAACATCATCATAGTGCCGTTAGAATCAGCACACTTTTCGGCCCAAGATTGAATTTTAGATTTTTTAGCCATGATTATTCTTCTTCAGTGCTTTCCTCTTCTAATTCTTCATTAGATGGAGTGTCAACACTTTCGTCGTTAGTTTCTTCAGTTTCTTCTACATCCGTAGTTTCTTCCTCTACTTCCTCTTTAGGAGTTTCTTCTTTAGTTTCTGGTTGTTCAGGCATGCTACTTTTAGCGCTGTGAAGTGGTGTTTTTGTGTCTAACATTTCTTCTACCATTATTTTTTAGCCCAAATACTCTTGCCAGCCAAATGTTCTAGCTCATGCTGGAATACTATAGCTGGAAGGTCTTTGAGTTGTTTAGTTATGTGTTTATACTTTCGACCTTTGACATCTTTTATTATATCATATTCTACTTCAATTTCTAAGAACCTCTTAACTTTTTTCTCTGGCCGGAAAGGATAGCTAACGCATCCTTCTTTATTCATTGATCTAGTTCTACGATCTTTAGAAATTAAGCGCGGATTAACTACAATTAAACCTCCAAATTCTTTAATTAAGTATTCCCATTTTGGATTAAAGACAAAGAATTTTAATGGCTTGTCTGACATCTGTGGCTGCGCCATAGCAAAGCAATCATTATATTTAGATCCTACTGGAAACAATGAATGATCTTCTATTTGCTTGATCATTTCAGCAGCTTCTTCTGTCACTCTAATAAATTCGCCATCATCTGACATATCTACTTTTATTGCTGGCCTCAAATGAGGCGGTAAGATTAGTTTAATTTTATTCATATTTAATATAGACTTCTGCCCTTGGATTATTTTTATCTACTCCCCCTAATCGCTGTCGTGTGTCGTCTAGTAAAAACCAATTATCATCAACAATGAATCTATTATCTACTAAGAGGTCATGGATACTTTCAGCTTTGTTAGTTGAATCAGCTATTCCTCTAGTCTTAGGATAGAATACTATTAATATTGAACATTTCTCGATTGGTTCTTTAGGTCTGAATTTTGCGATCATATAACTTTGCTCTTCATGCCATTCCTCGTGTTTTATAGAAGGCAACAACAAAGGGCTAGATCCTTTACAGATTATACGCTTACTATTCTTTTTGCTAGGAATAGTTCCTTTGATAATTAGTTTTATTTCTCTTGATCTTTTACCCATACTATATCATTAACATAAGTGATTGTTCTTGCTCCAAGTTTTCTAGATGAGAATACAAATTTATAAAATGCTCCCGGTATCTTGCCTTGCATTTGCTCGATCCATTTCTTATAGGCAGTATCAGTGATTGTGATAACAACATGTTGAGCAGTTGTTTGAATATTCTGTGTAGTGGCTTTATCCCAAACATTAAATGTTAATGGCTGTTCAAGGAATACTTCTACCCTATGATAGAGAGTCATCTTAATCCAACGGCCGTTGAGCCATGCGGCCTTTCCTTTCCATTGAGAAACATCTAACACTTGGCGAGTTTCTTTATCAAAGTATCCCCATTTTCCTGATTCGGCCTTAAAGAGATACATTGTTTTCTTTAGCATATGATCCCATCCTTGAAGGATCTTCTCGCCTTCTTTAATATACTGAAATAATGATTCTCCAACTTCGGAGACTTTAGTAATTTTAGGAAGTTCTTGGTTGCTCATTTGTTTGATCCTTTCTCTCTAAAAAAGACTGGAGTTCACTTTTATAAATACGATAAACAGTCCTCTTTCCAGTTCCAACATTAGAGGCTTTAATATCTCCTTTCTTAATTAGTTTTAGAATTGTATCTTTACTAAGTGAAAGGATTTTAGCTGCTTGTTTTGGAGAGTATAATTTTTTCATTTTAATTAAATTCTTGTGGTGGTTGGTTGCTTACATCACCAGCAGCCGGCATTGGAGCTAATGTTGTTGTTGGTGGTGGAGATCCGGGTGTTGGAGCTGGTGGTGGAGATCCGGGTGTTGGAGCTGGTGTTACAGTGGCTGGGGCTGGGGCTGGGGCTGGGGCTTCCGGAATTACTATTTGAGTTGGTGGAATTTCTCCCGGGGTAGGTGGTTCAGGCTTTGGAGACTCTTTGGCTAATAGTTCATTTTCTGCTTCAGCTACTTTTTTATAGTAAGCAATCCTTTCTACTACTTGCTTATCGACCTCTTTTTGAGCCTCCTCAAAGCTATCTGCGTCTTTAACGCCTAAATCTTCGTGCTCAAAAGACCATAGTTTCCGGTCTATGTTACTCAAATTAATTCTTCTTGTAATACTATATTTCATAATTAGACTTCCTTTTTAACTTCCTCATCTTTTTCAGGAGTTATTTCTGGTTTTTCTGTCTCTTCCGTATTTTCAGGTGTTTCTGGGTCGCTGTCCGTTGCCTCGTCTTGTTCAGGCTCTTTAGTGGTATCTTTACTCTCTGGAGGAGTATCTTCGTTCTCAGGGGCTTCTGTGGCCTCTGGTAATACTTCCTTTACTTTAGTTAATTCTATTAGTGCGTTTAACACCTTTTCGTATGCGTTAATTACATCACTAATATCAGCTTCATGAAAAATAACACTTTTAATCTTCATTAAGGGGATGTTATCGACCTCTATTGCCTTAAGAAGATAAGTCATATCTTTAGTTTCGACTGTGTTATCATTCCAGCTTAAAAGAGTATCGCTTCTTTTAGCTTCAGCGATTAACTTTTCTCTAACACTGATTATATCGGCGTAATTTAACTTTACGATCAACTTTATTTTCTTCATTGTTTTTTGTCCTGCCATTAATTATCTCATCCGATACATAAATATATCCAAAGAGCTGATTAAGGGCAGAATGTAATTTAGAATATTTTTTTCCTATTTTTTTCCCGCTGAAACATTCTTCAACGAGTTGCTCCACTGCTAGTGAGTGGGAACTTAATCCTTCAAAGTATCTTTGTATTTCTTTTGGGATTTTCATGGATTTATTTCCTTAACTTCTTTACCATCAATAGATTTTATAGTTCCATCTTCAATATAAATACCAACTTTACTATCATTACTAACAGCTTCAATCCAAACCTGAAAGTCTTTATCTTTAGCCATACCTTCAATTACTTTTAGATTCTCTTGATCAAGGAGTGATCCATCTTTAATTAGAATTACTTTAAGTTTAGGATTGCTGGCCATAGCAATGGCCATTGATACTCTTAACTGTTCGGCCGAAGAGATTTGATCATAAGGGATCCCTTTATAAAGGACAGTATCTTCATCAAAACTAAGGCCCTCGATAGGCATTTTAGCTTCAGATAATTGAGTGGCCTTTTCTTTTTCAACGGCTTTAATTTTATCAGTTAGATCTTTGTATTCTTTATCTTTAGAATCTGCCTTATTTTTATTATTAATTATCTCTTTAGCTTTTCTTATTTTAGTATTGAATTCTTCTGCGTTTGATATTTTCTTAAATAATTCATCTAAATCAACCTTTGTATCTTCTACTTTAGATAATTCTTCATTTCTTGTTTTATATTCTTTAATTTTTTCTTCTAATATCTTAATAGCATTATTATTATTTTCTATCTCATGCTTAGCTCCAGTAAAATCATTTCTCTTATTTGTTTCAATTGTTAATTGATTACTTAACTCTGATACTAATGATTCTTTTTGATTGCTAGTTTTTTCGACATCAGCCAAAATTATATCATCTGATAGTTTAGGAAGAGCTTTCAATTCTCTCCCAACTAACAATCTATCTTCAATCAACTTCTTTTTCTTTTCATCAAGTTTTGAAAAATCAAGACCAACTATTTCTCTCAACTGTTCAACTTGTTTTATAGCATCGAGCCTTGAAAATAATAGAGGATCAAAGGATAGCCGTCCAGTAATATAATCTAGGAATTCTTGTGGATTGCTATAGTTGCTACCATCCTTATTAGTAACTTTTAGATATGATCCATTTTCGGTAAATTTTCGGTGAACCATATAGCCAGAAACATCAATACTAATTTCTGCTTCATCCGCACCTTCTCTGATTGGCTGCTCAGGAGCAATCTTTTTACCTCCTAGCGCATACCAAATAGAATCTATCAATGATGACTTGCCTTGAGCATTCTTGCCAGTTATCAATACTAAATTCTTTTTCTCATCGAGCTTTAGCTCAACGGCTTTGAGTCTTTTAATATTGCTTGATTTTAATTCAATTATTTTCATATTAATTTTTCCTCTTATACTTGTATCCTCCCTTAATTATATGCTTTCTTAGAAATCCCCCCGGGGATTCTGCTTGGAAGATGCCATCATAATAAGCCTTATGCACTCCTTCATATTGATATACTGAGCCGTTTGAGAATTGGATCTGTAAGATCTTATTCTTTTTATCGTATCCGGCCCGATGAATGTTTTTTGAATTAACTGGGTGTGTTTTTATGTCCATATTTTTTTATTTCTTTAGTGAATAAATAAATTATTAAAATTGTTCCTAGTATATGTATTAAAATAGATTGATAAAATTCGTAAGTAATTCTCAGGACAAAGATAACTAAGATCATTATTATTAACATTCGCATCAACATTTTTCTGATCTTCCATTGTGTTTTCTCTGGCGTGCCCATATTAGTGTTTCTCCTTTTTCATTAGTATGATTATTATTCCTAGTAACCCTACTTTTACTCCAGATGTTTCAACTAACTCTAAACAAAGCGGACATCTTTTTCTCATGTATAATAGATCAAGAGTTATTAAAGATACATTAATTGGCATTCTTGCCCAATTAGCCCATTCGTTCATTATTAAAAATTCTAACTTCTCGGTTTCCTTTTTGTATATTATAAGGCGAAGTATGTTTATTTTCATTTAAGTGAAAGCCCAACCAAAGAAGAAAAATTACTACTGCCCATAAAAATATAGCTATTCCTATTAACATTTTAAGAGCTTTTCTTTGTTCTTTGTCCATGGTAAGGATTTAATTTCTTTTTTAATTTTTCAAGCCAATTTAGTATTTGTTCTTTTGTTACCTGCCATCCCGGTTTCCAACTATCAACTGCCGACCTTTTGAATGATTGATAATATCTTTGAGCTTCTTCTATTCCGACAACTTCAGCTAATACAGATAGCGCCAGATCTAATTTTGCCTCATCACTATACAAACCCATCTCTCCTTTATCGCAGTGCTTGGCATAGTGTATTTTAATGTTTTCTGCGTTATAAGTCATCAGGATTAAATCTAACTTTAGTTGCTTTGCGCCGTGAGTATCCGGCTGTTAATTCAATAATTCTATCCAATTCCTCTTGAGTATAGCCGGGGACAGTGCCTTGTCTTTCAATGATCATGTCTTTATAGTCAGACCATTTCACTTCCCAGTCTCCAATAACTGCTTTATTGTTACGCGCCTTAGTTATCATACTCTTAGAGGTATTTTCCCAATCAATTTCTTCAATTGGATACTTATAGATTTTATCGATTGGAGGCTCTTTATCTGGTTTAATAAAATTAATATAAGTTTTCTCGAATTTCTTGAAAGTTTCTTCTAGGTTTATTTCCATGGCATTGTCTTGACAAATAAAATGATATGGGTTCTCTTGCTGGAAGAAATCATATTCAAACATTTCTCCTGTGCCCTGATTGGCCATTAATAGTATTCCCCGGGGAACCTTATGATAATACTGATAGATACAAAGCTGCTTTGCATAGGATTCTCTTATCATTCCAATCCTTATCTGACTATGCTGATGATTGCCGTAGTAAGTTTTGACTTCTATGATAATAGGTTCTCCGTTAGCATCAACTCCTACATCAGTATATCCGGAGATAGGAACTTTGTTAGGGCCCCACTCGAAGTAACATCTTTCTTGATTAGTAAATTTTTCAATGACTTTAATTCTCTTTGATTTTCTTAGATAATTTACGATCGCTTCTTCAGTTAATTTTCTCATTGATAGCATTACTATCTTTTCTCCAGTTATAGGATTTGTTGGAGGCGTGCCTTTCCATCTATGATAAGTTTCAAAGGGCATGGTTTCTGTTTCAGAAGCCCAGAAGCTAGTTTTCTTCTTTCCTGAATATTCTTCGTCTTTAGATTCTTTTGCCGCCTCGGTTAAAATTGGAATAATTAGAGACATAATGAATGAAATCTCCTATTGAATTATTGAAAAGTCTGAACACTACATAACCAGTTTTAGTTTCATTAACGAATCCAAACTTCTTTAATTCTTTTAATGTTTGTTTATCTAATCGATTAATTTCGTATAAAAATTTCTTGATCTTTCCTCTATTTTTTCCGAAAAGTTTTCTACTTTGGATCATATTATCTGCTTTTTTATCTAAATCTAATCCTGCATTTCTTAAAGACTCCATTGATCTATCGCTTAAATTAGTAAGAACACATCCACCATAAGAGGCTATCTTATTAAACTGTTTTTCTATCATTGGATTTGGTGTGAATTGTCTCTTAAATTTCATAAATCTATTATAGCATACTTTAGTTATTGTTACCTGTGGATAACTTCCCTTAGTTAGTATTAGTATGCTTTAGCATATCTATTCTTTTATAAACTTTAACATTAACTAGTCCTTTTGATAATGGAGCTAAGTCTTTGAATGCAAGGCTACTTAAGTCTATTATTCGGCCAGTATGCGTAGCCGGACCATAATCTTTAACAATACAGGTAGTGAATCTTGTTTCAGTCATAACTATTAAAATAGATCCTTTTTCATGGTCCCGGCTAGCGCAAGTTCTATACATTTTAGAATAACAATCCCCAGCATTACATTTTTGATCTCCAGTCCTAAGATCAAAGTCATACCAACTACCAATGCCTTTTTGATATTCTATGGAATCGTCTTTTTGTATGCCTGTTATTTCAAAGGACGGCCGATAGGAAATTAATCCTACAGCAATTACTACTAAGGTGATTGATATGATAATTGTGAATTGTTTTAGTCGCATAGTTGTTTCCTAATATCTTCCATTTTTATTAATTCAATTGTTTTTATTGTCAGTGTTGCTGATTTAATTAATTTAATTCTCAAATCAACTATTTTTCTATAATGATTAATCTTAATATCTTGCGTTGTATTCCATCTATCATTAAACGGTGGATCTGGTAAAAAAGCAGACATATCAAATGGTAAAAATAATCTTTTTACTTCCCAACGCGGTCTATCAAAAATTATATGTTTTTTTGTTATTTCCATGTTAATGATTGTCTATATGCCACTTAAATCCATTTTTATTTTGGATATGTATCCTTCTGCCGTCTTTAAGATATTTTTCGTAGTCGTGTTTTAACCCACGCCTTTTTCTAAATCCTAATGGCTCAAGTTTATTCCAAACATCATCTTTACTTCCACTACTAAACCTTCCTCTTGTTTTATGTTCACAACAAATCAATTCGCCATTAAAATCTAGCGCGATTAGCTGAAAACACTTATAACAGGTATCAAAAATGAATGCCACCTCGCCAAACTTAATTTCTTTTTTTTGCTTTTTGTTCATTGCTTTCTTCTTTTATTTGGATCCATAAATAGACTGCGACTGGAGCAAATAAAAGGCCTCCGATAATATCTACATTAGTTTCTGCAGCAAAGATGCAAAGAATTACAGCTATGCTGACTAATATTACGCTATACCATTTTAGAAAATTCATTTCATTCACCTCCCTTCTTTTTTAATCTTTTATCATCTTTTTTAATTTATTCTTATCGTTTTTTTCTTCTGCTATTTTGTCATAAAATAAATTCATATCGATAAGTTTTTCGACATTCTTTTCAACTAACTCATTCAATATTTTTGGATTAAGTGCATCTACTTCCCAAGACTTATTTCCGTATTCTCTAATATACCATTTGGCTCGTGGATCTGTAATTTTTGCCGGGTTTGTTGGTGGATTATATTTCTTAATTTGTGCCATTGTCAATCCAATCGGCTTTACTTCAACATCAGCTCCAAATTCATCTAATCTTTCTTGAATATCTCTGATCATATCAAGCCCGGAGGGATCATGGTCTCCTAAGTATAGAATTACTTTCTTTTTACAAGGATAACCAACTTCTTCAATCCTTTTATAGGCATCATGCATTGCCGTGCATGAACTATATCCTCTATTAACCATTAATTTAATATGATAATGGCTTGTGATTCTTTTCAATATTCCACTTAAGGCATCTTTTTCTACCCATAATTCAATATAGACATTTTGGCCTTCTTGGCGATCAAGTCTGTATTGCTCTATTGTATCGTTGATAGCATCTCCAATACCAGTAACCCAATAAGGGAGAAACGGCACTCTTATTCTATCTTCAATAGCTTCCCAATCTACCACACCGCCCATCCTTCCTTTAACAAGAAGTGTGCTCAATTTCGCATATTCCCGGACTTCATTTGGGATGATGTCGCGTGATACAAGTTGATAATATAATTGTCTCAAAGTTAAAGTATATCCATCATCAGCATATTCTTCTATGATCGCATTGATAGTTTCTAGTCTTTTAATATTAACTTTACTTAGATGTAATTTTTCTCTAAATTGTTCTTTGCTCATATCATTTCTTTCTTTTTAACTGGAATTAAAAATTCTAATTCTTCGTAAGGAACTTTAGAATATCCTTCATTGCCATCAAACTTTACTAAAGCCATTTGAGTGGCTCCAATTTTATTCAAATATTCGTATGTATGTTTAACTTTACCAAAATATTCTCCGATTTTAACTCTTCGGATGCTACTTGTTTTATTAAGATGGTGAGTGTATGTCCATTTAATTCTTTTCATTTTTCATTAAAATAGTGAATTAGTTTGTTGGATGTCTTCGACCTTTATTCTTTTTTTATGTTCATAAAATCCATCCTTATCTAGTAATTCTACCAGACTTGGGAACTCTCCGATAGTGATATATTCAGAATCAACGATCTCTTTAGTGATTGGATTGATAGTTATTTGCACTGGGATTGATCGCTCTCCTTTGAAAAATTGTTTGGCTCGGGCCATATTCATTCCGAATAAAGCCTTACGGGACTCTCCAGACTCTTTATCCTTAGGCTTATAGACTATACCCCCAAATCTGACTAAATCTCCAAACCGCGCGTAATTGTTCTTAGATAGTAAGTGTTTAATATCTTTAGTCATGAATTCATGGCATTCCTTCTGGCCGCACCAC
>Ga0180009_10005115_pt1 | contig 14199 bp, 9 predicted proteins | sample OS_PC_MetaG_FD_123537 | JGI IMG/M metagenome (GOLD analysis project Ga0180009, IMG submission 123537) | Groundwater microbial communities from the Aspo Hard Rock Laboratory (HRL) deep subsurface site, Sweden - OS_PC_MetaG | ecosystem: Environmental > Aquatic > Deep subsurface > Groundwater...
CTCTCTGGGTCTTCGCCCTATGCATCGGCATCTCAGCATGCGGCGACGAGAGCAAAGCCGACCCCAGCGCGGTCTTCGGCGGCCAGTCCGGCTCTTCGAGCAACCCCTCCGCCACGACTTTCTGCAGCGAGTACTGCAAGTCCTTGGTGGAAGACGCCCCCGGTTGCGAGCACTACAACGACGACGGACGATGCGAGAGCATCTGCCGCTTCTACGTGGGCAGTGCCTGCAAGACCACGTATGAAGCCTTCGCCGAATGCTTACGCACGACAGGCAGCGCCAGCTGCATCGAGCCCGATGGCGGGAAACTCGCTTTGGTCGTCGGTGCGTGCAACGCGGAGTTCGAAACGTGGATCCAATGCCGCGACGAGCGCGACGCTGGCGTCTGCCCGTACTGAGAGCGGCTCAGGCTTTCACTGCGCGCGGTCAACTTCGTCAGCCGCCTGGATTCCGTCCACTTCGGTTCATGATTCGTCGGACGCCGGCGGTGGTCTGAAGAAAAACGCCCTGGATCGTTCGTCGCTTCGCCCCGAGCGCACACAGATAGGCGGTGTTCTTCCCCAGTTGGAAGGGGGAGACGGCGACGGAGCGAGACTGGCCCTCGAACTGGACCTTGCCGAACCAGGTCTTGGGCTTCGCGAGGAAAGGGCTGAACGAAGCGAGCTCGTCGGCGACCGTGTCGCGATCGCTGCGGGCGATGACGCGACCTCGATGGTCGGCGAGCACCATGGCTTCGACACCGGCACGACGGGCACTCGCCCGCAGTTGGAGCATGAGCGCTTCTCGTCTGGAATCACTGCGATGTCCTCGGCGCTCGTGGAAAACCTGCATGGGCGACCTCCATGGTAATCAATTGTCATACATTCTCACACATGCGCCCCATGAAAGAAAGAAGTTGATGATTCCAGTGTGAACGAAAGTGGACCTTTCCCTGCCCGAACCGTCGTGACGCATGGCCACTTGACCCAGCCCGCGTCAGCCCATGACAGGCTTTTTGGTAGATGTGTGTGTTTCGTATACCTTGCGCCACATGTGCCGCAGGGTCCTCCTCGCTCGTCTCACGCTCAGTGCCATCATGGCCTCGGGTTGCTCGCCCGAGCGAGACACCGAGCCCCACTGCGCCCATCCCCCTCCCATCTCCTCGATCTCCGCCCTGCGCGCCCCCGCCCATCCGTCCACTACCTTCGAGGACCAAGTCGATCCGCCCGACCCGTCCCCTCGCCTCTACGCTCTGAACCGGCATGTTTGGGTGCGTTCGCGACCGTCCGACAAGGCGCCCTGGCTCGGTTTTATGGGCCTCGGTGGAGCCGTCCCCCTGCGCGACGAAGAGCCCGTGCGCGGCCCGGGGTGCGCCGCGTTCCTGCCCATCGCCCCGCGTGGCTACGTCTGTCTCGACGACCGAGCTACGCTTGACCCCAACGCGCCCACGCTCCGCGCGATTCAGGCAATCGCTCCTCGTCTCGACACGCCCTGGCCGCACGACTACGCCGAGTCTCGTCAGACGCCACGCTACAAATCCTTGCCGAGCCACGAGCTGCAGCAACGACGCGAGTTTCAACTCGATCAGCATCTCGAGACCGTGGCCGCGCTGCGCCGTGGCGACTTCGAAGGAGACATTCCGACGCTACTCCGGGATGTGGACGTCTCGCTGAGCAACCATACGATCCCCGACTTTCTCTCGCAGATGCCTTCGGTCCACGAGCACGTCACGACGGTCAAGGCCGGCTCGACCCTCAGCTATGCCTACGAATTCGACACCGATGAGCGCACGTGGCTCGTGACGGGCGACGGCGTTCTTATCCCCAAGGACCGGGTCGCGCCGTACGAAAAGTCCACGTTCCAAGGCCTGGTCATCGACCGTGAAAACCCGCTGCCGGTTGGATTTGTCAGAGAGCGGCCGCAGCCTCAGTTCATCCGACAGCCCGACGGAACCATCGTGCCTCGAGGTGCGAGCTGGCCGCGCCTGGCTTCGTTCGGACTGACCGGCACGCGGCTCGAGCAAGATGGGACGACCTACCTCGAGACCCGCGACGGGTTGTGGGCGGATCGAGACAACGTGACCGAAGTGAAAGCCTCTCCCGTGACACCCTGGGGTGACGAGCTGGAGGGAGCCGGACTCGCCGAAGGGATGCGTTGGCCCACTGGTGGCAGCGTTCCTCCCCCCGGACCTCGCCGAACCTGGGTGGAAGTCAGTGTGCACGTGGGGTGGCTCGTGGCCTATGAGGGCACCCGTCCCGTTCTGGCGACGCTCGTCGCCACCGGACGCGGTGAACCGGTCGAGCCCGGTTCGAAGTCCCTGCAGACGTCCACGCCTCCTGGCGTCTTCGCCATCCAGGGAAAGTACTGGACGTCCACCATGGCGGTGAACAGCACGGCGCACTTCGACGTTCCCTTCGCCATGCCCTACTTCGGCGCCTATGCGCTGCATGCTGCCTACTGGCATGACCGTTGGGGCGAGAAGGTGAGCCTCGGCTGTGTCAACCTCGCGCCGATCGATGCACGCTGGCTGTTTCTCTGGACCGAGCCCAACATCCCCGAAGGCTGGCACGGCGTCCGCGCGACTTCTGAAACCGGCAACGCAACCGTCGTCGTCATTCATGCGTGACGGACAACGTTTGACGTAGCGCATCCAACCACGCAGACTCGACACGTGACATCGCGATCCGGGTCGAGAGGGGGAGATCGGCGCCGCTGGCTGCCGGTGGTCATGTGCAGCCTTGCCTTCGTTTGTTCGTGCGCGAGCGAGGACGATGTAACCAACGACGACACGTCGGGCGCGGATGGTGGCAGCGAGGCCGCGGGGGGCGAAGCAGGAAGCGGGGGTGCGACGAGCAGCGGTGGCAGTGGAGGAACGACGAGCAGCGGTGGCAGTGGAGGAACGACGAGTGGCAGTGGAGGAACGACGAGCACCGGTGGCAGTGGAGGAACGACGAGCACCGGTGGCATGGGTGGCAGCGGAGGAACAGGCGGCACGACGTGCGAGCAGCTCGACTTCGGTCAAAACGACACGGAAGACACGGCCTTCGAGCTTCAGCCCATCACGGACTGTGATGACGAAGGCGGAACCCTCGAGGGTACCCTCGCCCCCGGTGACGTGGATTGGTTCACGTTCATCACCCAGGACAAGACCCTGTGCTCGGTGAATCCTTCGGTGGATGTGACCTCGGCCGAGAACGTCCACCTCTGCATCTACTTCGAATGCGAGGGTGGCTCCGGCGCCGACGTCGCGTGCCCGGCGGGATCGGACGCGGACACGTCGGGAGAGGGACGACCCGGGTGTTGTTCATCATCGTCGCCGATCGAGCCCGACCTGAACTGCAAGGGAACGCTCAACGACGCGGCGCGTGTTTGGATCGAAGTCACGTGGCCGGGCAACTCGAACTGCAAGGACTACGCGATCGCGTATCACTACTAGGGGCGACCGCCGACGAAGGGGTGGCACGGCCAAGCAAGTCTCTGAACGACTCCAAGCGTCAGCTTGGCCGTGGGCTGCGAAGGGCTTCAGTCGATGGAACACGGCCAAGCGGGCACTTGACGACGTCTGCACGCTTGCTTGGCCGTGCCACCCGCAGCGAGCGAACTTCGTTAGGCGCAATACTTTGCCCGCGGCGTTCACCCTTCCTACGATATCGAAGTCAACTCCTGGTGTGAGCTTCCTTATCTTTCTACCTCCCCCTGATACGCGAGCTCACTGCCGCCAACGCGGTCATTGTCGACGGATGCGTTCCGCTTCCCTCCTTGCCCCCCTGCTGATCGTCCTCGCATTGCCGGCGTGCTCGCCGCGCTCCTGTTCATCGGGATCCGATTCAGACGCGCCAGCCTCTTCGCGTGCCGCTACGCGCGAATCGACTCCGGTGGCCGCATCGGCCGCTGCCTCCAGTTCGAGCGCTGTGACTGCGCCCGCTGCGCCTCCCCGTCCTTGCCCCGACGACATGGCCCTCATTGGCGACAAGCTCTGCGTGGATCGTTGGGAAGCATCCCTCGTGGACGAGGCGGGCAAAGCGGTGAGTCCGTACGAACCGATCAAGCAGAAGAAGGTCAGGGCGGTCAGCAAAGCGGGTGTGGTTCCGCAGGCATATGTCTCGCTGTTCCAGGCCACCCAGGCCTGCGAGTCTGCCGGCAAGCGAATGTGCACCACCCAGGAGTGGATCGACGCCTGCCAAGGCGCAAAGCGTCCCATGCGTACGTACCCCTACGGCAACAAGCATCAAAAGGGCGCGTGCAACGACACCACGCGGATTCATCCCGCCAGCTTGGTCTTTCCAGGTCGAGCACGTCATGACTTCGAGTCACTCAACGATCCGCGCCTGAATCGACAGCCCAACACCCTCGCCAAGACGGGCGCGTTTCAGCAATGCGTCACCCCGGAAGGCGTCCACGACATGGTGGGCAATTTGTTGGAGTGGACCAAGGGGTATCGTCGGCCCCTGCTGATGGGCGGGCACTACGTGGACTCGGTGGTCAACGGCGACGGTTGCCACTACGTCACGCCGGACCACAAGGAGCACTACCACGACTTCACCACGGGGTTCCGCTGCTGCAAGGACGCGGACCCCGCGGCAGATCGTGCGTCGACACCCCCCTTGGTGGATTCGGCTGCGCCTTTGGCTCCTGCTGCTTCCACCGTGCCGTCGGCACCGGTGGGAACCGGTCGCGATGCGCCTCGCAGTTTTGGCAACCCGTTTGGCTTTCTTCCGAAGGTCTCACCGCCGCCCTACGAGCCTGCGGACGCGCCCTGTCCTACGGACATGGTCTTGGTCGACGGCGAGCGATGCGGTCTGGTCGAACAGGTATGCAAGGGATTCATCGATCCGCCGGGGATGCCGCAGCGGGCCTGCCGCGAGTACGAGAGCCCGACGCCGTGCAAGGGAGCGAGGTCTCACCTGCGCTACTGCATCGATCGCTACGAGTTCACGGCGCCGGGAGAGAAGCTGCCGTTGGTGAACGTGTCGTGGCCGGAAGCCCAGAATCTGTGCCACAAGATGAATAAGCGCATTTGCTTCGAGCGAGAGTGGGAGTTCGCCTGCGAGGGACCCGAAGCCTGGCCCTATCCCTACGGCTTCGTGCGTGATGGAAAGCGATGCAACCACGACAAGGACAACCTGTTCGTCCGCGGCAACGAGCTGTTTGATCAACGTGTTCCAGCGGATGCTCTGCCAGGATGCAAGAGCCCATTTGGCGTGTTCAACATCGTGGGCAACGTGGACGAGTGGACCCATCGACCGGGCAACGAGGCGCCCAATCGATCCATCCTGCGCGGGGGGTGGTGGCTGATGGGGCGAAGTCGTTGTCGGGCGGCAACGGGCTCCCACAACGAAACCTACGCGGGCGCCCAGACCGGCTTCCGTTGCTGCAAGCAGGCGCGGTGAAGAACGCCCTAGCCCTAGCGCTGGAGCGAGCGCTCAAAGGATGAGGCGCACGCCCCCCAGGGCCTGGATCCGGTGCGGGAAACGGTCCCCGGGGGTGCCAATGAACATGTAGTTCTTGGGCACGTCGAGCCGCTCGGACAGCTGGTCGATGAGCTCGGGGGTGAAGTTGCCCTTGACCGCCAGGAAGTCGATCCGCAGCTGCGGGTAAAGATGGTCGATGCGTGACAGGTTTTCTCCGAGCTCCTGCGGCACATCACTCGACTCGTCGTAGACGTGGACGACGGTCAGCTGGTTGGTCTGCTCGTTTTCGAGCACGTAGAGCGCGGCGCGGTTGAGCTCGGCGGGGTCGAAACCCTTGGTGAAGTAGATCACGGAGCGGCTGTTGATCTCCTCGATCTTCGCCCGTACCTGGTCGCGAATCAGCTGTTGAGCTGCATGACCCGATCGACCACGGACCGCGAGACGAACAGCGCGGCGCGGAGCAGCTGGATGCGCAAGAACATGATGGCGACCACCAGCGACGTCGCTCCAAAGTACATGCCGAAGACTTTGATGTTTTCGGGATCGAGCAGCAGGTTGCCGACCAGACCGATGAGCACAGCGATGACGGCGATGACCACGCCCGGCCAGGAAGACCGGGTCTCGCGTGGCAGCCGCCCTCGCTTGATCTTGAGGAGCATGTTGCCCACGCCGAACAGCGCCATCACGCATAGGAACGAGATGGTGTAGACGCCCGCGAGGGTCTCGACCTTTCCCTTGGTGGCGGCGAGGATCGAGAAGCAAATCACGAAGAAGGCCAGGATGATCCAGTGGTTCGTGTGCCTCAGCCGATTCTCTCTCAGCAACCGCTGCGGAAGACACCGGTCGAGGCTCATACGACGGATCAGGCCGGTCACACCGACATACGAGGAGAGGACCGCGCCAGACAGCACGAGCACGGCGTCGATGCTGACCCAAGTACGCAGGGTCGGGCCCAGGGATTTGTCGCCCATCTGGGCCAGTAGGTCGGGCGGTACCTTCTGAATGTCGGCCAGAGGCAGCAAGCCCAACGCAAGAAACGCGATGAGCGGGTTGAACACCGCGACCGCGATCCACATGTTGCGCAGCGTCTTCGGAAATACGCCGGGCTTCTGCTCCTCGATGAAGTTCGCCGAGCTCTCGAAACCGCTGATGCCCAGCATCGCCGCTGCGAAACCGAAGAACATCGCACGCAGCAGCCCGCCTTCGGTCGGCATGGACCAGTTCGCCAACAAGAGCTCGGGCGCGGCGGTGATGGCGATCGCACTGGTGGTCGACAGCGCCACGAGCGTGACGATGTGGAAGATGAAGATCGCCAGCGCCACCACCGCCGACTCGGTGATGCCGATGAGGTTCAGAAACGCGAACAGACCCAGCAACCCCACCGTGGCCCAGAACACATTGAGGCCATGCCACAGATTGTGCGCATAGTGCATCGCCTCGCTTGCGCTGATCACCGCGGTCGCAACGTAGGACAGCAGGGTCAGGACCGCGGCGCCGGCGGCGAACTTCTTGTTGGTCGTGTTGAGCAGTACCGTGTACGTGCCGCCGTTGAGAGGCAGCGCGCTGCCAACCTCCGCGTACACCCGCCGGAACAGGTAAAGGACCGCCGCCACCACGGCCAACACGATCGGGGCGTAGCGTCCGGCCTGGGCGGCGCACAACGCCGACACGTACAGGCAGCTGGAGGTAATGTCGTTGCCACAGATCGCCGTTGAAGCCCACGCGCCGAGCTTGCCGGCATGCACCTTCCCTGTCCGGGTGGCGCGCGCGCCGAGCACGTCGAGGTCCGTAATGCGGGACGCTTTCCCCCAACCGGCGAACTCCCAGGCTTCCGGTTTGCTCGACTGAACCTCTTGGTCTTCCATGGACTTGTGCAGCTTCTTTCACCTTGCGGCGCTGGCGGCAAGCGGATTTGATTCGTCAACCCTGTGCGGCTGCTACGTTCATGTTCAACGAGTACGCGCGCTGGCAAGGGTGGTGAGCGGCAATTCAAGCCGCTGCGTTCGCCGGCCGTTCGTCCGCTTGGCCGCAGGCGCCTACAGGCGGCGTCGCGCTTCGTGCACGAGCGATTGCACCGCTTCGTGCAGTCGATTGCCGAGCTCCGCTGCGCGGCCTTCGGCCTTGAGGGGCTCTCCGATGCACACCGATACCCGGGTGGTTCGACGCGCGGCGCTCCTTTTCAAGTGCTCGAGAAAGGTCTCGTCCACGAACTCCGCACCCGGCTCGTACGCGATCCCGACCGGAACCACTTCGACGTCCAACCGCTGCATGCCGACGAACGCGCCCATCCGAAACGGGCGAACCTCGTCCCCTTCGAACGTCGTGCCTTCCGGGAACACGCTGATGGTGGCGCCTTCCTGCAATCGGCGGCGTATCTGTCGAATCGCCTGGGCCCCGCTCGCGCTCTGCTCCCGATCGACGAAGATGGTTCCGGCCTTGCGCGCGGCCGTTCCGAGAATCGGCCAGTCGCTCAAGTCCCCCCGGCTCAGGACCTGGCCGCCGAAGATGGACAGAATGATGGCAATGTCGATGGGGGATCGATGGTTCGAAACCACCATGCGGGCCTTCGCCCGTTGGTGCGGCGCGGCTTTCGGGTGCTGCACCACCTTCACCCGGAACATCCGGAGCAGCGTGCGCACCCACACCCGCATGTGGCGATCGAACACGACGTCGCGCCGCTCGGGATCAGCGAGACGCTGATGGGCTTCCACCGCGCCCAGCTGCGCGATGGTGAGGAGCGCCAGGCCCGAAGCACGAACGGACACACGCGCGTTGGAAACGAGATGACCGATCACGCCTCGTTGCTACCGGAAAACCCCGACCTCGCACAAGGGCCGAGGTGGACGAGCCGGCGGACGACCGAATCGTTCAGCGTCGATCTGCGTACGGATGAGCGAACGTTCGGATGGCCCTCGGCAACAGACTTGCTAAGTAATCGAGAGCCACCATCCCATCAGGAACGAAATGCGTAATCCCCTTTGTTTGATGCGAATGGCATCGCCCGTGCTGCTTGTGTTGGCACTCGCCGCGGGTGCCCTGGGCTGCGGCGAGAGTGGGCCGGACATCCCGCACGCGATCGCCACCGAATCGGACGACAGCTGCAAGTCGTGCCACGACCATGGGATCGACAACGCCCCAGCTCGGCATGACGAAAACAGTGGCTGCGTGGATTGTCACGCACCGACGACGCGCGTGACGGCGCCGCAGATTCCCCACGCGGTTGCGGATACGGCGGCGGAATCGTGCTTGGCTTGCCACGGTTCCGGCGAGCAAGGCGCGCCCGCGACGCCCCACCCGGGTTGGCCAGCCTGCCTGAACTGTCACAAGGCGGTGAATTGAGTCGACGATTGGTCTGACCTTGGGCTGAGCAAGAACGCGAGCTCACTGTAAGGGGCCTCCCGCCTCGCGCGTTGCCGTAGCGAGATGAAGAACTTCAGCACCCACGCGCCGCGACCACGCAGCTCTCGCCGATCCCCGAGCTATCCCCGATGCATCGGGCTCGGTTTGGCTGTTACGCTCGTTGCCTGCGGAGGCGGCTCGACCAACCCGAGGGACGCACGTGCCTTGGATGACCCATCGCAGCCCGCGCAGACGTCGCCGAACGTTGTCGCTGCACCTCCAGGTTCGACGCCCTCCGAGGAGACGGTGGTGGCGGTGAACCCGGCGGCTGATGCCGGGGCCCCCTCGGTGATCGCCACGGACCCGGGTGTTTCGCCGCCTCCCCCGCCCATCGAGCCCACCCACCCAGATCCCAATGCGTATCCAGCCGGCGGGCCGCGTGCGCCCTTCGATGAGGACTGACGTCGGTTCGATCACACCACCAACAGTCCGTCACCGTAACGCGTGAGATGAGCTCGCATGTCATCGTTCACATGGGCGGGATTCGAGTGCACCACGATGCGTTCAGGATGGTACTTTTGCAAGGCGGCGAGGTGGGATAGGCAGGTATCGAACGCAATGCCTCGCCGCAGTGGGGTGGTCACGATCGACTCGTACTTTGCCATTGCCCCCGCTCCCCACATGTCCTCCACGAATCCGCGATTCCAGAAGTTCGAGTGCTTCGGATAGGGGGAGTACGCGCTGAATACGGAGACGTTCTGCGTTTCGAGGTAAGCCAACAGCGCGCTGGCGAATGCATCGTGGTCGACCAAGCGCTTGGAAGCGAAGCCCATGGCCGAATGGAAGTCGTACGTTCCTCCCATGTCGGGCCCGACGTCCAAAAGAGCCTTGTCTCCGAGGGTGACGGCCAATCGTGTCTTTTCCCGCAGCGGCAGGCTGTGATTGATCTCCGCCATCTTCTCGAAGAACGATCCGCCACGTTGGTGGAGCACCTTCCGGCTGTCGTCACGCAGCCACCCGACCGCGTTCTTGACGGCACCAGAATAGCCCGCCAGCGCATGGGCACCGAGCCGCGAAAGGACGACCACGTGGTCCACCCCCTCGAGGATGCGCGCCATGTACAACCCATTCTCCCAATGGTCGTCGAAGTCGGGGGACACGGCAGCGTAGCCTTCTTCCCATCCGTGGTCGTCAAAGGTGTGGAGGCTCGCCCCCGACCGCCGCACCGCGTCCAACAACCCGTTCGCCTCCATCATCTCGCGCGTCGACGCCACGCGATCGCTCGCTCTGCGTCTCACGTGCTCCACGCCGGACTGGTCGCCGACGTAGATGGTTCCGGCGCCTCGATCGCGCAGCAACCCGACCATCGCCTCAACCGCCTCCGGCGATGTCACCGCAGGGTGTTCGAACGGCGAGTTGCACGCGATCTTCACGAACACGCTGTCTCCTCGAGACAGCCAGCGTAGGTCGTCCACCTGGCCGACCACATGCTCTGCGGCCGCGCGCATGTTGCGCGTCTCGAACGCCGTGAACGCGACCTCCCCACCCTTCGGAGCGATCGGCGTCTTCAAGTAGGCTTCGTTGGCGGTCGTGCGCATGGGACCCGCACATCCCGTCGCTCCATGCAGCAGCGCTCCAGCGCCCAGCGCACATCCGGCCGACAGAACCCGCCGACGGCTCAACCCCTTGCGCTCGCTCATGCTCATCCTTTCTTGTACCGCAGACCGGCGCCCCTGCGCGTGCGTTAGCCGACGAACGTTCGCTTCCTGACAGTCAGCGCCGGCAACGCGATTCTCCTGCTGAATAAGCCGCTGTGCATCGTCGTTCTTGTTGGTCCGGTTCTTGCTCGACTCCACTGCGGCACGAATCAACGTCTCGAGCGACGTGGGGATAGTCACTGCTCGGTCGCAACTACGTGCCTATGCGCGGCCTTGCGAGGCCGAACGATGAGGTCTGCCCATGTCATCCACAGCTCTTGAACGCTGCTATCCAGGTCGCCCTACACCTGATCCGTGGGACAGCCGTCGTGCGCCTGATTGGTCGAATTGGGAATAGCTGGGACCGCTGTCGAGTTCCCTCGATCGGAGTCAACCATGAAACTCGGACTGTAACGAGCCGCGACGCTACTTCGCCTCAACGAGCGTGCCTTCATCGATTTCGTCGCTCGGGTGCAAGATGACCGTCGCTGTCTCATCGATGCCGCTCTTGATCTCGACTTCGAGTCCCGTTCGGCGGCCAATCTCGATGGGCTTGGTCACCGCCTTGCCTCCCTCGAGGGCGAACAAGGCCCACCCGTCCTGATGGCGAAACGTGGCGTTGGCGGGGACCTTGAGAATGTCGTCGCCCTTCCACACCACGATGCTCGCTTCCACCCGGTAGCCGTCGCCGAGCCCCTTCCACGACTCGTCCTCGACGGGATCAATCACGACCAACACGCGCTGTTCCTCGACCCCAAGCGCAGATATCTTCGTGAACGCCGACGGCTCCACCCGTCTCACGCGTCCTTTGAGCGGCTCACTTCCTCCCCAACGCTCGAGATGGACCTCGTCGCCAGGCTTGACGTTGACGGCGTCGGAGGTGAGCAGATCCACCACGACCTCCAAACTCGCGAGGTCTCCGATCTCCAACAGGGGCGTTCCCGGCCCGATCACGCCCGCGCTTTCGGTGTGGACGCGAAGTACGGATCCCTTGATCGGCGCGTTGATCACGAGTTGATTCTTTGAGTCGACGGAACCATCCGCGCCTCGAAGCGCCGCGCGCGCCATCTCCAGCTCATGTTGGGCAACGCGAACGCCCAACTCCGCGGCATCCGCCTGCTTCTCGAGCGATTGCGTCTGCACCTCGGCTTCTTCGAGCACATGATCGGACAGCGCGCCGCTCTCGGTCAGCGATCGGGTCCGTTTCAAGTCGCGCTCCGCCTGCTGCCGCGCCAATCGCACACTCTCCGCCATTGCCTTGGCCCGACTCACCGCCGCGCTCGCTGCCCTCGCCTGCGCCTCCACCTGATCACGCGAACGCCGATCGAGCAGCGGTGAGGTCGTGGGCGTCACCCGCGCGAGCAAGGCTCCCACGTCGACCGTGTCGCCCGCGCGAAGCTCGATTCTCTCCAGGTGACCTGCCACGGGTGCGGTGATCAAGTAGCGATTCTGCACCCGCGTCTGCCCATCCTCGTCGACAGTGACCTGCAGGTGTCCGCGCGTGACATGACCGGTTTCCACCAGCACGGGTTTGGGCATCATGGCCATCACGATCAACGCGATGATTCCCAAAGCGGCCAAGCCGGCGACGATTCTTTTGATCCAGCGAAGCATCGGGATCCCTATTCTCTCGTCTTGAGCACCTCGACGAGGTCGAGGTGATCCAACTTCCTGCGAACCACAAGGGCCGTTCCCACGGCCGATACCAACAGGACTTGAAGGGCAAATACGTAGGTCGACTGCTCGATGACGAGCGGAAGGCGATAGAGCTCGGAGTCGAAAGCGGACGCGATGAAAGCCGCCATGCCGTAGCCGAGGGCGAAGCCCAGCGGGATGGACAGCGCCACCTGCACCGCGAGCTCACCCAGGAGGATGAAGGAGATCTCCGCACGGGTGAAACCGATCACCCGCAAGCTCGCCAGCTCTCTCTCCCGCTCGGCCAGAGCGATGCGGCCGCTGTTGTAAACAACCCCGACCACGATGACCATCGCGAACCCCACCAGCACGATCGAAAAGAAGAACAGGTACTCCTTGCTCGTCTTTTCGAACGACTGAACCATCGCGTCGTGCATCGCAACGCCCGCGACGTAGGGCACGGACTTGAGGCTCTTGCACAGCTCGTCGACGTGCGCGGGATCGACCACGAGATAGGCGCCCGAGATGGTTGACTCCTCGCCCATGAGCTCGCGCGTCAGGGGCAAGCTCGCGTACGCGGACATGCCAATGGGCTCCCCCACAACCCCCGCAACGGGGATGTCGCGGGTGGTCCGGGGCCCTTCGAGCAGCTCCACACGCAACGTGTCGCCAGGCTGGACGTGCAACACCTCGGCGAGCTTGTCAGTCAGAAGAATTCCCTCGTTCGGAATGCGGTGCTCGTTGAAGTCCGAGTCGAGCAAACGCCGCAGACGTGCGTCGTGGGGCAACCCGAACAGTGCGGTCTGGCGCTCCCGATGGCCAGCGCGCACCTTGGTCGCCACCACCCGGAACGGTTCCGCATACTGGACCCCCGGCAGGTGTTCGATCTCACGCATCGCCCGTTCCGGTCTCGCATGGGTGAACGTCACCGTGACGTCGTCCCGGTAGGCGAAGTCGAAGGACACCTTCATCAGGTGTTCCATCGAGTCCATGAAGAACCAACCGACGATCACGATGGCCAGGGCGAAGGCGATGCCCACGGAGGAGAGCAGCGTGCGGACCGGGCGCCGGCTGAGGTTGCGCATGATCATGCGGGCCGCTGGGGAAAGCAGGTGATGGATACCCAGCTTCTCGAGGACGGTCTTGCGGTACTTGGCCGGCGCGGCTGGCCGCATCGCCTCCGCGGGGGGCAGCTTGACCGCTTTCTTCACCGAGCTGATGACCCCGACCACGGCCGAGCCCACGCTCACGAGCGCAGCTACCACAATGACGTCCACGCCCAGCGTGTAGCGCAGTGCCGGGAAGTGGAAGAACTGGGTGTACATCTCCGTCATGCCCCGTCCGACCCACGCGCCGAGGAGCGTACCGACCACCACGCCGAGCACGGAGATCAACAGGACGAGCTTGGCGTAGTGCACGCCCACCGCGAAGCTCGAGTAGCCCAGCGCCTTGAGGGTGGCGATCTGCTCTCGCTGTGTCCGGATCAATCGAGACAGCACCACGTTGAGCAAGAACGCCGCCACCCCGAGGAAGATAGGCGGCACGATGACCCCGGTGGCCTCCAGGGACTGAATCTCGTCCGACAAGTAGCGATTCGACACCTGCTGATATCGGCCATACGACCCGAGTCCGCCGTAGGGCTCCAGGATTCGATCGAGCCGCTCGATGACCTTGGCCTCCGAGGCGCCGCGCATCAGCTCGATCGATACGTCGTTGAACGCGCCGTCCATGTCGAACGCGGGAGACAGCGCATCGCGATTCATCCAGAACACGCCGAACCGCTTGTCGTCAGGGAACAAGTCCCCCTGGCGGATCGCGTAGACGTATTCGGGCGACAGTGCCCAGCCGACCACGCGCATCAACTGCTTTCGACCATTGACGACCGCCGTGACCGTCGCCCCCGGATTCAAGCCATGTGCTTTGGCGAAGCCCTCGCTGACGAGCACCTCGTCCGTGGCGTCGGGGTCGAACGTTCGGCCTTTGCGGATGTGTATGTCGTTGAGCGGCGAGCGACCGTCCGGCGGCAGCGACACCAACCTGCCCCTGGCAGGTTCCGCGAGCCCTTCCACATCCAGCGTGACGTCCTCGACGACGCGGGTGTCGACCTTCGCCACGCCATCGATGGCCTCCATGCGTGA
>Ga0180009_10005116_pt1 | contig 14199 bp, 7 predicted proteins | sample OS_PC_MetaG_FD_123537 | JGI IMG/M metagenome (GOLD analysis project Ga0180009, IMG submission 123537) | Groundwater microbial communities from the Aspo Hard Rock Laboratory (HRL) deep subsurface site, Sweden - OS_PC_MetaG | ecosystem: Environmental > Aquatic > Deep subsurface > Groundwater...
CCCATATATTGAAAGTATTAAAACCACTAAAAATAAAAATGGGGTCAAAAATATATACTGGTGATTATTAAAAAAAAGCTTTGATAATAAAATTGCTGTCCAATAGTAAAGTGGGGGATACCCAATGCCCGGGAATTGAATATCAACAAACATTAAATTCTGAAATGAAAACTCCTGACTCAAATTGTTTATCATGTTGTATGTAAGAAACAGATGCATGTACCAATCTTTTCCCACAGGCCATGCGTTTAATCTTAACCAGTTTAAAATGTTAAGCAAATGAAAAGTAATCAACAATATTAATCCAACCTTATATGCGTATTTTTTCACTTATCTAACTCCTAAAAATAAGCTTTATTTCAATGTCGTCTAAAAATAATATTTAATCTGGCTAATTTTTATCTATAGCAATCCAATGTGATAACCCACTTGAAAAATGACCATTTTGTAATATATTTTCAAAAAAAATAATCTTCCTCTACATACTTATCCATCATCGCCTAATATGTCCATCCTCTTTCATAGAATTCAAATATCTCTTTTACATCATTTAAAAAATAACTATCATTAACATATTCATCGATTACCGCATTATAGTTTGACCCTATCGTAAAATGTTCAAATAGCATTTTTGGCTTTTTATATCTAACCCTATTTTTTTCTGCTTCTAATTTAAAATAGCCAAAAATTACAAACAAAACTACGGCGATAAGTAATAATCTGAAATATTTATTCCTCATCTAATACAAAAATTTCCTTCTTATTTCTTAAGGCAATCATTAAAAGATAACTTATACACATTCAATAAGTTTTGGCTTGTTCTTTCCCAATTATAAATCTCTTCTGCTCTTTCTCTGGCCTTACAACTTAAGCGTTTTTTTAAAGGTTCGTCATCTAGTATTTTCATAATGCCAGATGCTAGATCTTGCGCATCACCGGGCACAGTCAAAATTCCAGCTCCCCCGAGCATACGTTTTACCTCTCCTACGTCGCTAGCTACAATCGGTTTTCCACTAGCCAAATACTCGGCAATCTTTAACGGACTTTTGCATCTTGTAATATCGTTATCTTCAAAACAAGCTACCGCGATATCAGCCGCGGCTAAATAAAGTGGCGTTTCTTTATGCAAAACCGCTCCCGTAAATATAATATTCTGACTTAGATCTAAATCTTCCGACAAATTCTTTAATTCTTCAAGACGATATCCCCCCCCAACAACCATAAAATTTACTCGTGGATTTTGATTTAAAATTATTTTTGCCGCGCGAACAAACTGTTCTGCATATTGCCCTCCGTGTAATTGCCCAACATATATAATCAGAGGGGCCTCGATATTATAACGTTCTTTAACTCTAATCCCGGAAACATTAGGATTGAATAATTTCAAATCTGCCCCGACTGGAGCCATGGCTATCCGTTCAGGTTGTACGCCATACTTTATACATTCCTGCCGCAGTCGCTCACTTGATACAGAAACAGAATCACAAAGTAAAGGTATAAATCTTTCCATGGCTGATAAAAAAATCCCGACTAACCAAGGTTGTCGCGCAGAGTAATGAAAAATTTTTATTTCCCAATCATCCCAATCATAATGAATAGGCTTACCACTTAAAAAACCATTTATTAAAGCTGGCAACGCCGCGTGATAAAAACACTTTTGAAAATGGATTATATCTGCCCACTGGCATAGTTTATATAAAAATCTTGTATTATTGAGGTATGGCTTTATTCCTACCTTTCGACATAATGGAATAAACTCAATATCCTGCATGTAAGAATTACGTTGCCTAGGCTTATATTCTAACGGAAAATAAACAATCTTTACTGCATGATTATTCTTTTTAAACTCAACAGCAATATTTATAATACGAATAGTCCAAGGTTCTTCTTTAGAAAATACGTCATGCGGGTGAATCATTAGAATATTCATATTTTAGTTCCCAGGGAATATTATCGAACCTCTTATCTTTTTCAAAAATATTAAATAAAAATCGATAATTAAGCTAAAAATAAAAAGAGAAAAAAGAATTAGTGATTTCCCAACCCGTTGTTTGCGCTGATTCCTATCTTTTTTCTCTATATCTTCCACTATTAGTTGCTTGGTAAGTATTGTCTTTTTCAGGGGTTCTTGACTCAATATCTTCTCTTTTTTAAGGTTATGTACATGTTTGCATATCTGCTTTTGGTAATTAATAATAAGGTTTCTTATCCCTAATTCTTTAAGCACCTGGCATGTCTCAATCACCCGGTTATTTCGTTCTTCCTGAGTTAGCCCATTTTCATCTGTCCACTTTCCCAAGTCATTAGGATCAAGATATACGATTCCAAATCGATGAGGATAAATACTTAAATCAGCCCCAGGCATTAAAACAAAAGAAGAAACATTAGTTACCTGGCTTATATATTTTTTATTCGTGCGTATAAAATCGAGCGTCTGGTTAAAATCTGCTGTTGTTTCACCAGGAAAGCCAACAATTATATTCATACGCACCTCTATACCTGCTTTGTACGTTCTTTTTATGAGTTCTGCTGCATCTTGGCAGACATATCGTTTATTCATACGCTTTAATACGGCATCAGCACCGCTTTCTATCCCATAGCAAAGCGAGGAACATCCTGCTTTTTTCATTTTGGCAAGCAATACTCCGTCCATATCTTTTCGGATAGCGGCATAACTAATCCAAGTGATTTTAAGTTTTGCTTCTATTAACTGATCGCATAGTTGTTCTAGATGAGCAAGATTCCCGTTACAAAGCAGATCATTAAATTCAACATGGGTTATCTGGTAGTGTTCTACATGATGCTTCATCTCTGCCACAATATGTTCAGGTTTCCGCAAGCGAAAAGAACCAGACATATACCAATCTATGCAATAGCTACATCTATTTATGCAACCCCGGCTTATGAGTATCGGTAATGGACGATAACTCTCTGCATAGTTATATAGTTTTAAATCAAATTCTTCAAACGTGGGATAAGGTAGCTTACTTAAATCCTTGATGCTAATTGCAGGATAAAACCTCTGTCCTTGATTATTACGGTGTAAAAGCAGGCCAGGGATTTGTTGTGCCCTTTTTAAAATATCCTGATTTACCTTAACAACTTGAATAAGTTTCTCGAGAGCTTCTTCTCCTTCTCCAATAATAAAAAAATCAACGGCCTCTTTGGGTACAACTTTACGGTCCCAGCTATGATAACATCCTGGCCCCCCTAAAATAAGTATCTTACCTGGCCAAAGTTCCCTTATGCGTTGCCCCAGCATACCAGCAAATGTTGCACTAATTAGGTTATTAGCCGAAAATCCAATAAGTCTATAATCTTTGAGTCCTTTTATAAATTCTGTAATATGATCTTCAAAACTGTAAAATAAATCCTGGGCTATTTTTACAGGTAAAATTCTGTTTATAGTGTCTAAGCCCCAAAAATCTATTTGTTGCTTATCTGCTTTTTGATAAAGCTGTAGATTTAAATCAGATATTTTGACTTCTATATTTTTTGCCTTAAGATATGTTGTCAGATAAGCTATCCCTAACGGCGGCATAGCTACTCCCCAAGGCGGACAATTTATTAGAATAAACTCAGACATTGTTAGCCCTAACTAAAATTTTACCGTTAAAAATTTTGTATTCACCGGGCAGAAATATTTTTCCACCATCTGACTCAATTCGGCTTGCCGAAATAATTCGGGCATTGATAATCTTATCCGAATTTTGTAATTGCGGGCGAATGCTTCCGTTCTCCTGGCAAAAATCAAAACACATTCCGGGAAATTGATATCCTTTATAATTTATGCCTTCGACTTCAATCGCCCTAGCATCCAGATTGTTAATTTTAGCTTCCTGCCAATTCATTGACGTTGAAAATTTACCTTTTTCATCCCCAATAGCCCAATATTTATAAGTAGTTGGAATCATAATGCTTGTTTTACTTTCCTCAATTTCAATTTTTGAATCAATAAACAAATATACCTGCCATTGTATAACATTATTATCTTGAAGCTTTATATGCCATTTTTGCGTTATTGGTATATTTTGCCAGACATTACTAACTTCAAATTCGTCTTCTGCTTTCTTTTTAAACTCCCAACGGGCTTTTGATGAATCATACCAAAGTCCAAATATACAAATTGAAGTATTCAATCCCACGCTTTGCGTCACCTCAACATCGCGCCAATATATTCTTATACCTTCCTTGTGTGGCACAAGTCGTAAATTATCACGCTGTGGTTTAAAATCCAGGCATATCTTATTTTTATCAATTTGTCCTTTTATTGCTTGGCCAAGCATTCTATCTTTTCGATATCTGCCAATCTTTTTAAATAATAGTATTATTTTTAAAAAATAAAGTTCTATTGAAGTTAATGATTGTATTTTTTTATACAAGTTGATATTACGAGCTAAATCATCACAGCTCCTGAAACATCCAACCTTTGAACTTGGATTATTGCCAATAAAGGAAAAAAATACGTCGTCCTTAGATGCACATAAAGCACGTTTCCTGAACTCTTGTTGTTTTTTTCCATTCCAGATGGATAAAAAATCATGTGCATATATATTCCCTACCGGTATGCGATGAGCCTTCAAGCAAAAATTAACACTTCCATCTGCTAAAATTCGAGAAAAAAGCCAACCTATATAGCAGGGCATATCGTTCAGAATATCTTTATCGTAATTAGCCTCACTTGCATCTTCATTCTCTATTCTTCTTATAAATTGTTCAAATTGAAGAATTTTGATTTTGCCTTCCAGATCTCCTTCTAAACGCCGTTTTATATTCTGGCAAGCTAAAAGCACAACTTCTCTCTGCTGTTTGGTTAAAAGAAGGGCATCAGTAGCATCAGGAATTGTATCAATAACTGTAAATTCAACCGAATCGGAATTAGTCTCTACTGCAAACTCTAACATCTTTTCCAACTCATTGTAATTAAGGTTAGAGATGACATTGTAAATATTAACTCGCGGCGTACCATTTTTTAAAAAATTAAGAAATTTTAACATTCCCTTAAGCTGGTAAAACATTTCTTCTGATTTGTTGGGATGTGTGGCCAAGTATGTTTTGGCGCTACCGGACCAAATGCTTACAACTAAATTATCCACCTCCAATTCTACTATCCGTCTAATCATATCTTCTGTAAGTAAGGTAAAATTAGTGTTTATGTAGCAGCGGAGTCCTTTTGACTTTGTGTACTCAATAATTTCCATTATGTGCGGGTGCATAAATGGTTCGCCACCACCAGCAAAATATATCTCTTTTGTTCCAATTTTATGTAGATTATCAATTGTATGTTTAACCACTTCTAGTGGTAAAGTTTGCTTTTTCACGTTTTCTTTAATACGTTTTTCTTTTAAAAGAGGTGAATTACACCAACAACCGATACAGTCATTATTGCAGTCATTGGTAAGATCAATTTGCACAAAAGACGGTCCTTTATAGGCAAAACCGCCATCTAAAATTCCAATGATGTTCAGATAGTGATCTCTGATTTTCTTTAGATGTAAATAACTAAATATCTTGCCGACAACATTCAATGCCCCCTTTAAATGCATCTGTTCTTTTATAAACTTAAACGGCGTGCGTTGTTTATAATCTGATATGGGCTGTGGCTTAAATTGTTCGGCATTCACTCTAATCTCTAAATCAAAAAAATGATACGTGCCTGGTGCAAATCGTTCGATCTTAAACCTACGCATTTGTAAAAGACGGGCTTTGATTTTTCGTATAGTATTTTGTATTTGAGGATAGGTAGTATCGGTTGAAGTTGATGCTAATTTTAACTCCAATTCTGGCAAGCTTTTTTTGTGCCTAGCATTAACTTTTTTTGCTTTCAATAAACGACTATTGGAATCATATAATTCTATCTCTTCCCAGTCTATTATTTTAGGAAATTTACCTTCTCCAAGATCGTCGCTCCACATGTTATAAGCATCTTGGATCATAATACCTGCCTTATACTCTAATATCTCTACATCGTCCTCAATTTGCATATAGCTTGTCCAAAAAAGCGTAGCATCGTTGTTAATGCGAATAAGCCATTCTTGACGTACGGGAATCTCTTCCCAACGTAATTTAATTTTCATTTCACTTTCACTTTGTTTTTCTAGTTTCCAATAGCCTTGAGAAGAATCAAACCAACGGTGGTTACAATGTAAAGATGCAGTCAATCCCACATCTTTACTTAACTCTTGGTTTTTGTAAAATAAACGAACTTTCCCCTCTCCAAAACCAAGCTTCAAGCTGCCATTAGAAATATTTTCTTCTTCAATCCACAATTTTTTGGTTAAAAATTGCCTTAGACGATATGGCAAGAAAACCAATTGTCTTAAAATATAAACTAATACCTTTAAACTAGTCTTCATCGTCCCGTATAATTCTAACGAGCGAAAAAGCTTCTCTCTCAACGCTTCGTGCTGAATGAATAACTTTTTTTTCCTTTGGTAACAATATTTAGCCCATTCTAAATAAGCCGTCTTTTTTGCTTTCTGTAACTGTTTTGCAGACAAGGCATCTGTCTTAATAACGCTACGATGATTGCCATCATATTTTTCCCAATTTTTAGTCAGGATATATCCACCTTTTTCCATCTGTTCATAAAATCTTGTTCCGGGAAAAGGCGTAGCTAAAGAAAACTGCACAGACGTAGGATCCATCTTTATCGCATAATTGATTGTTTCTCGAATGGTATGTTTGTTCTCAGCCGGCAATCCAAATGTAAATGTAAGATGCGTTCTAATTCCTAAGTATTTGGTATATTTTATAATATCTTCTACACGCTTTAAATCAGTACCTTTACTAATATTATTTAAAAGTTGCTGGGATGCAGATTCAACGCCATATTTTACAGCGAAAAGACCAGCATGGCGAAGCCTTTCCAAAAGTTTCTCATCCATAAGTTCGGCTCTGGCCATAATTGCCCATGGAATTCTAAAATCTCTATTTAATAATTCATCACAAAATGATAATATTCTACCTCTACCAATATTCCAGGTATCATCGTCAAAATATATAGATTTAAACCCCATCTTTTTGACTAAATATTCCATCTCATCTACGACATTTACAACCTTTCTCGGGCGATAGGAATTACCTGAATACATCACTTGTGGCCAGAGGCAGAAAGAGCATTTAAATGGACATCCTCGACTTGCCCACATAGACCCGCACGGAGACGGAATATCCCCCGGCGCATCATTATATTTTTTAATCGGCAATGCTTCTCGCAACGGCCAAGGCAACCAATCAAGGTCGGTTATAAGTGTACGTGGCTCATTTTTTATAATATCTCCATTATTTCTATGCACAAGTCCATAAATATGCTGTAAATTTCGAGTTTCACTTAAGCCATTAACTAAATCAAGTAATGTAGCCTCATATTCTCCAAAAAGAACATAATCTATAAAATCAAATTTAGCTAAGAATTCAGGGGCAGCTATGTTTATATCCGGCCCACATAAAGCAATAGATGCTAGACCGTTAAAATTTTTCAAAAAATTTAAATCATGTTTCAAAGAAACCGTAGATGTTTCTGCTACAATTAACTGTGGCTTTATCGATTTTACCTTCTGAATAAACCTTTTGTAAGAAATCTCTTCCGCAATAGCATCAATAATCTCTATATTAAAACCGTGTCTTTTTAACAACGCTGCGGCATAAGCAAGATAAAACGGAAATGGTAAATAATTTCTCTCAGTGTCATCTTTTATATGCGGCCACCGTGAACCGGCGCGGGCACCCCATTTTATGCCCTTTTTCCAAGGTAAATTTGTCAGGACTATTTTCATTTTTATCTTTTCCTTACAATATAATTTATAATTAAATTACTAATTCCTTATATCAATTTATCAAATAGTAAATTATATATGACTTGAGCAATTACCTCATTACCTTTACTAGTCGGATGACATGCATCTATAAATAATTTATTTATATCGTTTTTAGGCAAATATGGTGCTATATCTAAAACTTTGCATTTATATCTATTGCTTAAATCTAAAAGCGCTTTTTTATAAGGAAAAAGATGCCTGTATGAATTTTCTTTGCGATCAACGAAAAAAGGGATTATAAAGACCACTTCAAAATCATTTACCATCCCAATTTTTAGCATATCTTCACAATTTTTATAAAAATCTTCTGGCAAAACACGTGGCATTTTAGATCTTAGCTCATTTATTATCATGCTATAATTCTTTATAAATAAGTATAACCTACTATATTCTAATATCTTTTTACTCTGTTGCTCATTACATATTGGCATTTTTTGCTCTTTATCTTGATAGAAAAAAGCAATAACGCCATCATTGATTCCAAACCAGCTAACCACTAAATTTGGTTTATATTTTTTAAGTTTCTTTAAATAACGAACCCCCTGTAAAGAACTATAAGCTGCGCAACCAGCATTTATTACTTCCATGTTCTCCGCGCTACGATTTCGCTGCAATAATTTTTCTAACCTATACGGAAAAGTCTCTTCCAACATCATTGCACCGCTTTCGGTTACTGAATCACCGATACATAAAATTCGAAATGTTTTATTGCTTTTTACTACAGGATGTTTTCTTCCCCCAAATTCAGTATGTTTTATCCAAAATAAATCGCTAGTCAATAAATGTTTTGGAATTTCTTTATATTCATTAAAACGAAAAATCATATACTCCTTTTGTAAAGGAACAGTGATAAATCTTCTGACGCATAATTCACTAAATAAAAAAGATATAACTATGCTAAAAATCAAAAAACTAAATTTACCTAAAAGAGTAAGTTTATATTTTTTCCCAGCGATTGGAAAAATAATCTTTTTTCTCATCCTATATCTATAAATTTATTAAAACCATATAATTTCAACTAGCCCAAACATCACTAATTACCTATTAGCAACATAATTTTTTCATTTAATTGTTCATATATAATATTGGCAATAGAAGCATTCCCAACGTTAGTCGGATGACAGCTATCACTAAATAACTTGTTTAAATCCTCTTTAGGCAAATACGGCGGGATGTCTAAAACTTTACAATCGTATTTCTGCTTCAAATCTAAAAGTGCTTTTCTATATAATTCCAGATAGTACCACGAATTATTCTTGCGATTAACAAGAAATGGAGCGATAAATACTATTTTAAAATTATTTTTTCTAGCAATTTTTAACATTTTTTCACAATTTTTATAGTAGTCTTCAGCAGATACGCGTGGTTTACCAAACAGGGACATTTTTATTAACATGGGATAATTTTTCAGCAATAAATATAAGCTGCTATGCCCTAGAATGCTTTGAATCTTGGGCATGTCCTTGTTTGCTATTTTCTGCTCTTTATCCTCATAGAAAAAAGCATCTGAACTGTCATTCGTTCCAAACCAGCTAATCACCAAATCTGGCTTGTATTTAGTTAAACTGTTCAAATAGCGCAATCCTTGATAAGAACTATAGCCCCCTTGCCCAGCATTTATTACCTCTATGGCTTTAGTGTTAAAATATTTTTGTAATAACTTTTCTAGTTTATATGGATAAGTTTCTGCTATTTGCATAGGGCCATATTTACCATGAAAACCTTGCGTTACTGAGTCTCCCATGCATAAAATTCGTAGTAAATCACTGTTTTTATTTAAAGAATATTCTCTGCCATAAAATTCGAAGAATGGGGACCAAAGTAATGCTTTATCCAGCCTATTTCTATCTATTCGCTGATAATTAGAGCACATAAATATCATATATTCTTTCTGTAATGGAAAAGGTAAAAATACCCTAACCATTAATTCGCCAATTAATAGGGCGGAAAAAATACCAAAAAATAGAAACGCAAATTTACCTAAAAGAGTAAGTTTGTATTTTTTACCTGCAATTATAAAATATGTCTTTATTTTCATGTAACATTTATAAACTTCTCAAGGCCATATAATTTCATTTGGTTCCAGACATCTCGTATTACCTGGTGCGTATCACAATGGCCGCAATATTCGTCAAAAAGCGGCGTTCCATTTAAAAACTTAGCTTTGGCATGTTTTTTCAAAAATTTAGCTTGATAACGAAATCTATCGTATTCTTTCGACGCCCATATCTCTTTAAATGAATTCTTTTTTAAATAACCTACAGTCCGTAAATGGCAGCAAAAACTAATGTCCCCTTGGGCCGGAATAAGACAAAAATTCCATCCCAATGTACATCCTTTCTCCAAAAAGATATCTTTGGACCACGAACCTGTTTCTTGTTCAAAGTGATCTAATTGAAAATCTGTAGTGTCTAATAATTTAATTGGTTTGTCTTTCGCTAATTCCTTAATTTTACTCATAGATATCTTTATTATCTCTAAATCATTCTTGGTTAATTTCAAGAATTCAATATTTTTATCAAGCCGGATAAGATAAAAACGCATGATATTTGCGCCAATTTCTATGTCATTTTTAGCCATATCTATTAATTCTTGGGCATTCATGGTATGTATAACATGCGTCATGATTAAACGCGGCTTATCTACCTTTAATTCTTTCTTCAAATCACATAAATATTTTAAATTTTCTAAAACCTTATAAAAAACTTTCTGATTTTGTTTTGTATTAATCATAGCGTAGGTTTGTGCTTTTCCGGCAGGAAAACTGCAAAATACTTCCTCAATTCCTAAATCTATTAGCTCTCTAGCAACCTTTTTATTTAACAATATACCATTGGTAAAAAATGACACCTTCAATCCTTTATTCCGGGCATATCTTACCATTTCAAAAAATTTATCATAAAGAAGCGGCTCACCGTCCCCTTGAAAGATAATTAAATCAGCAAAAAGTTCACTTAAATCATCAATCGTCTTTTTATAAAGTTCGAAATCTAATTTCGCGTTCAAAAATGACTGCGGATGATTAATGGTGGGTGTATGCACCCAGCAATGGATACAATTTGCATTGCAGCGATGGTAAGGATCCATTACGACAATCTGCGGGCCAATAAACGCATGTTCACAAATTACACCCAAAAGACGCAATAGTTGTCGTTCATTGCCCCGCGTAGCTTGGGTATATATTTCGGTTATGATGTCAAAAAGTTTATCATCAACTAAAACTAATCTTATATTCATATCTGGCGGTAAAATAGTTTTTAACTCTTCCAGATATTCAATAAAGTGTCTTCGCAATTTACTTGCGGGGAAAATATTTAATTTTAAAGACCGTAAATCAATATATTTACCTAAAATACCCATGACAAATTGAATCACTTCATGAAGTTTAAAAAAGTTATATCTCGATACTCCTATTTTAATATTGGTATTTTTTCCTTCCTTTTTTAAACTTTTTATTCTCTCTATTTTTTTTGTAAATTCATCGGTTCCAGCTATACGATTATGCAACTCTTCTGAATCCCCATAAAAATAAATGGCCTCTTCTTCAAGCAATAAGGGAGTAGCATCTTTGATGAAATCTTTTATTACTCGTTCATCTTCAACGATCTTAATTTGACCCCTAAAAAATTCGAAGGTACCGATATTATATTGTCTTGTTTCTTCTATTTCCACCCTTTGAGCTTGAAATGCCCGGCCGCTTATGTTTTTATCTGTATTTTGTATTAAAGACAAATGATTAGCATCTATTGCAAACATTACCCCAGGTAAATTACCTTCTGGAAAAACACCAAAGTTTTCTGTATTGCGGCTGCGGATTATATCGTGCCAGATCATAAACTCTTGCGGGAAAAATCCATGTTCAAACGAATTAAACCAGCGTGCATAAGAATCCTGGAGAATAATACCAGCTTTGCGCTCCTGAATTTGAACAGGCTCTTTAAGTTCCATAAATCCTGTCCAATTTATCATCGTATTATCGTCTATTGATAATTCCCAGATCTGAATTACAGGAAAAAGAGGTCTAAAGTCTACTGTGATTGTGAATTTATAAGGTGTCTGTTTATCTATTATCCAATCAAGTTTCAAATCACCAGAATAATACCAGTAATCGTTTGAACAAATAGCAGTATGCATCCCGATATCCGTTGTAAGTTCATTTCCCTTGTAAAAAATTCTCAGTCTTTGGCCATCGGCAATTAATCTTACGTTATCCCTTTCTATACCACGTTGCAGTATAATCTCATCTGTCTTTTGCTGTATATAATCCTCAATCTTGCTTATATCTTCAACAAATGTAACTTCTTGAGAAAAATCAAACGCCTGCGACTGTTCACATGATTGCTTAGGCTTGTTTTTCTGTATCGCTTGAACAAACCGAGCTTTTGAATTTGCATCGCCATTCTGCACTAAAAGTTCAGCCTGTTGCACTCCTTTATTCTTAAACATAATTCCTGGATAAAAGTAATAATTTTTAACACCTACTGTTGCATTTAAATTTTCTCTTGTCATTGGCTGCCATTTTTCAAATTGCTCTGGGAAAACACCGCATTCTGCCCCACTAAACCACTCTTTATATTCAGATTTTAAAACCAGACCCAACGTTTGCTGCTCAATATTTATCGCTTCATCTTTGCTCAATATTTTAGTTTGCCAGAGAAAAGAGTTACCGTTTGCAAGCAATAATTGCCAAGTCTGCGCAATTGGCAATGGACGCCAATCAATGTTTATAAGAACGCACTTTTCATTGATACTCTCAATTTCCCATTTACATTTACTAGAATCATGCCATTCATTATTTATGAGCAAAGCTGCATGCAATCCCTGTTCAGTTGTAATTTCCCGATCTTGCCAGTATAATTTCAGTTTAGTAGAATCCAGCTTGATTTTAAGATTACCATCCTGTAATTGTTTTAACTTTAAGGACCGGTTTATTTTCTCTGTCTGCAGTTTTAAAAATTCTTCTTTCTCTTTCACAGCAAAAAGTGCAAAACAAAAATATTTATAACGCTTTGGCAATAAAACTTCATCGTGATTATCTACTTCGATATGTAAAACACGGCTTCTGGCTACCGATATCGGGGTATTTTGTAGTAGGGATTGGCCACTGCGTAAGTTCTCAAATATTATATTAGCTAAACCGTTGTCATTTTTGACACCAAACACTTTACTGGTTAAATCTTGCCGAAAGATATTTAACCAAGAATTAGTAAAGTCAGGGAAATTGCCTTTTTCTACCCCACTGAACCACTGATTATAGTCTTCTTTTAATATAATACCTGCTTGCAATCTTTTAATGTTTATCTTTTCCTTTACATCGATATAAACCGCGCACATAAATCCATCGCCTACTTTTTTGATATTCCATAATTGGCGTATAGGCAAATCTTTCCAGTCGATAGTAATATGTAAAGTATTTTCCTTAACATTAATCTGCCAAATCCCTTGATGTGAATCAAACCAAGTATTATCGACCAAAATTGAGGCGTGCACTCCAATATCATCAGATAACTCTATATCTCGATAAAATAGCTTTAAGCACCGATCTTGACATATCAATTTTATATCTTTATTTCTAAATACCAGTTTTTTTTCTACTAATCGTTTAGCTATTTTTTTTAATTTCCACATCGGGACCTCCAGTAATATAAAATTTTTTAGCGCAATTAATTTTATTCTTCAAAAAAACAATTGATTAGTTGACTGCAATTAGTCCTGCAAGATTTAATTTGTTCTCTTACATGGCTTGCTTTATCCGAAAAGAAAATTTCATCAATCTTATTATGGCAGATGTTGCCAATAGGCCCTTTTTCTGAGCACAAAGACACTTCTCCTGTTGCTCCCACTTTAATCATCCCATCCCCCATTTTACATTTTTTTTGTTGTTTGATAAAATTATGCGGGTTCTCAAAATACTTTTTGAAAGCCTCAAGTTGCGCCACAGAATTACCTATGTCTATACCTGTTTTTTTGCGCCTAATTAATTCATCCAGCACTCTATAAACTTTTCCTTTATCTTTAGGCCAAAGAAAGCTATAATCTGATTGTCTATACCAATCTTCATCTAAAGGTAAACACAGCGGCTTTGTAATTGCCATAAAATAGACAGATATTTTATTATTATGCGCCCATTTACTTAAATCTAAAATCCCATCAAGATTTGGCTCCATAATAATAGTCTGAATCCCAATTTGTTTTAAGCTGCCCCGATAATTATTAAAGCACCTTAATGCATCCATGGTTCTTGCATGAGCGCCTTTTACCCCTCGTAAATAGTCATGCACGCCTTTATCCAGGCTTTCTAGTGACAAGGCCACCATTTTCAACCCTGAATCAGCCAAATCAGCTGCTGTATCTTTATTGATAAGAAACCCATTAGAGG
>Ga0180009_10005117_pt1 | contig 14190 bp, 13 predicted proteins | sample OS_PC_MetaG_FD_123537 | JGI IMG/M metagenome (GOLD analysis project Ga0180009, IMG submission 123537) | Groundwater microbial communities from the Aspo Hard Rock Laboratory (HRL) deep subsurface site, Sweden - OS_PC_MetaG | ecosystem: Environmental > Aquatic > Deep subsurface > Groundwater...
CCGCCCGGGGGCAGAGAACCACACAAGGCGCAGAAGACACAGAAGGGGTTGGCCTGAGTGATGGACCGGCCACCGGGCCCATTCCCATTCTGTGACCTTCTGTGCTTTCTGTGACGCCGAAGATCTCGACGTCAGCGCCGAGTTCAACACGGGGCGCGGCTCAGCGACAACCTACCTCTGGAACATCACCGCAACTCGCCGAACATCCACCTACCTGGCAGGCCCCGCCCTCGGGTGGCGCATGACACCGTCGGTCAGGATCGGCTTCAACGCGCTCGCCAGCTACGAAACCACGCGCGCGGCGCGCGTATTCCAGTCGACCTTCCATGATCCGGCGTCGGCCGACGTCACCGACAGCGTCCTCTCGCTCGAGGGCACCACGCGCACCCGCCGGTTCGGGGGCGTCATGGCAATCGGCGCGCAGATTGAACCCGGGTCCGGTTGGCGCATCGGCGCAATGCTCCGGTCGCCGCACGTGGTCTTCGGCGTCCTCGAAGACAGTCGTGACACCATCGACGGTTCGGGCCGCTGCGCCGCCGGAGATCGACGGCACCAGCTCGCAAGAGACGAAGGAGTCGTGGCTCTTCCAAGCGCGTCAACCACCGCGGTTCACGTTGAGCATCGGGCGAGATATCGGCGACGGGTGGATCGCGGTCGAGGGCGACCTCGAACCGGGCCTCACCAACGAGGAGCTGGAGATTCGACGGGACGCCAATTGGAACGTGCGTATCGGTGGGCGGCTGCCGGTGTCGGATTCGGTTTCCGTGGGCGCAGGGGCGTTCACGGACCGGAGCCCCCAACCCACACCGTCATCCCTCGGCGAGATGCGGATCGACTATGTTGGGTTGAGCACGGGGGCGCAACTGCGAAGCGCCCATGGGCTCAGCGAAGGCGAGGGGGAAGTCGTGTTCTCAACGACGATCGCGATTCGCTATGCGCGGGGCACGGGCAACGTGGGCGGTTCTTCCGGTGCCGGGACGGCTACCACCCGCGTGGGCGCAGGGATCTTGGCAGGCGCGGGAGCACACCCGCTCGAGAGAATCAGGACGATGGCGGCGACGGCCAAGCGAGATGCGATCGGCAGTAGTGCCGATCCGTTGGAGGGGGCGTATCGGGCGCTGCGGGCGGGTTTGAACCGCGCCCCTACCAAGGAATTGTCGTGTCCCAACCAATCGAAAGGCGTTGTGGACATGGAGGGAAGAGACAACGCGGCACGAGGCGAGCTTATTCAACGACAGCGCGAGGGACCATCTACTTCGCCACCAATACCTTCGCGTTCGAGGCGAGCACGATCATCCCAACCGGCACATTCGCGTTCTTGCCGTTGTGCGCCGTCAGCCCGGTCATCGTCATGACGCTCTTACCCTGCGCTTTGACCGTCATGCTGCCCAGCTTGCACGCCACCGGCCCGATGAACATGCTCGAGATCACCCCGCCGGCCACGCCTGCCTCATCGCCGTTACTGATCGGCGTCTCGGACATCTCCACCAACACCGGCATGTTTTCGAACAGAACCGTGGTCGTGGTGCTCAGCGCCATGTTGAGCGTGGCAAGGTTCGGAAAGGGCATCGGAATCGGTCCCACCGGAGGCGTCGGAACCTTGCACACGTCCAGCGGCCCGGTCGGCATGGCCTGACCACCCTTCATCGTCGCAGCAGGAAGCGTAACACCCATGATTCCTCCTCACCCAAACCTGGCAACCCAGCCCAGCAAGTCAGCCCAGCAAGTCAGCCCAGCAAGTCAGCCCAGCAAGTCAGCCCAGCAAGTCAGCCCAGCAGCACCCGGCGGCCGTCGACCGACGTGTCTTCCTTCGAAACGATGCTCGTCGTGCCGCTTCGCATCTGGGTCGCGCCACGAATCAAGGAACGCAGCCGCCCCGCACGCGTCTCGATCACGCCCTCGATGTTTCGGTAAATGTCGTTGGCCTTTTCAATGACCCGTTCGGCGGTCATGTTCCACCGACCTACCCCGATCACCACGGTTTGGGCGGACGCTTCGATGGCGCCGGACGCGATATCGAGCGCTTTGGAGCGCAGCCGCGTGAGATCGGCGTCGGCTTCGAATTCCACGGAATGGATGCTGGTCTTCGCCCGAGCGGATAGCTCCAGGTCCGTGCCCGCATCGATCACGACCTTTCCCATCGGCGCCGCCAGCCTCAGGTCCCCTCCCGGAGCCGCGATGGTCGCTGACCCCGTCGCCGCGTCGTACTGGACCACGATCTCACCGCGGGGATCGCGAACGACGAGCGTATCGCCTTCCACCATCGCGCTGGCCCCCAGGGGCGTCTCGATGCGCGGCGCCCCAGGCCCGTTGGGTACGACACGAAGCGCGGCTTGGTTCCTGATCATGGTTCACCCTCCCGGTTTGAAGTCTTCCGCCTTGGCCCGATCCGGATCGGTCTTGCGGACCCCCTGCAAGTTGGCGCCGGACAAGATGGTCGACGCGAGACTCGTGCGATGCAGGTTCGCACGATCGAGATTGGCCTTCTGGAAGGAAGCGAGGTCAGCGATCGCGTGGGATAGATCCGCGAAGGAAAGGTCCGCCGTGTCGAACTTCGAGCTTCGTACGTCGGCGTGGTCCCACAAGGTCTTGGAGAGCTTGGCTCCTCGCAATGAAGCCTGACGTACGCGTGCTCGCATGAAGTTGGCGCCGGGCAGTTGTGCGCCGTCGAGGTTGGCTCCATCGAGCACGGCGTCCATGAATCGAGCACAGGGAGCTGACATGCTGACGAGCACGGCCCTCGTCAAGTCCGCCCCCGCGAAGCTGGCCTGGGCCGCCCGGACCTCGGTCATGCGCGCACCGCTCATCTTGGCCTTGTCGAACATCGAATCCATCAACACGCACTTCTGAAAGTCGACACCTTCGGCGTTGACGCCGGGCATCAGGCAGCGCTCGAGGGTGGCGCCCTGCAGCTTGACCTGGCGCAGGTCCGCACCGGTCAAGTCCGCCTGAACGATCTTGGCGCCGCGCAGGTCCGCGCCAACGACCTTCTTGGTCACGAGCTTGGAGCCCGTCAGGTCGGCCCCCTGCAAGTCGGCACCCGATAGATCCGCCTGCAGCATCGGGCTATCCGCGATCACCGTCCCGCGCATCACGCAACGAGCCAAACACGCGGCCGTCAAGTCCACATCGACGAACCGAAGCCCGGACAGGTCGGCCCCCGTGAAGTCGAAGCCGGCGAAGTCGACCCCACGAACCTCGCTACCGGACAGGGAACGACCGTTCCGCCGCGCCAGAAACGCTTCGAGGGTCGTGATGGGTTGCTGTGAATCTGTCTGGTTCATCTTCGAACGCCAGAGCCTACATGACTTTGATATCCCGGCGGGGCCCTACTTCCAACGACCCGCGAGGGCGGCCAGCGGCTCGGCCATGGATTGAATGCGCAGCAACTGCACGGCATCCCGTCCACGCACCGAGCAAACCGGCACGAACCCCTGGGCGAGCAGTGTTTCCGCGGCCGAATGACTCATCCACACCTCCGCGCAAGGTGTCTGCGCCAACTCGCCATCGACCCGGACCGTGTGAGCCGGCAGACCGTTGATCGACAACGTGTCGCCCGGCGAAAACGCCCAGCCGGCCTGCGCGAACGACCGCCCCAGCAGCGTGGCCACCAAGAACGCAGGATTGCCCCACAAGTAGCGAGGGGGCTCGGGCGGCTCTGTCTGCTCCTCGAACGCGAACCGATCAACTTCATCGGTTTGCTCGCCGTAGGGCAGACGCAGCAGGAACCGCGGGAGGGCCAGCCCGATCATGGCCGCCTCCGGCCGTTGTCGAAGCTCCTGCCAGCCGGACCAATCGGGGGGCGCATCGTGCGCCGCAAGCGAAGGATCCGCCGCAGACAGCAATGGCACCCCCGCCGCCGCCAGCACCACGGCCAGCCTTTGCATCAAGGCTGCGTCCGCGTCCGAAGGGCCGAACGTGAATGCGCCCACCAACAGCGCCCACGGTGGCTCCGGCGCCCCAGCTTCGCCGATCAAACACTTGCCGAACGGGGTCACGCACGGGTCGTCCCCCGAAAGCTCGACCCCCAGATCATCCTTGAACATGTCGAGAACGGCGAGCTCCATCTCCGCTTCGACGCCCCTGAGCAAGAAGTCGAGCCCGCGCCAAGCGGCCTCCAACGACTGAAACTTCGGGTGGTGAAGGATGGATCGCATCAGCTCGCCCGTCGCCTTGTCCAACGCAGACAGATGAACCGCTTGCTCCGGATGCGGCCCTTGGACCACATGCGGTGCCACGAGCTGCCGAACGAACGCGTCGATCCCGGTCGGAACCTGCGCCTTGGGCGCCGCCGCCGGAGCCTTGCCGAGAAGCCGCTCCATCATGTCGCCGTCCGCTTCGCCTGCCGATTCGACAGCCGAAGACGTGGACGGAGTCGGCTCCGGTACCTCGCGCAACGCCGCGGCCGCACGCTGGAAGGTCTTCGGATCCTGCAACTCCCGTCGCAGCTGCCGCATCGCCTTGAACACCGGCAAACGGTCGAACAGCGCGTCCGGGTGAAAGTCATCGAGCTCCTCGAAGGAGACCTCGATCGCGGTCCCGTCCGCCATGTCCAATGTCACCTTCGGTGAAAGACGACCAATCAGGTCGTCGAGCTCGGTGACGTCGACCCGCATGGGCTTGGCAGCCGAGGACTTCCGATTCTCTCCGGACAGCGGACCGAGGACCAGAATGCGGAAGGGGGAGTCTTCCGTGGGTTTCGGTGAAGACCGGCGCTTGCCGATCATGAAGTCCATTTCGATACCGCCACGCGACGTGCCTGCCATGTTGACCTTCCTCCCGGGTGGTCATCCTAGGGACCCAAAGGCCAAACGTCGCCCCCCTTGATGCGAAATGAGCACATACGACCTCAAGAAAAGGGCCTCCGCGTTCGCCCGCCTTCCGTTGACGTCCCTGCGGTTCAGGGTGATACGTCTGCGCTGGCAAATACGAGGCACGGTCGCGAGAGACAAGCATGCACGCCACTTCAGACATTCCGCGGGCACCACGCACGCGCCGATTCCGCAAACGCTGGCTCCGCGGCCTGCTCGTCGCTTTGCCCTTCGCATGGTGCGCCCACGCGCATGCCGATCCCAAGGGTCCGTCCACCCCAAGCATCGACGCACAGGTGCTCGCCAACGCGCCCCTCGCACCAACACAACGCGTGATCCTGGAACTGCGCGAGCCCAACGAATCGTCGAGCATGCCGCCCGCGCCGGAGCTACCTCGCACGCGAAGTGCGCCCGTACCCACGCCGTCCACTCGCCTGCACGCTCTGGAGCGCCAGAAGTCTCGCGTTCTCGACACGCTTCGTGCCGAAGGCGGGACGCCTCCACGCATCGTTCACGCATATCGTCCGTTTGGCATGCTCGCCCTCGAGCTGACCGCCGACCACATCGCGAAGCTTCAGGGGATGATCGACGTGCTGCGGGTGTGGCCCGATGTGGAGCTCGAACCGCAGCTCGCCTCCTCCCTGCTCTTCACGCAGGCGCCCGACTTCCAGCAAACGCATGCCGGCGGAGCCGGTACGGCGGTGGCCGTGCTCGACACGCCGGTACGCACGGACGACGCCGCTTTCGGGACATGTCCATCCCCCGGCGCCGCGGACTGCAGCGTGCGGCTTCGACTCAACTTCGCGAGCAACACCATCGAGGATGTCATGGCGCGCGAAGATCAGGCGGGCATCGGCTCCCATGGCACCAACGTCGCCGCCATCATCCTGGGTGTCGCCCCGCAGACCGACATCCTGAGCCTCAACGTCTTTCACAACGATCCGGCAACCGGCAGCGTCATCGCCAACCTCTCCGATACGCTCGCCGCCATGGCTTGGGTCGCCGACAACGCCGCGACCTACGGCATCGTCGCCCTCAATACCTCCCTCGGCACGTACCGGTCCAACTCCGGCCCATGCAACGACGCGGCCAGCTTTGATCCCATTCGCACGCTGCACCGCGATCACGGCGTGCTCACGGTGACCGTCTCGGGCAACGACGGTCTCCAGAACGCCGTACGCGATCCGGGATGCGTCTCCAGCGCCGTGACCGTCGGCGCGGTCTTCGATCAAGATGCTGCGTCATACAGCGACTTCATCTGCAGCCAGAACCAGCCCCACGCAGGCCAGCTCGCGTGCTTCACCAACCTCAACGGGCTCGTGGACCTGATGGCCCCAGGCGTGGACGTGAGCGCGGGTGGATTCGACATGACGGGCACGTCGCAGGCCGCTCCCCACGTGACCGGCGCAATCGCTGCGTGGCAGTCCTGGTATCTCGCACAGGATGGCGCGTTTCGCAGCGCCGCCTGGATGCAGCGCAATCTGATCGCCAGCAGCGCATCACCCCTGGTCCACAAGGACGCTCGCAGCTTCTCTCAGCTGCGCATGATGCAGGGCGTGGACTGGACCTACGCGCACGCGTTCGGTTGGTGGTACGAAGAGCTCCCCGAAAACGTCATCCCCGTCTCCGCTCCCGGGTTGCAGGAACAACTGACCATCTCGGGACAGAATGGGAACGTCGGGGGAGCGTACCTGTATCTCGAGATCGTCCACCCACGGCCGGAGGATGTGAAGGTCACGTTGACGAGCCCCAGCGGTAAGACGGCCTCGTTGCAGCTGCCGTACGGCCAGGCAAACTTCACCGGAATCTTGGGCCGCACCGTATTCCCGGGCGCGTTGAGCGCGCTCGCGGGCTCGCCGGCGAATGGTACGTGGACGCTCTCCCTGCGGGACACACAGGGCTCCGACGTTGGACACTACCTGCAAGCCGCGCTCTACCTCACCGAGCAGGGGTGTCAGCCCCAGTGCGAGGCGGAGGGATGTGGAGACGATCGCTGCGGAGACCAGTGCGGCGCGATATGCATCATCGACGGAGCCTGTCGTCTCGACGGAGCTCGCTCCGACACCGACCCATGCCGGGGATGCCAGCCTGCATCGGACTACGCCGCATGGACGACGCTCGACGGCGATTCCTGCGACGACGGCAACGTGTGTACCTCGGACGACACTTGCCACGTGGGGCAGTGCGAGGGCACGTCGGTCCCGGGCTGCGGCGGGACATCGGGAAGCGGCGGGACGTCGGGAAGCGGGGGGGCATCAGGCGGGTCGGGTGCCTCTGGAGCTTCGGGCACGTACGGCGGTTCGGGCGGTTCCGGCACCTCGGGAAGCGGACCGGCTGACGAAGTACCGACAGCCACGCCCGATTCGACGCCGAGCGGAGAGGCCGATGGCGGGGGATGCGGGTGTCGTAGTGCGAGCACGTCGAAGAGCTCTGGTGCGACAGCGCTTTGGCTTGCGGCTTTGGCGATGGCGCTCGGGGTCACGCGAAAGCGCCGGTAGATGTCCCACACGCCCCCACCGAAAACAGGTCGGCTGGAATAGAACCGCATCCATGCGTGTAAGACGCGGGGTGCGACGCGGCAGCGTCGTGACGTCGAACGACCTTGGCTTTTCGTGACGGCACGCGGCTGCTCATCGCGTGTCCCTCGGCTCCAACGAGTTCATCGGGTTCATCCGCCCGTTCCGGACGCAAGACCGGCCCGGCAGATCCCGACGAGGTGTGCGTATGGTCGAAGACAGAACCGACGCTGCAACGGATCGACGGTGGGCTCTCGGCGCGACGATCATCGCGGTGTCGTTGCTCGCGTGCTTGCTGTTGCGAGCATTTCAACTGCAAGTGTTGCAGGGCAGCACGCACAAGCAGCATGCGCTGGATCGAGCCTTGTCGCGCGTCCACGTGACACCCGTGCGAGGACGCATTCTGGATCGGACGGGCGTCCCCCTGGCCGAGCCGCGCGAATCCTACGAAGTCTATGTCTCGACCCACTTTGCGAAGCACCACGACGCTTCGATCTGGAAGCGGGTTCAAGATCACCTCGACCTCCGAAAAAAGCAGATGGACCAGGTGAGGGCGTTCGTCGACGGACGGACGGCAGGCCAACCTCGACTCATTCGGATCGCTCGGGGGCTCACGCGCGAGCAAGCTGATGCTCTACGCGGCGATCCCACGCTGCGTTGGCGACTGAACGTGCGTGCCGTCGAATCGAGACGCTATCCGTTCGGTCACCCCTTCGCCCACGTGGTCGGGACGCTCGGAGAGGTCGACAAGGACGAGCTGGCGCATCATCCCGAACGCGGCTATCGCGCCGGAGAGCGCAATGGTCGTTCCGGCATCGAGGCCGCGTACGAGACGAAGCTTCGCGGACGACCAGGGTTCGAGTGGAAACCCACCAATCCTCGCGTTCGGGTCGCGACCGATGGACGCGTCGCAACCGAAGCCTTGCCCGGCGAAGACGTGCGCACGACGCTCGACGCGAATCTGCAGCAACGGATCCACGAAGCGTTCGACCAAGCCCATGAGTCGTTTGGCGCAGCGGTCATGGTCGACGTCTCGACGGGTGGTGTTCGTGCCTTGTACGCGCGTCCCGCGATCGATCCCAACGTGTTTGAGCGTTCCGTCACGTCGGAGCAGGCGGAAGCCCTGTTTTCGGATCCGAAGCGTCCGTTTCTGAACCGCGCCATCGCCGCGTCGTACGCAGCCGGCACAGTCATCGAACCGTTCCTGCTGGCCAACGCCGGACGGCCCGAGGCAACGACTTCTGCCTTCGAGCGGTTTGGTTTCGGACATCCCACGGGCATCGGACTGACACCGGAGGCACGAGGCTCCCTGTCGGATACCCCGAGCGAGTCCACCGTCACCCCGCTGCAACTCGCGCGGGCTTACGCCGCCCTTGCAAACGGCGGCATGCTCCACCCGGTTGGACTGGTCCCGGCGGATACGCCATCGAAGTCACGATTCGTGGGTCTCGCACGCGACCTGCTCGCCCGTGTCGCCGGGACACTTCCCGCTCGACGCCCGACGTCGGACAGTGGCTTCGCGGACCCCTCGAAGGACGAGCCATCTGTTCGTGTGTTGAGCGCGATGGGAGAACCTCGATCGTCGGCAACCGGGGAAGCATCCACGGATTGCGCTTGGGTCGTCGGCTTCGCACCAACGGCCGAACCGCGCATCGCCTTCGCCATCGTCGTGGAACAGGCGACGACGCCTGCCTCCGCGCGCAGCATTGCGGCAAGGGTTCTGGCTGCAGGGGCAGGTCAAGCCTGGTGGACCGATGCGAAAGGAAATGCCCAATGAGCCAGCAGAACTCCGCGGTTCGCCGTGTGATTCCCGAGCTCGCGGCCTGGCTGTTCGCGGTCGCCGCAGCATTGGCGATGGGCATCGCCACCCTGCACGCCGTCGGTCCCGCTGCGCCATGGTTGGCGAACCTCTGGACCAAGCAACTCGGTTGGACGGCCTTCGGCACACTCGGTGCCGTGGCGGTCATTGCTTTGCCGACAAGGTCGCTTCGTACAATCGCCTACCCCGCATTCGGCCTTGCAGCGGCAGCGTCCATCGCGGCGCCGGTGTTTGGTCTGAGCTACGCGGGACTCCGACGGTGGGTCACGTTCGGCGCGTACTCCGTGCAACCCGCGGAGTTTGCCAAGCTCGCGTTGGTTCTCGCCTTGGCGCGCTTCGTTGCCGACCTGCCCGGAGACGACGGGTGTCGCGCGCAGCCGCGATCCATCCGGGAACACGCGGTGCCGGTGTTCTTGGTGATCGGAACGATCGTGCCGATGCTTTTTCAACCGCATGTGGGGGCCGCGCTGGTGTGTGTCTTCATCTTCATCGGCGTGGCTGCGACACTCCGCTGGCGGTGGTGGGTACCTGTTGGCGCGGCGGCAACCGTTGGCGTCGGAGCCCCGCTGCTCTGGGCATTCGGCATGCACGCCTACCAGAAGACGCGTGTTCTCTCATTCCTGGACCCCGATCGCGATCCCATGGGCGCGGGGTACCAAACGAACGAGCTGATCATGACGGTTGGATCGGGTGGCTGGCTGGGGAACGGGGCGGGAAGCTGGGCTCACAGCGCACCCCACCCAATCTGGAGCGTCGCGACGGATCTGCCGTTCGCGGTCTGGGCCCATGAACACGGATTCGTGGGGACTTGCAGTTGGCTGGCCGCCCACGCGGCCATCGTGCTGCTCGCGATCCGTGCTTCCGCACACGCCACCAAACGGTTCGAGCGCGTGCTCGCGGCTGGCGTCGCTTCGCTGTGGCTCACCCAGGCGACCGTCTCGATCGGTGCCAGTCTCGGCGTCATGCCCGTCATGGCCGTTTCGCTTCCCCTTGGCTCCTATGGTGGTTCGAATGTCGTCATGTCACTGCTCGCCATCGGCTTGGTGTTGCACGTGGCGATTCGGAACCGCAGGGGCTCGCTTGCCGCTGGGTCGACAATGTGCGAGCAATCAAGCAGCGCACGAACTCGGAGGAACGATTGAATACCCGGCGCCCGCTTCGCTCCCTGGCCCTCGTCTCAACTTTCACCTTTCTCGCCGCTGCCGCCGCGTGCGGCGATGACTTCGAGTCCACGGGTGAGACAGGGACTGGAGGCAGCACCGCCGGAGCAGCCGGAACCGCCGGATCCGGCGGGGCCGCAGGTACGGCGGGAACCGGCGGTGGAGGGACCGGTGGCGCTGCTGGCACGGCGGGAACCGGTGGCGGCGGAACCGGTGGCGGCGGAACCGGTGGCGGCGGAACGGGCGGTGGCGGAACGGGCGGCGGTGGAACGGGCGGCGGTGGAACGGGCGGCGCGGCTGGCAGCGCCGGTACGGGCGGCGGCGGGCCTACCTGCACGGGTACATTCGGAGGTGTCCAGCTCATGGGCACCACCGAAAGCGACAGCGCCTGGGATGTCGACACGGACGCTGACGGAAACGTTTATGTCGTGGGCTCTACACGCGGAAGCCTTCACAACCAGAATCTCCAAGGCGCGTCGGACGTGTACATCATGCAGCTCGATCCCACCGGCGCCCGCCAATGGACCCAGCAGCTCGGCACGCCGATGGACGACTTTGGCACCGCCATCGACATCGGCTCCAACGTCTACGTCGTAGGCAACACGGAAGGTGAGATCGACGGTCAAACCAACGCGGGCAAGGGCGATGCTTTCCTGACGGCCTACAGCAAGGCGGGCGCCAAGCAATGGACGCGAGCCTTCGGTTCGATTGACCAGGACGAGCCCAAGGATCTGGTCGTGGACGGGCAGGACAACATCTTCATCGTGGGGGAAACCGCCGACTCGATCGACGGACAACCCCAGTCCGGACAGGGGGACATGTTCTTCGTGCCATTCGACGGCGCTGGGAACAGGTCACCGGCGACGCTCCTGGGCACACCGGAGCGCGATGTCGCATGGGGAATCGCACTGAGCCCCGCGGGTTCTCTTCTCGTAACCGGCGAGACGTGGGGGGAGTTCGACGGAGGCACGAACGCTGGCAACGCTGACATTTTCGTCCTGAACCTCGAGTCCGACGGAAGCACCCTGTGGAGCCACCTGTTTGGAGGGACGACGTACGATCGTGGCAAAGCCATCGCGGTTTCGCCCCAGGGCATTTACGTGGCGGCCTACACGGGGAGCGACCTCGGAGGCCAGGCCAACCAGGGCGGCGCCGATCTCGCCCTCATCAAGTACGCGCCATCCGGCACGAGGGAGTGGACCAAGCTCATCGGAACGGCCGCGGACGAGCGCGTGTTCGGCATCGCGGTCGACCCCATGGGCAACGTGTACTTGGCGGGTGAATCTTCCGCCGACTTTGGCGGCCAAGCCAACCAAGGCGGGAAGGACGCACTCGTTGCCAAGTTCGACGCCGACGGGGAGTACCTCTGGTCGGTGCTCGTGGGAACCAGCGCCAACGAAGAAGCAAACGGCATTGCGGTCGACAAGAACGGTTGCGTGTTCGTGGTCGGCTACTCGTTGGGCGATCTCGCTGGCAACCCGAACGCCGGCGGCTTTGACCTGTTCGTGCTGAGTCTCGACCCCGACGGCAACGTCCGCTGAGCGGACCGGGCGCCTAGGTGCAGCGTGTCCGAAGTTCGTTCCGAGTTTGGCGGAGCACGTATCGACCAGCGTCGAGAGCAACCACAGAAGACACAGAAAGCACAGAAGGCTGTCGAGCGGAAGACAACCATTCTGCGATCTCTGTGTCTTCTGTGGTTCTCTGCTCCTCGCTCTTCAAGTGGCTAGGGCGGGCAGTAGGACGGCTCAATCATCCACCAGCCGCGCCTGGCCCCCGGATTCCAAACGACCTTCCCGCCACCGTAGTTGCATATGTGATAGCCGAACCACTTGCCCGTGCACCCTGTGTTACTCACAGCGATCTCGTCCGTATGACCCACGATGTGCTGGCCTGCGCAGAAGCCCTGCTCACGCAGCCGTTCCGTGACCGCCGCAAACCAGCTCTGACAGATTTCCTCAACCGTTGTGCCGGGGAATCCCGTAATCGTGCAGTCGGAGCCAGCGTTGCACCCCGATAGCTCCACCATCGCCGCGTTCACGGCCGCGTCCACGGCAGGGTCGGTGTCCTGGTACGCGCCGGCCCAACAGAAGAAGTCCGGATCAGGAACGCCCTGCGGGAATGCGCAAGGGCCGCCCGAACCACCCTGCCCTTCGCACGGTTCACCGCCGGCGCCGGCGCTTCCCCCCGTCGTCGCTCCACCCGAGCCGCCAGCTTGCGTGCCTGCTGCGCCCCCCGAGCCGCCGGGCTGCGCGCCTGCCGAGCCGCTCGCACCTGCTCCTCCGACGTCCGGCCACGACGCGTCCTGGGTCGATCCGCCCGATGAGGTACCTCCGGTACCACCGGCTCCGCCAGCGTCGCCGGCGTCGCTTCCGCTCGCGCCTATCGTTCCGCCGGTACCCGGCGGCGGCGAGGCCGTGGTTCCTTCACTCTCGCATCCCGCGCTGCTCGCCGTGACCCCTCCCGCCAACGCGATCACGATGACCAATCGATTCATGGACCGACCTCCACGGGAAAGTATGCGCCGATTCCTCCAGGTGACCAACCCGTCCGTAAGATCGTCGGCGCTCGGCAACGTCTCCACTTGCCACGTGTTGCCGTCCGTGGACCGGAGGTAGGCCTGCACCTTGTTGTGATCTCCGGTACCCACGCAGCGCGCGTCCGAAAACAAGAGAATCGACCCATCCGCCGCAAGAAGTTGCCTGAGGTGTAGACCCACAGGTGGCCATCTCCTGCTGGTCGCGCTTCGCACGCATAGCCACCCGATGTGCACGGCGTCTCCACCGGCGAGGAGAACCCCGCCCCATTGAACGTGGTTCCATAGACCTTGCCGCCCTTCTCATACGTCACGCCGTTCCAACCGGCGATCGTCCGCCACGCCGACAGCCGGCTCGCGCCGGCGATCACGCTGGGCCGCGCCCGCTCAGGCTCGCCGCGGATGCGATGGGGCCATCGACCACCGTCGCGGCATCGCACGCTGATAGGCTCAATGGACCGCCGTCCGGATCGCCACCGTCCGAATTGCCAGCATCCGAATTGCCAGCATCCGAATTGCCACCGTCCAGCGAGGTCGACCCGTCGTCCGCGTCCTCTCCCGAACCATCGACGCTGGCGTCCAATCCTCCGTCCGTGGCCAGCAACGAAGCGGCGAGCGCCCGTACACGATAAATTCGTTCATGCTCTCCCCCTCAGGGAACGACCACATCCTGCCGGACCCCGTTCGGCGTCAGGATCGAAGGCAACCCGTTCTCGCTCACCGCCACCGCGCCGTTGTCGAACGCCAGGCCCGAGAAGCCGAGTCGCTTCGCCGGCCATGTGTTCGTGATGCCCGAGAACGGGGGACACCTCCGAAGGAAGTAGAAGCTTTCCCCTTTGATGCCAGCAACACCCGTGCGAACCTGGACCGCGAACATGGCGACCCTTCCCCCACCCAAGGCCATTTGCATCGAGGACCTGCTCACGGCGTCCCCTGCGGAACGATATCTGCGGTGCGTGGCGCTACCAGGTAGACAGCCCGGGCTCGGGCTGTGCGACACCGGGACCGTGGTGTGGAAAGACGACGAGCGACTCGCGTGCGAGCTCTGGGTCTCCGCCGACGAACGACTCATCGCTTACCGGCGTGATGGGGCTCCGCCGTTGACGGTGCGCAGAGCAGGGCGTTCGCTGTCCGCGCCTTCGGACAAACCGGTCGTGCTGCTCGATGGCGACGAGTTGATGGTGGGGGATCGACACGTTCGAATTCACGTGCATGGCGTTGCTCCAAGTGTGCATGCACCAAGCCCGCTGCCCGTTCGCTCCACCGCGGCAGCGCGCATGACGGCCGTCGCGGCCGCCGCGGTCGCGCTGAGCGCGGTCACGGGTTGTGACAAGCCCAAGACCGCGTCGCC
>Ga0180009_10005118_pt1 | contig 14190 bp, 17 predicted proteins | sample OS_PC_MetaG_FD_123537 | JGI IMG/M metagenome (GOLD analysis project Ga0180009, IMG submission 123537) | Groundwater microbial communities from the Aspo Hard Rock Laboratory (HRL) deep subsurface site, Sweden - OS_PC_MetaG | ecosystem: Environmental > Aquatic > Deep subsurface > Groundwater...
GCTTTTGATGTAAAAATACCCAAACCCGTGCATTTTAACAAGTTTTTACGCATCCAGTTATCAACATAATGATGTGAATATCAGTTGATAATGTCGCATTTTTGAGAAAATCAGCAGACCCTAGTTATTCCGGATTTTTCCAACAATCCGGCAAAAATGTTGGAATATCCCGGAGTGTGTTCAGTTATGTGTAGGTGGCCGGAGTGTTACTTTGTTTCCCAAAAAAAATGCCCACAAGATCATTTGGAAATTAAAAAAAGTAAGTACATTTGAGCGTCAATAATCAACAACGAAACTATCATGAAGAATTCTCAGTTGAAAGGCTTGCTGCAGGTGGCAAATGCGAAGATTGAACTTGCGTTTAACACCTCCAGCCATAACGGAAATAAACGGAAGATTTGGGGTTAGCCGCTCGTTACCAGCAATTTTAAAAAATGAAACAATTGTTTTCAATATTGATTGCCACAATAATTCTGACCAGTTGTATGAATAACTCAGAACATGGAATTGAGGGAGATTGGTTAGGCTATAAAAGAACCTTTATGGTTGATAAAGACACCATGTTGGACAATTTTCATTTAATTTTATCCATTAGTAAAGACTCTATTAAAGCAATAAATTTCAAGTTTATTGCCCATGGATGTAGAGACTCCATTTCAAAATCATCTTATTCATTATTTGGGAATAGTTTAATTGTTTCATCTGATAGAAAATCTCCAGATACATTAGGAATTGATGTTTTGAATGAAACCACATTGATTTTATCCACTTCAAAAAGTAAGCACATATATTCACGCCTGGTAAAATTAGAAACCAAGTCTCAAAAAACAGAATTAGGGAAAAAAATGTTTACAATTTCTGACTCAACTCAAATTATTGATACTATTGAATTTTTAGACAATTCATCGCTATTAACATACAATTCCAAATTAGGTAGACCAAATCAGATTTTTGAATGGAGAGTTCGAAATTACTTAGATTATGAGTTTTTAATAATTGACAGTCAAGAAATGCCTGTGTTTCTTATTGATGCAATAGATACAAACCATTATGAATTGAAAAGAAACCCTGACGATAATATAGAATACAACTTAAATTCTATCGACTTTCAGGAAAAATTGACACCAAACATGCTATTTGGAAAATGGATTGGAAAAAGTAATGTACCTGACACGGATATTTCATTCAATTTCAGTACTGACTCTGTTCAACTGGATGAGCTTACAGGTGGTCTGATTGTAACAGGAACGTATTCATTAAATTTGAATGGAACAAAAATGTTCTGTTTCCACAAATATGCAGGTGAAGTAATATTTTACGAAATAGAAAAATTCAGAAATGATTCAATGTTTCTAAACAGACTTGAACCAATTAAAGATTCATTCCTATTGACCAGGGAAAACTAAAAAATGCTGACAACACGCAATAGAAAACACAAAACAGAAAATGCTGAAATTGAACGACATAACATTTAGTAAACGGCTTAATGGCTTGATAAGTAGGTGCTTCGAAATGCCCTACGTTTCTAATAGCCAAACCATAGGGTACAATGCCAAAACAACCAAGTGACACATTATGACAACATGAAAAATAGACAGAATAAAGAGAGAAGATTTTGGGATAGGTTCGCTAACTACTATGACTCTTTCATAGACAAAGTTTTCAGTAAAACATATAAGTCAATTCTTGAAAACATAAATTCAGACCTTGACTTAAACTATAATGTTCTTGAAATAGGAACTGGAACAGGGATTATTCCTTTTTCAATTTGCTCAAAAGTTTCTTCAATTACTGCGACAGACATTTCACCTGAAATGGTTCGTATTGCTAATCAAAAATTACTAAAATCAGAAATTAAAAACATTGAATTTCAAGTTCAGGATTCATACAATCTTACATTCCCAGACAAGTCGTTTGATGTGGTAATTGCTTCAAATTTACTTCACTTGCTTTATGAACCTGAAAAACCCATAAAAGAGATTAAACGGGTATTAAAAGACAAAGGGATTTTTATTGCCCCGACACTTTGTGTTGGAGAAAATATTAAAAGTAAGATTATAGCAACAATGATTGGTTTATTGAGTGGTTTTAAAGTAGTAAATAAATGGAGTTATCTAGACTTTAAAGGCATGTTGAATGACAATGGATTAATTATAGATAAAGAATTGAGGATTGAGGACAAATTATTAACTGCGTATATTGTGATGAAAAAATAACAAAGCACTGTGCCCTGATAGGAAAAAAGCCCGCAATCCCTTACTGGCCATATTGTCAAACGACCGCTAGCAACAACCGAATCAGAATTAGGCAAGATAAAATTTTGATCAAGTACCAAGTGTTGGTATATTTGCAGGAAAACATCTTTCAAATGGCAAAGAACACATCAATACTATTAGGGAATTATTTTGAAGATTTCATCAATTAAAAGATTAAATCAGGACATTATTCATCTGTAAGTGAAGTGGTTAGAGCTGCTCTGAGAATGTTCGAACATGAAGAAACGAAGAAGGATGAGCTTATCAAAGAACTTAAGAGAGGTGAGAAATCAGGATTTATCGCAGATTTCGACAGAAATGAATTCTTGATGAATATTCACCAAAAACACAGGACTGAATAATGAACTTTCTTATCAGTCAATTGGCAGGCCAGGACTTAGAAAACATTTGGATTCACACTTGTGAGAATTGGTTAGAAGCTCAAGCTGATAGGTACTTTAACTTAATTATGGATGAAATTGAGTATATTTCAATCAAGCCAGACTCCGGTTACGACTACAGTCATGTTAGAAAAGGTTATCTGCGAGCGAACTAAACTTCATTTAATGCAAAATGCAAAATGCAAAATTTAAAATGCAAAATTCAAAATGACACTTCCTAACTTACGAGTGTCCAAGCCAACAGCCAAAGCCAACCTTCCGCTATTTCCCCACTCCTACATGAGCCGGTAAGGAGAGATGTGCTTGTACCAGCATCCATTTTCCTTCAATTTTTTCAACTACGCCGGTAAATCGTAATCCGCTGTAAGTGTGGGCTTCGCCTTTGTAAATGAAATTGTAATTCAGGCGCTCGGCGAACCAGCCTGTGTTGCCGGAACAATTTATTTTGATAAACTGATCGGATACGCTGATGTAGGTCTCGCTGATTTGTGAAAACTGATTCTTTACGGCTTTTTTGATGTTTATCCAGCCCATCAGCTGATCTTCTGAATCTGTTCCGTATAAAATGATGTCGGAGTCGGGAGCCCAGATGTCTTGTATCAAATCAAAATCCTGACGTTCGTTAGCAATAACATATTGTTCGAGTAGGTTTTCGATGGCCAACTGATCATCCTTTAAGCTGGTTTGTTGTTCGCAGTCCTGACACGATGAAAAGACCAGTGCCAGGGCGACAAATGAAATGAGTAAATAGGATTTCATGGCGGTTTTATTTTGATGATTTTACTGCCGTGAAGATACGTATTTTTAGCCAAAAAGTACAGGAAAAGAGTTATTTAGAAGCGTTCCAATTAAAAAACTCTGATAATCATAATGATCAGTAAATAAATAAATTAAAAAAACATCTTTGTAATTTCAGCAAATAGTTGTAAAATTGCAGCCATTTTAAACCAACGACTTTCCATAGCAAATGAGTGATAGAGTAGGACAAAAAAATGGAATGAAAAGAACGGGTCTTTTGATGTTGATCTTATTCATTATCAGCTATAACGGTCTTTCACAACACCCTAATGAGGCCAATGATCACGCGCAGGAAAACTGGCAGGAAGAAATCGTAGTGCAGGACTTCAAGGCCGGCGACATGATTATTGAACACATCACCGACAGTTACGAATGGCATATCATCAACATTGGTCATACCCATGTGAGCGTTCCGCTTCCGGTTTTGCTTTACGATCAGGGTAAGTTTCATGCGTTTATGTCGTCGAAATTCCATCATGGCCACGATAGCCATCTGGGCTATTATATCACACACGAGGGGTTTAACTCGGGCAAAATTGTACGTAAAGACGCCGAAGGGAATGAGGTAAGACCTGATCTGGATTTTTCATTTACCAAAAATGTGCTGGCTATATTTCTGAGTATCTTTTTCTTAAGTTTGATTTTTATCTCCATCGCCAAGAGTTACAAGCGCAGACCGGGAAAAGCCCCCAAAGGGCTTCAGTCGCTGTTGGAACCCATCATCATTTTTGTTCGCGACGACATCGCTAAAGCCTCTATTGGTGAAAAGCGGTATGAAAAATACCTGCCCTTTTTGCTGACCATCTTTTTCTTTATCCTGATCAACAACCTGATGGGGATAGTTCCCTTTTTTCCGGGTGGAGCTAACGTAACCGGAAACATTGGCGTAACCGGCGTGATGGCCTTGTTTACTTTTGTCATAGTTACCTTTAGCGGAAACAAAAACTACTGGTTACACATTGTAAATGCTCCCGGCGTGCCGTGGTGGCTTAAAATTCCCATTCCACTCATGCCGGTGGTTGAGCTGATGGGTGTGTTTACCAAGCCTTTTGTGTTGATGGTTCGTCTCTTTGCCAACATCAGCGCCGGGCATATCATCATCCTCGGTTTTATCAGTTTGATTTTCATTTTTGGCGAGATCAGTACCGGATTGGGGTTGGGCGTATCGGTCGTTTCTGTTGCGTTCACCATCTTCATGGACTTACTCGAAATCCTTGTAGCCTTTATTCAGGCCTATGTCTTTACTCTGCTTTCGGCTTTGTATTTTGGCATGGCCACCGAGGAGGCACATCATTAAATTTAAAACCATTAATCACTAAATAACAAATAGAAATTATGGACTTATTAGCAATTTTACTTCAGGCAGTAACCGATCTCGCCCCTTATGCAAAAATGGGAGCAGGTTTGGGCGCAGGTATTGCAGCCATTGGAGCCGGTATCGGTATCGGACAAATTGGTCGCAGTGCTGTTGAATCAATCGCACGTCAGCCCGAGGCTGTTGGCGACATTCGCTCAAACATGATTGTTGCAGCTGCCCTGATTGAAGGTGTTGCCTTCTTTGCAATCGTTGTTTGTTTGTTGATTGTATTTATATAATCGCAACGAAAACATGGTATTAAACCTCAGCGGTTGGCTGGGGTTTAATATCTTTTTTAATGATCACCTTAAAAAGAAAACAATATGTCACTAATCAATCCCGGATTTGGACTGGTAATATGGATGACGCTCGCCTTTGGGATTTTGCTTTTTATTCTGGCAAAATTCGCATGGAAACCGATTTTAGCATCGTTAAAAGAGCGCGAAGATTCGATCGACAATGCCTTGCAGGCTGCCGAAAAAGCCCGTTTGGCCATGGAAGACCTGAAGCTGGGCAACGAAAAGCTGCTGCAGGAAGCTAAAGATGAGCGTGATATGATACTCAAAGAAGCCCGCAGGCTGAAAGAAAATATCATGAACGAAGCCCGTGAAAAAGCCGGTGTAGAGACCAAAAACATGATTCAGGGAGCGCGTGAACAAATCATTAGTGAGAAAAATGCAGCCATCGCAGAGATAAAAAATACCATTGCTTCTTATTCTATCGACATTGCCGAAAAGGTGTTGCGCGAAGAGTTAAAAGACAAAGGGAAGCAAATGGCTTACGCCGAAAAGCTGCTGAAAGAATCACGACTAAACTAATACCAACGCATGCGAATCAATTTGTTATCGAAAAGATATGCGCAGGCCGTTTTTGATTTGGCCGGTGAGTTTAAGCTGATAGATCGGGTGAATACCGACCTGCTGCTCGTGGGGCAGGTATTGGCCGAAAACAGACAGCTTAAAACTGTTATCAACAACCCCGTTATCGACACATACAAAAAAGTGAAGATACTTGAGCTCATTTTCAAAAAAGAGGTGAGCGAGCTGACCATGCGTTTTATCGTTTTGATCACAAAAAAGGGCAGGGAGTCGTATATTACAACAGTTTGCGAAGCTTATCACGACATCTACCAGGCCTATAAAAACATCCTTAGCGTGGAAATCACCACCGCAGTTCAGCTGAATGATCAGTTAAAGAAAGAGGTGATCGCCAAGATGGAAAAAGCCACCGACATGGAAATTGATTTGCTTGAAAAAGTGAACGATGACATCGTGGGAGGCTTTGTTTTAAAGTTTAAGGATTATAAATACGACACCAGTATCATCAACGAATTGAACAAGTTAAGGGAAGTATTTTCGCATCATCATTACATCAAGAAATTTTAATAAAGAAAAAAGATAGACTATGGCAGACATTAAACCAGCTGAAGTTTCAGCCATTCTTCGAAAAGAACTTGCAGGATATGAATCAGAATCTGTACTCGAAGAAGTAGGGTCTATTCTCCAAATCGGAGATGGAATTGCCCGTGTTTACGGCCTATCAAATGTGGAAGCCGGTGAATTGGTTGAGTTCGAAAAAACCGGACTCAAAGGCATTGTGCTTAACCTGGAAGAAGACAACGTGGGTATCGTGTTGCTTGGCGAAACCGAAGACCTGAACGAAGGGGACTCGGTAAAGCGAACACGGCACATTGCTTCGATAAAGGTAGGCGAAGGGCTCCTCGGTCGTGTGGTGAACACGCTGGGTGAACCCATCGACGGGAAAGGGCCTGTGTCGGGAAAAACCTATGAAATGCCTCTGGAACGTAAAGCGCCGGGCGTTATTTACCGTCAGCCGGTGAACGAGCCCTTGCAAACAGGGATAAAAGCCGTAGATGCCATGATTCCGATCGGACGTGGTCAGCGCGAGCTGATTATCGGCGACCGCCAGACAGGTAAAACGGCCATCGCTATCGACACCATCATCAACCAGAAAGAATTTTTTGAAAAAGGAGAACCTGTTTTCTGTATCTATGTGGCCTCAGGGCAAAAAAGCTCAACGGTAGCCAATATTCAACAGATTCTGGAAGACAACGGCGCTATGGCCTACACTACCATCGTGATGGCTTCAGCTTCCGATCCTGCCGCCATGCAGTTCTACGCTCCTTTTGCAGGTGCTGCCATCGGCGAATTTTTCAGAGATACCGGTCGCCCGGCTTTGGTTATTTACGACGACTTGAGTAAACAGGCCGTTGCTTACCGCGAAGTATCGCTGCTGCTGCGTCGTCCTCCAGGGCGCGAAGCTTATCCCGGCGATGTGTTTTATCTCCACTCACGCCTGCTCGAAAGGGCTGCAAAAATCATCAATGCCGATGAAATTGCGCAGCAGATGAATGATATACCTGAAAGCATAAAGGGGATTGTAAAAGGTGGCGGATCGCTGACAGCGCTTCCCATTATCGAAACCCAGGCCGGTGACGTAAGTGCCTATATCCCAACCAACGTAATTTCTATCACCGACGGACAGATCTTTCTTGAGAACGACTTGTTCAACTCCGGGATTCGTCCGGCCATCAACGTGGGTATTTCGGTGTCGCGCGTAGGGGGAAATGCCCAGATCAAATCCATGAAAAAGGTGGCCGGTACGCTTAAACTCGACCAGGCCCAGTACCGCGAATTGGAAGCTTTCGCCAAATTTGGTTCAGACCTCGACCCGGCAACAATGGCCGTGCTGAATAAAGGAAAACGCAATGTTGAAATCCTGAAACAGCCCCAGTATGCCCCCATGAGGGTCGAGCACCAGGTGGCTATTATTTACTGCGGATCACAAAACCTGCTGGCTAAAGTGCCGGTTGAAAAGATTATCGATTTCCAGTCCCAGTACCTCATGCACCTCGACACCCACCATGCCAAAGAACTGAAAGAACTGGCCGCCGGTAAATTTACCGACGAAATCACGGGTGTCCTTAAAAAAGCTGCTGCTGAAATAGCACGTCAATACGAAAAATAATACCATACTATGGCCAGTCTTAAAGAAGTTAGAGTAAGGATTGCCTCGGTAAACAGCACCCGACAGATCACCAGCGCCATGAAAATGGTGGCGGCATCGAAGTTGCGGCGTGCACAGAATGCCATACAGAATATGCGCCCTTACGCCAAAAAACTGCTCGAAATCATGCAAAATATAAGCAATGATCTGGAGAACAGCGAAGAGGGCCAGTTTTCGACAGACCGTGGCGACAACAGCATTTTAATCGTTCCCATCACCTCCAATCGCGGACTTTGTGGCGCTTTTAACTCAAGTGTGGTGAAAGAATCGCTCACCCTTGTCAGAACTACCTATGCGGCACAGTTCCAGGCCGGCAAAGTCGATTTTTATTGTATCGGGAAAAAGGGAGCCGATGGCTTGAATGCTGCCGGGATAAAACCAAAAACAATCAATGCCGAAATCTTCGATCACCTGAATTTCAGCGACTCCAACGTGATCGCCGACTTGTTCATGCAGCAATTTTCGCGTAAGCAGTACGATAAAATCATCCTGGTTTACAACGAATTTAAAAATGCTGCTGTTCAGGTGTTGAAGACAGACCAGTTGCTTCCGGTGGTTGAAAAGCCTGTTGAAAAAGCCCAGCCATTGAATGAAACGGAGTCAAACTATATTTTTGAACCCAGTAAAGAGGAAATTCTGGAAGCCATTGTGCCTAAAACCATTAAGGTACAGCTTTACAAAGCGCTGCTCGATAGTTTTGCCGCCGAACATGGGGCACGCATGACAGCCATGCACAAAGCCACCGAAAATGCTGACGAAATGCTGAAAGACCTGAAGCTTAAATACAACAAAGCCCGACAGGCCTCCATCACAAACGAAATACTTGAAATTGTTGGCGGGGCGGAAGCCCTCAAAGGATAAAAGGACGCTAATAATGTGTATGAGAAGCAGGTATAGAAATTGTACCTGCTTTTTTTGTCTCGTTTTGAACCAAACTGGGATAACTTGCTTTTTACTTTCGTTTAGATTACATTTGTGGTCATATAAGGCTCATCTTTAATCACAACCAAAATCATACGATGATGAAAAAGCTTAACTCTATTATCTTATCTGCTTTTTTCGCGATTTTTCTTATCCTCTATTTTGGGAGTTGTGAAACGAAGAAAGAAGACCCAAAACCAACAACACAGGTAGGCGACACGCTCTGGATACACACCAAGCCGACGCTTGAGAACACAACGTTTATATCCAACATGGCGCTGGCCATTGGCAAGGACGGAACGGTGTATTACGAAGCCGACGGAGGCACGCTGAACTGGGAATCGAGCCGGATTTACGCCATTAATAAAAATGATGGCAGCTTGAAATGGAAAACAGAACCTTTGGCCATCTGGCATCCCAACAGCAATATTTTAGTGGATGATAACGGGGTTATTTACATGTTATCGTACACAAAATTGTATTCCATTAATCCTGAAACGGGTGCTTTTAATTGGGAGTGGGAAGTGCCAACCACCATTCTGCACGAAGGAAATGAAGTGTATAGCTATGGTGAAGTTGGGGGGTTGGCTCTGGCCGATAATGGGGATTTAATTTTTAAAACAAACGGCTCGGGTGTTTATTATCGGGCTATGTATTGTGTAAGCCCTCAGGGAAATACACGGTGGTACAGGGTTATCGGCGCAAGCAGCAGTAACATTACCATCGGTTATTATGGTACCATATACGACTATCAGTCCGATATGGGAGTGAAGTATCTCTATGCTATTTATCCTGAAGATGGAAGTGTAAGGTGGCGAAAAAAACTAAACTATCATGGATCTGCGGCCAACAATATTGTTGTAAATCAAAATGGTCACCTGATTTGTAGCTCTTCTGATTCACTGGCCTTGATAAATGTGGATATAGGTGAATATGTCTGGAAAGTAGCACTTTCTGTTTCCGAAAAGCAGAAAATCGTTGATATCAATGGTTTTATCTATGTATATGATGTGTGGAGTGGTTTACATGTGATAGATTCCCAAAACGGCGTGGAGAAGGAAATCCTCAATATTGGCTATAACTGTATTACCGATGAAAAGGGAAGGCTGTACCGGGTAAGTTTAGATAAATTTAATTGTTACACTAACACTGGAGAATTGTCCTGGAGTTTTATTACTGGGGGTGCAAACCCGGCAGCCATTGCTTTGTCAAATGATAACATTCTGTATGTGGCAGGTAGCGATAAAGTTTTTGCAATTCAAGGCGATGCACCATTGGCACAAAATGTCTGGGCTTGTCCCACGCATGATAACCGGAACACTTTCAATTTCAGTAAGCACTAGCTGACCGGTTTTCTGCGATGCTTTAAGATTCTGCTTTTTAAGAAATTGCGGATAGGTTTTTTTGTTAATTCTTTTTCGGAGGTGCTATAATATAGTTGATCCTTTGTTTGATATTTTTTTTCAAATATTGTGAATCCTTTGTGAAACTCCACTGATTTCTCTGTGTTACTTTACTGAAATCGTTTTTGGCTATATCAGGAATTTAAAAGGAGATTTTAGGAAGTTACACGGAGTTGCACGGAGAAGTCACAGAGGTACACGGAGTGGTGAAACGAAAATGATGAAAAAATATAGAAGTTTTAGCTGTTTTGCTTGTGTTGCCACATCGAAGGTACAGAAAAGCAATAACAGCACCTCAAAAAAGGAACTAACCGTTTTGTTGTTTGGGTAAATTCATTTTAAAAAACCTACCTTTGCTCAAAACAATTTCTACTGCTGTGATTACAGTTCAACACATCAAACAACTGACAAAAGACCTCTATCCTGAGCTGGTGGCTATCCGCCGACATCTGCATCAGCATCCGGAGTTAAGTTTTAAAGAAGAAAAAACAGCCGAATACATCAGTCAGCTGCTTACAAGCTGGGGCATTGCGCACAAAACCGGGATTGCTGGTTTTGGTATTTCGGGTGTTATTGAGGGACAACAGCCCGATATAAAAACCATCGCGCTACGCGCCGACATGGATGCCCTGCCTGTTACCGAAGCCAACCTCATCGACTATAAATCGTTAAACGTGGGCGTTATGCACGCCTGTGGTCACGATGTGCACATGACGTGTTTGTTGGGCACGGTAAAGCTGCTTCAGTCGTTGAAGGGCCATTTTCAGGGAAGCGTTAAATTTATTTTTCAGCCCGCTGAAGAATCTTTACCCGGTGGGGCAAAGCAAATGATAGCAGAAGGGGTGTTAATGCATCCCGATGTGGACAGCATTCTGGGGCAGCATGTATTTCCTGAAATGGAAGCCGGGAAAATCGGTCTCCGCCCCGGTCCGTACATGGCTTCATCCGACGAAATCAACCTGACTATCCGCGGACAGGGAGGTCATGGTGCTATCCCTGATAAGGTAAACGACACGGTTTTGGCCATGGCGCACATTATTATCGCGTTACAACAGATCGTGTCGCGAAAAACTCCACCCCGCATTCCGGCGGTCCTCTCCTTTGGAAAAGTTCTGGCCGATGGCGCACATAACATCATTCCCTCAGAAGTGGTGGTTAAAGGCACTTTCAGGACTTTTGATGAATCGTGGCGCAATGCCGCTCATCAGCTGATAAAGCAGGTGGCCCAAAGCACAGCTGAAGCGATGGGTGTTAGCTGCGAAGTGGTTATCGATAAAGGCTATCCGGTGGTTGTGAACAACGCTGCCGAAACCGAGCGGGTGCGTGAAGCGGCGGTTGCCTATCTGGGAGAAGAAAATGTGATAGAGCTGGACATCAGGACCACTGCCGAGGATTTCGGGTATTTTTTGCAAGAAGTTCCGGGTTGTTTTTATCGGCTTGGAACGGGCAATGTGGAGAAAAACATCACCTCGAACCTCCACGCGAACACCTTTGACGTGGATGAAAGTGCTTTGGAAACAGGAACAGGACTAATGACTTGGCTGGCCTTGCGCAGCCTCGAAAAATAAATGGCTTATGCTTGTCGGTGAAAAATCATATCAAACTGTGTGGATGGAGGGGACAACGGTATTTATGATAGAACAAAACCTCCTGCCTTTTGAGTTTAAAATACACGAGTGTCCAACTTATTGGGACACGTGCATGGCCATTACCGACATGGTGGTACGGGGAGCCGGGGCTATTGGTGCTGCCGCCGGATTTGCCATGGCACAGGCCATCGTGATGCAGCGCGACCGCACACGGGCCATTACTATCCGTGAGGCACGACAGGACATCGAGTCAACGCGCCCTACAGCCCGAAACCTGTTTTATGCCGTCGACAGGGTGTACCTTGCCGGATTGGTTTCGCCGGAAAATGCTGTTGCAGAAGCCCAGAATGTAGCCCGGCAGGATGAAAATGACTCGAAGCGCATTGGTGAAATTGGAAGTGATTTGATTGGTAAAAAAGCCAACGTGCTTACCCATTGCAATGCCGGCTGGCTGGCTTTTGTGGACTACGGAACTGCGTTAGCACCCATTTACCTGGCACAACAACAGGGCAAAGAGGTTTTTGTATATGTTGACGAAACCAGGCCACGCGGACAAGGTGCGCGGCTTACCGCCTGGGAATTGTACAACGCGAAAGTCCCTCACGTCATTATCCCCGACAATGCCGCGGCTTCGCTGATGGCTGCCGGGAAAATTGATTTGGTGATTGTGGGAGCCGATAGAATAGCTGCCAACGGCGATGTGGCCAACAAGATTGGTACCCTTGATAGGGCTATCCTGGCCTATGAATTTGGTATTCCGTTTTATGTGGCAGCCCCCACCTCTACCTTTGATTTGCAGTGTAAATCAGGGAAATACATTCCTATCGAAGTACGAAGTCAGGACGAAGTGCTGTACCAGTCGGGGATGGATGTTAATGGAAACTTTTTAAAAGTCAGGGTATGTTCCCCTGGATCGGAGGCTTACAACCCGGCTTTTGACGTGACTCCTGCTAAATATATCACGGGGATAATTACCGAGAAAGGACTGATCAAAGCCCACCATCAGTCGATAAAGAATTTGTTCAAACAACAGTTAACCAGCGAATAATGATGTTTCAATATACCTATCCCAGGCCTGCTGTAACGGTTGATGCGCTCGTGAAAGGGCAGCGTGGTGGAGCGGATTATCTGGTGTTGATCAGGCGAAAAAACCCGCCTTTTGAAAATCAATGGGCACTTCCCGGTGGATTTGTTGACATGGACGAAACGCTGGAAGAAGCCGTGGTGAGAGAGCTGAAAGAAGAAACAGGACTGATATGCAAACACCTCAAACAGTTTAAAAGTTACAGCGCCATCGACAGAGATCCCCGTGGCAGAACCATTTCAGTGGTTTTTTCGGCCTGTTTAACCGACACCCCTGATATAGCCGGAGGCGATGATGCCCGTGAAGCGCGTTGGTTTCCGGTAACCGAACTCCCTGCTCTGGCGTTTGACCACCAACAAATTGTGGATGAATTTTTAACTACGAACCAAGCCTGATTTAGTTGACAATACGAAGAACCCCCACGTGGCTCAAACATTTTACGAACCGATTATTACGAAACGGACTTCAAAGTGGAGGAGATAAAGTGATTAGTCTGCCAAGAGAACACAAAATTTGGTGTACAAACCAAAAGGCAAGGGCTTGATGCGCCAACTATCAACGACAGATAGTGTTTTACTGCCAAACTCGTGAAAACAAAAAAGCCGCCTTTAGGGCGGCTCTGTGAGGCTTATCGTGTTGCTTTATTGTTGATTCACCATGTCCGAAGTTGAAAAGGGAATGTCGTCAATATAAGTTTCTTCTTCCAGCTGAAAATCCACTGCGTTGTTTACCACTTCCTCTGTGCTAAACGGAATGTCTTCTATATAGTCTTCTTCGCTCAAATCATAGCTTTGCACGAGTGTTGCGTCAAAAACGCTGTCGTATATATTTTCGGTGTTAAATGGAATGTCATCAATGTAGCTTTCTTCGGGTAAAATCATGAAATTGATGTGCGGATTGTTGGCATTGGCGTTGAGCACGGTGGCCAAAAGAACGAGGGCGATGGTGTAGTGTACTAATGTTTTCATGGTATTTATTTTTTATAGTTTCAACGTTTATGAAGCAAAACTACATCGGAAAACAGGCCGTGTAAATCTGAATTAGGCCAGTGGAGGTCTTCCTTCGGTGAATGGGGTCAGATGTCGGATTGTCGGCGAATAGGGCCTTGAGGGTGGTTAGGGTTGGTATCTGCTTTTGTGTCAGGCTTTGAACGATAATCTTTCAACCCACAAAGATTTGTAATTGGTGCTAAAATGCACATTATCAAAACCTAACTCCTTATAAAGCATGTGCATTATTAGCTGCGATTTTATTTCTTTCTCTTCTAGTCGTAATGAAATCTGCATTTCGCAATTAGGATTTCGTTTTCTTTAACAGCGTAAATTAGTCTGTGTTCACTGTCAATACGCCTTGAC
>Ga0180009_10005119_pt1 | contig 14184 bp, 16 predicted proteins | sample OS_PC_MetaG_FD_123537 | JGI IMG/M metagenome (GOLD analysis project Ga0180009, IMG submission 123537) | Groundwater microbial communities from the Aspo Hard Rock Laboratory (HRL) deep subsurface site, Sweden - OS_PC_MetaG | ecosystem: Environmental > Aquatic > Deep subsurface > Groundwater...
ATGTTGCTGGTAAACCTGACCATTATCACACCGGTTCCGGTAGCCATCGCCATAATGATAGCAGCTGCTTCAAGATGGGATCCGATATTAATCTCCCTGTTTGCCAGTTTAGGTGGCAGTTGCGGAGAACTCAGCGGTTATTACATCGGCTATATCGGTAAGAAAAAGCTCATTAGCGAATATACGGCAGGATATGAAAGAATCGCTGGTTGGACGGCTCGATACGGGTTATGGGTGGTTTTCCTTCTTGCCCTTCAGCCCATTCTGCCATTTGACATCGCTGGACTAATTGCGGGAGCTACAAGAGTATCGCTCTGGAAATTTTTTACAGCGTTGTGGACAGGAAAATTAATTAAATATATCATCATTTGCTATTTAGGAATTGGACTGATCCAATTTATGCCATGGAATTTAAAACTCTGAAAAATTAAAGGGTCATCCCAATGTATTGTAAGCTGGTCTCATTGAATATGCGGAGGGAGAGTTGTTACTTTGACAGAGTGGACATTCCTCACTAATCACGCTCTGGTGCTCAACTAGGTAACAAAGAATCACCGGGTCACTGGTGCCGAGCTGGCTAGGGCAATCGGTATCGCGGAGAGAACAGTAACAAGGGTTGTTGTCGAACTCGCCCGACGTGGCTACATCAGCAAGGAGAGAGAAGGTAGAAAAGTGAGGTATCATGTTAACCCTGATTTACCGCTTCACAATAAACTGTTTAGAGAGATTGTGATAGGTGACCTTCTTAAAATACTTGGTTGGAAGACGAGGCAGGGGCACACAACAGTGACTAAAGGTGGTGTCATAAACGCAGTCTTGTCTGACCTTCAGTCTTCACTATACTTTTCGCTACTTCGTTAAGCCAGATAACAAAGCGTCATTTAGTTCAGACCATCTGTATTGATCGCTTCTAGCCGTAGTGCCGACATCATACTTGCTGAAGAAAAATTGCAAACAATCGGTTGACGGTATGAAACTTTAAGGCATAGAATTAGCCATGCCTACCGGAAGGCGGCAGCATACCATTCCCAAGTTTTATCTGGAACAGTTCTTCCCTGGCTGGTGCTATCGCCGTGGTGCTAAATCACCACGTTATCATAATAAAGCCAAGGATGTGGCTGTTCAGATAGATTACTATGGTGGGCCAGAAGATGACCTCAAGATGCTGGATAAGATCAACAGCTTCATCGAAAATGAAGCAGCTCCGGTGTTGCAGAGGTTAGCCCATGATACGACATCAATCACCCTAGATGATTGGATCACACTATCATATTATTTTGCCAATATGTATGTAAGGACTCCGGCTTTCCATGAAAGTATGAAGCTAGATTTTCAGAAGACGACCGAACAATTAAACCGACTGGCCCATGACATGATGTCAGCTGTTGAAAGGGCTAAGGCTGAGGGGAAGGATATATCGGTTCCAGACATATTAACCGATGATTATTCGTCGGGATTTACAATGGATGAGTGGAATGAATGGGCAGAGGGATTGGAGACAGAACAAGGACGGCTTGGTATGACTGCTGAGTACTATAGCAATATGAAAGATATTGCTGAATATATCCAGCGAATGTCTTTATTCATACTCAATGCTACAAGGGGACTCTTTTTCGTCACGGCAGATAGGCCACTTATTTTACTCAGTATGTCTACCGATAGTACGCTCGGGGCAGGATGGGGAAAAGAGGATGCATTTGCAATTCTACCACTCGATCCTAAACACCTCGTGACAATGTTCTATGCAGGACCGCCTAGCGTTAGAGAAAAAGAATCATCCGCTGATGAGGTTCATTTTTGGAATCTTCAGATGATGAAGTACGCTACTAGAGAAGTATATAGCAAGCATCCGTATAATATAGCCTTAGATTGGATGCGTCAAAGGGGACAGTGGGCACCGTCAAAGAAGGGAAAAAGATAGGGTACTATTAGGAATGCCCATAAGCTCTTCAGCCCTATAAAAAGGTGCGCTAGATTGCACATCTGAAGGCTAGGCGTGAAACCGTAACATAAGGAACCTTATAACTGGACTCCTTTTCGGGGGGGTCAATCGATCTGCCACACCCAGCCTCCGGCAGACATTCTATCATATTGTTTGAGATACAAGGTCAATATTGACTAATTGACCTTTACAAACTTCCTTAAAGATTTGTGCCCTAGGTCTTTAGGCATGGCAGTAACATAAATGTCACCACGTGAATCAACCGCTGCGACATGGGGTGTGATGAAAGGAAATACTCCTTCTCCTTCATTGTTATACCAGCGGGCAATCAATTTCCCATCAATGGTGAATATGTCTAGTGACTGAGTAAGCCATTCAGGAACATATACCTTTTCCTCGTTGTCAATGAATGTGTAGCATGGACTCGGCAAGTCGGTCTGCCATTCACTTAGGAAGTTGCCTTGAGTATCAAAAATCTGAATTCTGAAGTTTTCGCGGTCGGTAACCCACACTCGGTCATGTTTGTCTACCCAGACAGAATGAGGGCATATGAAATGGCCAGGTGCGTCACCAATTTCGCCCCAGGATAAAATTAGCTTACCATCAGAGGAAAACTTGTGTATTCTTGCGTTGCCGTAGCCGTCAGCTACGTATATCTCTCCCGAAGGAGTTACAAATACGCCACAAGGAGTATTGAAAGGTAGTCCAATGCGTGTTTTCGACCATTCATAGTCTCTCGCCCTTGCCCATCCCTCATATCTTCCAGTGTAGTGTTCAGGGTGTACGACACCGGGGAAGCCGGTACTGGAAGGTTTGTCCATATTACCCAGCACTTGAAGCAACTTACCTTCAAAGCTAAATTTCATGACCACATGTCGATCACGGTCTACACAGTAAATAGAGCCGTCGGGACCAACATATATGCTATGCGGCATCTTAATCTGGCCCTCTCCATCCCATGACGTCAGTACATTCCCATCCCGATCAAATATTATTATATGAGGATTGCTCCAAGCAGACACGTATACTCTATCTTGAGCATCAATCGCTACGGCTAGAGTGTCGCCCATTATTACGCTCTCAGGACACCTTGCCCAGTCTTCAACAAGTTCATAAGAGTGCTTACCGGCGGTATATTTCATTTACGGGTCTCCTCTTTTGTAATCGGATCTTGATTTTAAGAAAGGTAATTACTTATTTACAGTCTCGTGCTATCAATCCCAAAGCATCCTGCCAATCGTTTTTTCTGGCCCACCGTCTGAGGTAGCGCCTATAATATCTAAGACTAACAACCTCGACTTGGTTTTCCCCGCTTTCAGTTTGAGATAAGGTTACGGAGTCATTATTACTATGTTTATGTTCGCCGTAAATACTTGGTATTACACTTCAAATACCACCTCCTTCTAGCCGTTATTATTGGCTGACTGGCTAAGAAGACCAACGGCCTAGTTTCAATAGTCCCATACTAGCCTTGCTATAGTATATAACAAGTGTTTTCTGTGACCTGCTCCCACAAAGGATACTACTTCTTAAGTTAGAGTTACCGTCATTCTAGCCACAGGAGCAGATGGAAGATAACTCAAGGAGCTATGCGATATTTAGTCTCATCTTATCCACATATATTCGTTATACCGCCATCAACAAACAAGGTTATCCCTGTTATGTACTTTGCTTCATCTGAAGCAAGAAATAAGGCCGCGTAAGCTATATCCCAGGGTTCGCCCTGCCTGCCGGTAGGACTCCTAGCATCCCGTTGACGCCAGAAGGCATCAGGATCGGTGGCGTGTATATTCTTATATGGTCCGAATGCGAGTCTCGGGGTTTTTACAAGCCCAGGTAATATGACATTTGCTCGAATCCCTTTTCGTACGTATTGTGCAGCTATCTCCATGGTTAGAGCATTTACTCCGGCCTTCGATACAGTATAAGTAGTCATTGGAATCGTTAGAGTATTGACTCCAGCTTTCGATACAGTATCAGCGGTCCTTGGAACCGGTTGAACTCTTACGGAACCAATAGAAGAAACATTTATTATGGAGCCACTCTCTTGTTTTTCCATATATGGAAGTGCATACTTACAGGTTAAGAACATACTTTTTAGGTTGACAGTCATTACAGTGTCCCAAGTTTCCTCGCTAGTTTCAACTATTCCGCCTCCTCCCGACATTCCCACATTGTTATGGAGAATATCAATCCTACCGAAGGTTTGGATGCATTTTTCTACTATATTTTTACAATCAATTGATTTTGATACATCGGCCTCATATGTAATGCAATCCCCACCTTCCTCGTCAATTAAATGCTTGGTCTCTTCACATGCTTCAAGGTTACAGTCAACTGCCATGACACTGGCCCCTTCTCTGGCATAAAGAATAGCTGACGCTTTCCCATTTCCTATACCTGGGCCTACTGACCCGGCACCAATAACAACTGCCACCTTACCTTTAACACGCTCTCCCATGATTTGTCCTCCTTTTTATAACGATTACGATAATGGAGTTACAATTCGTTATTCTTACGGTGCGATTCGGATTAGGCGTTTGCCGAGATTTTCGCCGCGATAGAGGCCAGCTATAGAGCCGGGGGCCTGCTCGATACCTTCAAGAATGTCCTCACGGTACCGAATCAGGCCCTCCCGTAGCCATTGAGTAAGTTCTTTTAAGGCTTCGGTATAGCGCTCGGTGTAATCAAGAACGATAAAACCTTGCATACGTGCTCGTTTTACCAGAAGACGGCGTTCAACCCGGGGACCCTCTGGAATTGGGTCCCAGCTGGCGATGGAAACAGTCCCGCAGAGCACCACCCGAGCGCCCACTCTGAGGTGTTTCAGTACTTCGTCACTGATTCTTCCGGCGGTATTGTCGTAATAAACATCAACGCCTTCCGGGCAGGCAACTGTCAGCGCTGATTCAAAATCACCAGCTTTGTAGTCGATGGCCACGTCGTACCGAAACTCATCGCGGCATAGCCGCACCTTCTCAGGCCCCCCCGCGATGCCGACGGTACGGCAACCTTTTATCTTGGCAATTTGGCCCACGCACGAGCCGACCGCACCCGCGGCAGCCGAAACAATCACTGTTTCACCGGTTTTGGGCTGACCGACTTCCAGCAACCCGAAATACGCGGTCAGGCCGTTTGACCCAAGGACACCAAGCGACGTCGAGATAGGCAGGTCGGTTTCAGTGATCTTTTCTTGAATCACCTTCGCCTCGACTGACGCATAGTCCTGCCAGCCGAACATGCCCATGACGTACTCACCCGGTCGAAAATCGGGATGGCGTGAGGCCTCCACGCGACCAACCGCGCGCGCACGCATCACCGAACCGACTGGAACCGGCTCCATATAACTGGTAACGTCGCTGATCCAGCCGCGCATTGCCGGATCGACCGAGAGATAAATGTTGCGTACCAGTACCTCGTTTTCGCTTGGCTCTGGTACGGGCGCGTTGACAATCTCAAAGTGTTCAGCTTGGGGAATGCCTGACGGTCTGGACTTTAGTCTGACTTGGCGATTAATATTTTGTCCCATAATTTTACTCCTAAGGCTATTTGTTAGGTTGATGAGGATAATAAATCATGCTTATCTTAATGTCAATAGCTTTAAAAGAGTATAAAATTACCTAAATTGTCAAATTTCATTTGTGGGCGGCGGGGCAAATATACTTGATTGGCTTAATTTACTATAACGGTGGGAAAGGAGTTCTAAGTTCCTTCCCAGATTCTTTAAGTGCCCTGTCCCTTATTGTTTTTAACATTGTGCTGAATTGTCGGCGTTCTTCATCAGACAGAGCAGACATTATTTTATGGATGGAATCTCTTTTGATTGCTTGACTATAGGCTTCAGAACCCTTTTCCGTTAATTCGATTCTTACTAAGTTCTTTCTGTCCAAATCTCTTACCTTCTTCAACAATCCTTGTTTCTCCATCCTGCTAATTATTTCAGATACAGAATGAGACTCCCTTAGAAGCCGACGTGATATCTCGGCAGGTGTTACTTTATCACCAATTGCCCGAATAATAAATAAAACAGCACTCTGTCTCGGAGATAGGTTATAACGGCGTAATTCTTTCTGCCTCGCTTTATACATTGCCTCCCGCGCCTGAGCCAGTAGCATCCACAGTTCATAGTCTTTGTCTTCAGTAAAATCTTTCATGTTCTCCCTTTATTTCGAATTTTCAGTCACTGGCAATGCATTGAGTATCCCTTTTACGATCAAGCTTGGTTACCAAAAACCTATTACGACTCTTGGTATCAATTTTACTTTAAATTTAATGAACGGTCTAATTACCACTCATATAGTAAGAATGGCTTTAGCTCATCTTATTAAAAGCACTCAAATATGTATTGACAAATATGGTAGAATGAGCATTGGAAAATCGGGTACTAGTATCGCATATGAATATCGTGACCGATTATCCAATAACAAGCTACAAAGACGTTGGCTAGAAAAGGCGGATAATTTGTATTGGGGTAGTAAGGCAACTATTTAGCGTGTGGCTTCCTGCAATTAAAATAGCTGCGAATCAATCTGACTGATCTGAATTTTGGTTGGCCACCAAATAATAGAAAAAAGGAGGTGGTAGTTTTCGATAGATTAAAATCTTACACGGCATAGCTCAGATATTTCAGGAGGATGAAATGAATAAAAGAAGGATATTAGCTTTTGTTATGGTGGTGGTGCTGGTGGGTGGCTTGGCGGCGGCTTGTGCGGCACCCGCGCCAGCTCCAGCACCTGCACCAACTCCAGCACCTGCACCAGTTCCAGCACCTGCACCAGCACAACCCGAAAAGGTAATTAAGATCAGGCTCCAGTCCTTCGCTCCAGCCGGAGACCGTAGCTTTCAACAAACCCAGCGCTTCGCCGAGACGGCAACAGCTTTGAGCAATGGTAGACTCGATATAGAAGCCTACGCTGCTGGTGCCATTCTCCCGGTCAAGCAGGAACATGAGGGGCTGCTCAAAGGTGCCGTGGAGGCAATCCACGCCCCCTACGGATGGGCGGAGGGAATCTGGCCCGCGGCACAGTTTATCTCAGCAACCCAAACCGGTATCGGGCTTACGGGTACGCAGTTTATCTACTGGGACCGCGCCGGAGGCGGACGTGAACTGGCACGGAGAGTCGTCGAGAACGACCCTGTCGTGTTCGTTGGACTCCTGACTGTCCATCCAGCCGAGATATGGGCGCATACTAATAAAGAACTGAACACGCTCCAAGATTTGAAAGGTCTCAAGTTCCGCTTCGGGAGCACCCGTTTGGCCGAAATATATGAGCCGCTCGGCGTGGCGGGTGTGGTCATCTCCGGTGCTGAGGTTTATGAATCCATGCAGCGCGGAGTAATAGACGCTTTCGAATACATCACGCCTTCGGTAACCTGGGGCATGGGCTTCCATGAAGTGTGCAAATACATATACCTCTCGCCAATGCGCCAGCCACATGACGGCCAGGATCTCTTTTTTAGCAAGGACGCATGGGACAAACTTTCCCCTGACCTGCAGCAGCTGATGGAGTCCGTCTGCAGAGATATCGCGCCAACGTTTTTCGCTGAAACGCTGTTGCTGGACGCCGAGGCCCTGCAAAAAATCAAGGACTACGGAGTCGAGGTACGGCAAGTGCCGGCGGAGATTGACGCAGCTCTGTACGACTCGGCTATGGAGTGGACTATGGAGAAGATAGCCACGGATCCGTTCTTTGGCGAGATCCAAGACTCACAATTAGCCTGGGCCGAGGTATGTAAGGCGGCGGGGATTCAGTAGTTCTGAGTCCCTCGAAAAACAGGCTCCCCGGTGAATGGGCCGGGGGGCCTGCCTGAATACTCCGGAGAGGATAGTAGCTGATGAAAACTGTGGTCAAAGTCATCGACTCCGTTAGCGAGTATACGGGAAGGGGCGTGCTCTGGCTGACTGTAGCTCTCGTCCTGGTGCTCTTTTACGAGACCATGGCCAGACAGCTGTTCACTGCGCCAACGCAGTGGGCGTTCGAGACCGCGGAGATGATCTTTTGCACCATAGCCGTGCTGGGATGGGCGTACGTTCACCGTCACCACGGGCACATTCGGGTAGACGTTTTCTACGCACGCCTATCCCCGAGAGGGAAGGCGGTTGCTGATGTAGTCTGCTCGTTCGTGTTTCTCGTCCCCTTTCTTGTATATTTAGTCCCCACTTCATTTAGTAGTATGATGTTGTCCTGGAGGATTAACGAAAAACTGATTGAAAGCACCTTCATGCCGCCCGCCGCTCCTATAAGAACAGTGATTGTGGTGGGTGTTCTCTTATTTACCCTTCAGTGCGTGGCCCAATTCATTCGTGATTTATACTTTCTGCTGAGGAACAAGCCTTATGATTGAAATTAGTCCTGAAGTCGTTGCCATCATCTTCATTGTCGCCATATTCGCCGGCATCTTGACTGGCTTTCCTCTGGCGATAACCCTTGGGGGGGTGGCCGTGGTGATGGGTTACCTCTTGTTCGGGCCTAGCTCTTTCGAGATTCTCTACACGCGGGCCTTTCACCTGCTGATGAATTACACCCTTGTGGCGGTACCATGTTTTATCTTCATGGGCAGCATGCTCCAGTATTCTGGCATCGCCGAAAAGATGTATGACGCTCTCTATCTATGGCTGGGTGGCCTGAGAGGTGGTTTGGCCATAATCACTGTGATCATCGGCACAGTCCTGGCCGCCGCCGTGGGCATAATCGCTGCTTCTATCGCCATGCTAGCTCTGGTGGCTCTGCCCGCTATGGTCAGGCGTGGCTACGACAAGAGTCTGGCCTGCGGCGCGGTAGTGGCCGGGGGGTGCCTAGGTATCCTGATTCCCCCTAGTGTTATGCTGGTCCTCTACGGGCCCATGGCCTGGATATCAGTGGGCAAATTATTCATGGCCGCCTTTTTCCCCGGCTTTATGCTGTCGATATTATACTGCTCTTACATTGCCATTCGCTGCCGACTTCAGCCGGATCTGGCGCCGGCTATACCTGCCGAAGAGAGAAGAGCCCCTTTCATGGTAAAGACAGTGGTGGCGGCAAAGGCAGTACTGCCAACAGCCCTGCTGATTCTCGCTGTGCTGGGCGTGATTTTCCTGGGGATTGCGCCACCGACCGAGGCCTCGGCAAGCGGCGCTGTTGTGGCAACCGTGCTGGCCGTCGTCTACCGGCGGTTTAGCTGGCGGGTGCTTCGGGATACCGCGCTGGAGACGCTCAGACTCACCGCTATCATATTGCTCATTGGTAGTGCCGCCTTTGGTCTTGTCGGCATCTTTATCAGTGCTGGAGGGGCGCAGGTGGTAGAGGATCTTATCCTGGCCACACCGGGCGGGCGGTGGGGGTCTTTGGCCGCGGTCATGTTCTTGGTTTTCCTTTTGGGATTTTTCATCGACTGGATAGGCATCCTTTTCATCATCGTGCCCATAATCTCGCCGCTAGCCCCAGCCATGGGTTTTGATCCACTGTGGTTCGCCATAATGGTTTGTGTCAACCTTCAAGCGTCTTTTATGACGCCCCCTTTTGCCCCAGGGATATTTTTTCTGCGGGGGACGGTCAGTCCTGACCTAGGTATTTCCATGGAGGATATAATACGCGGAGTGATTCCCTTCGCACTTCTAGTACTAGTGGGGGTTGTTCTCTTGGCAGTGTTTCCGGAGATCGCCCTCTGGCTACCGGCTCAAATGATAAAATAACTACTCGTTCTGAATAGCATTAGATAATTGCTGAGGTCGAACAGATAAAGTATGTGTTCAAATTTTGGGAAAACGGCGAGCAGTTTCGTCTCGCCAGCGAGCTGATGATATTCAGCAGAGATTTTTACTATTAAGGAGGGTTGAACCATGGGAGATCGGTTGAAAGGAAAGGTGGCGATTGTCACCGGTGCCGGGTCGATTGAGCCGGGCATGGGGAACGGCAAAGCCACTGCCATTGTCTTTGCGAGAGAAGGTGCCAGGGTCATGGCGGTCGACTACAACCTTGAGGCGGCTGACGAGACGAGGCGGCTCATCGCTGAAGAGGGCGGGGAATGCATCACCTTTAAGGCCGACGTAACCCGCGCCGATGACTGTAAGAGCATGGCGGAGACATGCCTCAGCACATTCGGTAGGATCGACATTCTTCACAACAACGTGGGCATCGGTGGTCCCGGGGGCCCGGTTGAGACCAGCGAGGAAGACTGGGACCGGGTGATGGATGTTAACCTGAAGAGCATGTTCCTGACCTGTAAGTATGTGCTTCCCCACATGGAGAAGCAGGGGAGTGGCTCCATCATAAATATCTCTTCCATCAATGCCATAGCCATTAGGGGCCCGGCCGTGGCCTACTCCACATCCAAGGCGGGGGTCATCGCCTTCAGCCGAGAGGTGGCCTTTCAATATGCCGACAAGGGCATCCGGGCGAATGCCATACTTCCCGGCCTGATAAAGACACCCATGGTGGCCGCCTCAAGCAGGAAGCGCTACGGTGACGACGTCGAACAGACATGGAATTTGCGCGATGCAATGAGTCCCACCGGCAAGCAGGGTCAACCGTGGGACATCGCCTATGCCGCCCTGTTCCTAGCTTCCGATGAGGCGAAATACATATCGGGTACAACCTTGATTGTGGACGGCTGTATTACGGGGACCATGTGGGGAACGGAAAGGACTGAGCAACAGCTACTTGATCTCGCCCGGTATACCGCATCGCGGGGAAAAAGGTAATATCATGTTCAACCTTAAGTCAGCCGATAACACAGAAATAATCAGATGGGTCAATACTCTAGGTGCCCATGGACTCAACCAGCTAAGTGTTTTGACCACGCAGGGAAGGGATATCGAGGAAATGTGGAAGAGGCGGGACGCCATGTCGCCTATCGGGAGGCAGGGCGAAGGCTGGGACACCGCCAACGCTGCTACGTTCCTGAACTCTGACGAGGCGAAATACATCACCGGAACCACCTTGATAGTTGATGGCGGTATCTCGCAGACGATCCGGTCATGGTGACCGGGTTTCATATTTTGGAAAAGGGTATTATATAATTAATAGTGGGGTGATTATAACGGGCTGATATTTAAATCTATTCACTCTCAGACCCCGCTGATTAATCCCAGTTATGGAGAAGGGAGCAACTATGGCTATTGAAAAGGAAAAACTGATCTGGATGTTTCGAACCATGGTCCGCATCAGGCGATTTGAGGAACGTGTTTCCCGCGAGTTCGCTGATGGGAATATACCCGGCAGTGTTCATCTCTACATCGGTGAGGAGGCAGTGGCCACCGGGGCAATTGCCCACCTGAAAAAAGAGGACTACATTATGAGCACCCATCGTGGCCACGGGCACCTTATCGCCAAGGGCGGTGAAACCACCAAGATGATGGCGGAACTGTTTGCCAAGAAGACCGGCTACTGCCTGGGCAAGGGAGGTTCCATGCACATCGCCAATATCGATATCGGCATACTGGGTGCCGCCGGCATCGTTGGCTCGGGAATCCCTATTGCCACCGGAGCCGGACTTTCTGCCCAAATGAGGGGAACCGACCAGGTTACCATCTGCTTCTTCGGTGACGGTGCCTCGAACACCGGCCGCTTTCACGAGGGAATAAACATGGCCTCTGTCTGGCACCTGCCGGTCGTCTTCATCTGTGAAAATAACCTCTGGGCGGTTTCCGTGCCCACCAGCATATCTTGTAACGTATCCAACATCGCCGACCGAGCCGTTGGCTATGGCATCCCTGGCATCGTGGTTGACGGCATGGACGTCACCGCGGTCTATGAGGCGGCCGGGGAGGCGGTGACCAGGGCGAGGAATGGACAGGGTCCGACCCTGATTGAAGCCAAGACGTACCGCTTCCGCGGCCATTCTGAGGGAGTCGATGGCCCTCGCCCCAAGGAAGAGATCGAGTCGTGGATGAAGCGTGATCCGATTCCTGCGTTCAAGAACAGGCTTATCGAGATGAAGGTGCTGACCGAAAAGAAGGCTGAAGATATTGATAAAGAAGCGCTTGCCGAAATGGATGAGGCGGTTAAATTTGCTCAGGAAAGCCCCTTCCCCGAACCGGAAGAGACTTTGGAAAACGTTTATTCATAGGAGACAGGCATGAGAGAGATAAATATTCGACAGGCGATTGGTGAAGCCCTCGACGAGGAAATGGCCAGAGATCCCGCGGTGTTCATCATCGGTGAAGACGTGGGGCCAATGGGCGGCCTGATGGGAGAAATCGGTGGCCTGTATCAGAAATATGGCATAGACAGGGTCAGGGATACCCCCCTCTCCGAGGCAGCCATACTGGGCGCTTCCATCGGCGCGGCCATCACCGGAATGAGGCCGATTGCGCGAATGCGATTTGCCGACTTCCTGGGGGTGGCCTGGGACGAAATCATGAACCAGATGACCAAGATGAGATATATGTTCGGGGGCAAAATTAAGATGCCCCTTACCATGGACGCCCTCACCGGCGCCGGACGACGTTCCGCTGCCCAGCACTCCCAGAGCATCGAGGGCATGATGATGTGCATCCCGGGACTGAAAATCGCGCTCCCTTCCAACGCCTATGACGCCAAGGGACTGCTCAAGACCGCCATCCGCGATGATACCCCGGTGATGTTCTTCGAGCACAAGCGGCTCATGTGGGGCGGCCCCACCAGCCAGGTGCCTGATGAAGAATACCTGGTTCCCTTTGGTCAGGCAGAAATCAAGCGAGAAGGCACTGATGTGACCGTGATGGCTACTGCGTACATGGTTACCATGGCGCTCAACGCTGCCGAAAAACTGCAGCAGGAAAAGGGAATCAGCCTGGAGGTCATCGACCCGCGCACCATCGTGCCCTTCGATAAGGAAACAGTGCTGAACTCGGTGAAAAAAAGGGGCGGCTGGTCTGTTTCACGGAAGAATGTGAGAGCGGCAGTTTCGCCTCATACGTAGCCGGTGTCATGGCAGATGAGGCGTTCGATCATTTAGACGCCCCCATTAAACGGGTGAATGCCCCCAATACCCCCGTGCCCTATGGCATAGTTATGGAAGACTACTGGATTCCCGATGAGAACCAGTTGATCAAGACGATAGAAGGGATACTGTGAACTCTGGAAGAAGATTATGAAGATTGAAAACATTCAGAAAAGTGTGAAGGAAATAACCAAGGCCTGAACGGATAGAAAAGGCCTCTAATACCACAGGACTTTTATACAGGAGGACAAGCAATGGTCAAGGAAGTACACAAAGTCGTCAAGGAGTCCGGCGGGTACCGCATCATCATTGCCAACTCGGCCACATCCATTGATGATAATAACAAAAAAGATGTGGTGGTAGACGGTTCCCATTTCGGGCTGAATGTGGGCCAGTATGCCTTGCAGGCGAAAATCCGCGGCATGATCGGCAATGATGCCGGCATCGGTCTTGAGGAGGCGGGAATCGCCGGTCTGAAACTCCTAGGCCAGCACGGAGTCCCGGGGGCAGCGGTATCGTGCATGTCGGCCAAGATTGGTAACGGCACCGCTACCTATGAAGAAGGCGTGATATCAGTCGCGAATGAGACAGCCAAAATACTGGGCATCACTAAAGGGATGTCCGCCAAGGAAGCCGCGGATAAAATGTTCGAGGCCGCGCTTAAACAGAAATAAGCATCGTTGAGTTCATCGGGAGGTACACTATGCAGCACGGACAACAAAAAGTAGTGAAAACGTCTGGGAAATCCAGAATCATCATCGTGGAAACCAGTTCTGACGTCAATGAAAGCAACAGCAACGACATCATTGTGACCGGCTCACACCAAGGCAGCGGGAGCTACCTGGCGGGATGCAAGGTTAAGGGAGCCATTGGCAACGACGCAGGGAAAGGGAAGCAGGACGCTGGCATCGCCGGTCTTAAACTGCTCGATGAGCAAGGTATCCCGGCAGCCGCCGTGGGCAACATGACCGCCAAAATCGGCAACGGCGACAGCACCTACGAACAGGGTAACATTTCCGCAGTCAATGAAGCGGCCAGAAAGCTGGGCATCAGCGAGGGGATGTCCGCCAAGGAAGCAGCCGATAAAATGCTCCAGGCACTAGCCAGATAGCACATTATTGGTTCGGAAGGAAGCACACATAGATGAAAGCACTGCTCAAAACAGGTAAAGAACCGGGATTTGAACTCAAAGACGTGGGTGTGCCAAAATCGGACCCAAGGATGTGCTGATCAAAGTGAAGGGCATCAGCATCTACGCCAGCGATATCCTGTAAATCGTCAGGGTGACAGCGGATATATTTATTGGCGAACTCAATTATCAGTTGAAGCGAGACTTTAAT
>Ga0180009_10005120_pt1 | contig 14183 bp, 14 predicted proteins | sample OS_PC_MetaG_FD_123537 | JGI IMG/M metagenome (GOLD analysis project Ga0180009, IMG submission 123537) | Groundwater microbial communities from the Aspo Hard Rock Laboratory (HRL) deep subsurface site, Sweden - OS_PC_MetaG | ecosystem: Environmental > Aquatic > Deep subsurface > Groundwater...
AAAAAAGGGTTTCCCCACAATCGGGGGCTAAATGGCCGATAAACTATGGGGCGGGCGGTTTTCCGAGGCCACGGACAAGTTGGTGGAGGCGTTCACTTCCTCCATCCACGTGGACCGGCGGCTGTATGCCCATGACATTTTGGGCAGCCAGGCTCATGCCCGGACGCTTGCCAAGGCCGGGGTGCTGACCGAAGCCGAGGCGGAAAAGCTCTGCCAGGGCCTGGATCAGGTCAAGGCGGAGATCGAGGCCGGGGACTTCACCTTTGACCCGGCCCTGGAGGACATCCACATGCACGTGGAGTCCCGGCTCCGGGAGGTCGTGGGCGAGGTGGCCTCCCGGCTCCATACGGGCCGGTCCAGGAACGACCAAGTGGCCACGGATATCCGCCTTTGGATGAAGGACGAACTGGCCGGGGTCCTGGGCCTGCTCCGGGACGTGCGCCTTGCCTTGGTGTACCTGGCCCAAGGGCACCTGGACTGCTTCATGCCCGGATACACCCATCTCCAGCGGGCTCAGCCCGTGCTGGCGGGCCACCATTTCATGGCCTGGTACGAGATGTTCACCCGGGATTCCCGGCGCATGGAGGGCGTGCTTTCCCGCACGGACGAAATGCCCCTGGGCAGTGCGGCCCTGGCCGGCACCACCTTTCCCCTGGACCGGGAATACACGGCGAAGCTCCTGGGCTTTTCCCGGGTGTGCGCCAACAGCATGGACGCGGTGAGTGACCGGGATTTTGCCCTGGAGTTCACCTCGACTGCTGCCATCGCCATGATCCATTTGTCCCGGGTGAGCGAGGAGATCGTCCTGTGGGCGTCCCGGGAGTTCGCCTTCCTGCGCCTGCCCGACGCATTCGCCACGGGCTCGTCCATCATGCCCCAGAAAAAGAACCCGGACGTGGCGGAACTGACCCGGGGCAAGACCGGCCGGGTCCTGGGCTCCTTCGTGGCGCTTGCCACCCTCATGAAAGGCCTGCCGCTCGCCTACAACCGGGACATGCAGGAGGACAAGGAGCCGCTTTTCGATGCAATGGGCACCCTGAAATCCTCCCTGGCGGTGTACGCCCGGATGCTGCCGAACCTGGAGCTGATTCCCGAACGCACCCGGGCGGCGGCCCTGGACGGGTTCCTGGACGCCACAGACCTGGCGGATTATCTTGCCGCCAAGGGCATGCCCTTCCGGGACGCCCACCATGTAGTGGGTGCCGCCGTGTCCCGGGCCCAGGCCCTGGGCAGGGAATTGCATCAGCTTTCCCTGGAGGGGCTGCGGGAATCGTCGGACCTCATCGGGGCGGACGTTTTTGCTTTTTTGTCCCTGGAAACCATGGTGAACCGCCGGGACACCCTGGGCGGCACGGCGAGCCGGAGGGTGGCCGAGGCCATAGGCAAAGCCCTTGAGGACCTTTCGGCGGAGACGGATTAGCCATGCCCGTTTTTCAGCCAACAAAGAGGGGCTGCGTATCTTCTCCCACGCTTCCCTGCGCCCGCGTCATTCCGGCGAAGGCCGGAATCCAGAACGCCCGGGTTGCCTCAAAATCCCTGGATCCCGGCCTTCGCCGGGATGACGGCTGCAGGGGGCGGCTTTTTTGTCGGAGTAATCTGCGGTTTCTCTTCTGTCTTTTGTTGCTGGTCCCCCTGGCGGGTTGTGGCAAAAAAGCCCCGCCCGTGGCCCCCAGGGCGGTGACTCCGGGGGCGGTGTGCGAGGTTTCCGCCCAGTTGGACAACGGCCGGGTGGACCTCTCCTGGCAGGCTGATCCCTGCGGGGAAGGGGGGCCGGCCGTGCGTTTCCGGGTTTTCCGGTGCCGGCGGCGCATCCAGGGCGCGCCTTGCCCCGAGTGCCCCTGCTCGTATTCCGCCGTGGCCGTGCTGGACAACAGCCCGCCCGTGGATACGCCCGGGCGGATGCGGTACGCGGACTTTGTCCGACCCGGCTTTGAATACCGTTACCGAGTGGTTCCCGTGGGGCCCGGCGGCCGCCGGGGACCGGAATCCGAAATTGTCAGGGTCCCCTGGCCCCTGGAGGAATAGGACGGACATGCACCACTTCCACTACAAGGATTCGGAACTCTTTTGCGAGGACGTGCCCCTGGCCGAGATCGCGGAACAGGTGGGCACCCCGGTTTACATCTACAGCCGGGCCACCCTGGTGCGCCATTTCCAGGCCTTTGACCGGGCTTTTTCCAACATGGACCATTTGGTGTGCTTCTCGGCCAAGGCCAACACCAACCGGGCGGTCCTGGCCCTGTTCGCTGGCCTGGGGGGCGGGCTGGACATCGTGTCCGGCGGCGAGCTTCACCGGGGCCTGGCTGCGGGTGTGCCGCCGGAGCGCATCGTGTACTCGGGCGTGGGCAAGACCACGGCGGAGATGGAGTATGCATTGAAATCCGGCATCCTCCTCTTCAACGTGGAGTCCGAGGAGGAACTCACGGCCCTGGATCTGGCGGCAGGGAAGCTGGGTGTCCGGGCTCCGGTGGCCCTGCGGGTGAACCCGGACGTGGATGCGGGCACCCATCCGTACATCTCCACGGGCCTGAAGAAAAACAAATTCGGCGTGCCCCGGGAACTGGCCGTGGAAACCTATCGCCAGGCCCACCGCATGGAAAACATCGAGGTCAAGGGCATTGATTTCCACATCGGCTCCCAGATCACCCAGACCGGCCCCTTTGTGGAGGCTGTGAGGAACGTGGGGAAACTGGCCCGGACCCTGCTGGACGAGGGCATGCCCATCCAATACCTGGACGTGGGCGGCGGCCTGGGAATCCCCTACCGGGACGAGGACCCGCCCCTGCCCGAGGACTATGCCCGGGCCATGGAAAAGGACCTGGCCGGCCTTCCCCTCACCCTGATCCTGGAGCCGGGCCGGGCCCTGGTGGGCAACGCCGGAGTCCTGGTGACCCGGGTCCTGTACAACAAGACCGGGGCCAAGAATTTCATCATCGTGGACGCGGGCATGAACGACCTCCTCCGCCCGTCCATCTACCAGGCGTTCCATGCCGTGTGGCCCGTGGCGGACAGCGGTCGGGCCCTTCGCGTGGCCGATGTGGTGGGGCCCATCTGCGAGTCCGGCGACTTTTTGGCCAAGGACCGGGAAATGCCCGTGATGGAGCCCGGGGAACTCTTGTCCGTCATGAGCGCCGGGGCCTACGGGTTTGTCATGTCCTCCAATTACAACTCCCGGCCCCGGACCCCGGAGGTTTTGGTGTCCGGTGGGCAATTCGCCGTGGTGCGCGCCCGGGAGACCTACGAGGATCTCTGCCGGGGCGAGAGCATCCCGGACTTTCTGGAGTAGGTGAATGGCCTTTTCCTTTTGGAAGATGAGCGGTTCGGGCAATGACTTCATCCTGGCGGACAACCGGGATGGGGCAATCCAATACGAGGACATGCCCGCCCTGGCCACCCGGATCTGCGAGCGGAAGATCTCCGTGGGCGCGGACGGGCTCATCCTCATCGAGAACGGTCAGGGCGTGGATTTCATGTGGCGGTTCTTCAATGCCGACGGCTCGGAAGCGGAAATGTGCGGCAACGGCTCGCGCTGCGCGGCCCGGTTCGCGCTTGAAAACCACATCGCGGGCAGGACCCAGAGCTTCCTGACGCTGGCCGGGGTCATTCGGGCCGAGGTTTTGGAAGGCTCGGTGAAGGTGCGCCTCACCCGGCCGGAAAACCTGCTCCCGGAAATCACCCTGGACGTGGACGGCAGCCAGGTCCGGGTGTTCTCCGTGAATACGGGCGTGCCCCACGCGGTGGTGCGGGTCACGGACCTGGAGAACACGGACGTGGACGGCCTGGGCAGAAAGATCCGGTTTCACCCCCGGTTCGCGCCCGCCGGGACCAATGTGAATTTCCTGGCCGTGGAAAACGGGCAGACCCGCATCCGGACGTATGAACGGGGCGTGGAGGGCGAGACGCTCGCCTGCGGCACGGGGGCCGTGGCATCGGCTCTGTGCCGGGCGGCGGCCGGGGGCGTTGCCTCCCCGGTCCAGGTCCTCACCCGGGGCGGCGGGGTGCTGACCATCCATTTCACGAAAACCGGGGACGCCTTTGACGAGGTGTACCTGGAGGGTGACGCCCGGATCATCTATCGCGCGGAACTGGGCGAGGACGCCTGAGAGCGGCCGCCCCCCCAATTCCCCGAACCCATTGAAAATCAAAACCAACGGAACCTGAAACCAGGGAATCCCATCCAGTAAGGAATGCGTCATGGAGAAGTTCGAGAGGGCCGAGCGGCTGAAGAGGCTTCCCCCCTATCTGTTCGCGGAAATCGACCGGAAAAAGGACGAGATGCGGAAAAAGGGGGCGGACATCATCAACCTGGGGGTGGGGGACCCGGACAAGCCCACGCCGCCGCACATTGTGGCCGCGCTGCAAAAGGCCGCCGCCGACCCCCGGTATCACCAGTACCCCTCCTACTCGGGCATGGGCGCGTTCAACAAGTCCGCGGCCCGGTGGTACAAGACCCGCTTCGGCGTGGATCTGGACCCCGTGGGGGAGGTCATCACCCTCATCGGCTCCAAGGAGGGCATCGCCCACATGCCGCTCGCCTATGTGGACCCGGGGGACCGTGCCCTGGTGCCGAGCCCGGCCTATCCGGTGTACAAGGTGGCAGTGGAATTCGCGGGCGGAGAACCGTACATCATGGACCTGACCGCGGAGAACGGCTTTCTCCCGGACCTGGAAGCCATCCCGGAAGACGTGGCCAAAAAGTCCCGTCTCATGTTCATCAACTATCCCAACAACCCCACGGCCGCCGTGGCGGACGGCAGGTTTTTCGAGAAGGTGGTGGACTTCGCCAAGACCTACAACATCGTGGTGTGCCACGACGCGGCCTACACGGAAATGGCCTTTGACGGGTACCGGCCGCCTAGTTTCCTGTCCACCCCCGGGGCCCGGGATGTGGGCGTGGAGTTCCACTCCCTTTCCAAGACCTACAACATGACCGGCTGGCGCCTGGGTTTCGCCGTTGGCAACCCGGAGATCATCGGCGCCCTGGGCAAGGTCAAGAGCAACATCGACTCCGGCGCGTTCGACGCCGTGCAGGTGGCCGGCATCGAGGCCCTGGACGGCGACCAGACCTGCGTGAAGGAGATGTGCGCCCTGTACCAGGGCCGCCGGGACGTCCTGGTCCAGGGCCTCAGGTCCCTGGGATACAAAGTGGACCCGCCCAAAGCCACCTTCTACGTGTGGATGGAGGTGCCCGGCGGCAGGACCTCCTCGGAGTTCGCGGGGCTCCTCCTGGAAAAGGCGGGCATCGTGACGACGCCGGGGGTGGGTTTCGGCCCGGCCGGGGAGGGGTATGTCCGCTTCGCCCTCACCGTGGACGAGGCGCGCATGGCCCAGGCCGTGGAGCGGATAGGCAAGATTGGACTATAGGCATTTGGCATACGTGGGCTTCGGCTCCAACCTGGGGGACCCGGTGGCCAACTGCAGGTACGGGCTGGACAACCTGAACCGGTCGTGCACGTGCCGGGTTCTGGAGGTGTCCCCCCTGTTCCGCACCGAGCCCGTGGGATTTGACGGCCAGGACTGGTTCGTGAACGGTTGCGCGGCGGTGGCCACGGATCTTTCGGCCGAGGATTTTCTGGCCGAGCTGAAGGCTCTGGAGCGGATCGCCGGGAGAAAACCCGGCCGCCCGGTGAACGGACCCCGGGAACTGGACATGGACATCCTGTTCTTCGATGACCTGGTGCTCGAGTCCCCGGACCTCGTGGTGCCTCACCCCAGGCTCCACAAAAGGCGTTTCGTTCTGGTTCCCCTTTGTGCTATAGCTCCGGAATTGGCGCACCCGGTGCTTGGGAAGACCGTGACCGAGCTATTGACCGGGCTGGAAGATGACAAACGGGTAAGGCCATGCTCATGAGGCTCATCCTGTTCGGGCTTATCCTGTACTTTGCATGGAGGGCGTTGAAGAATCTGATCCTTCCCCCCATGGAGGGGCGCGGGCCCGTGGACCATGGGCCGGAGCAGATCGACGACGTGATGGTCAAGGACCCCCAGTGCCAGGTCTACATCCCCATGCGCCAAGCCATTTCGGCCAGGGTGGGGGGGGAGACCCTGTATTTCTGTAGCGAGAGCTGCCGCGACCAATATCGGGAAAATCACTAACCGCTGCGGACGGCTTCCCCGTCCGGGCACGGAGGCCTCACCCCATGAAGTTTTTCATCGACACGGCCAATTTGGATGAGATCAGGGAAGCCATGACCATGGGCGTGGTGGACGGTGTCACCACCAACCCGTCCCTTTGCGCCAAGGAGAATGAGCCCTTCGAGTCCCTCATCAAGAAGATCTGCGCCCTGGTGGACGGGCCGGTTTCCGCCGAGGTGGTGAGCGAGGACGCGCCAGGCATGCTGGCCGAGGCCCACGAGTTGGTGAAGATCGCGGACAATGTGGTCATCAAGGTGCCCATGACCCCCGAGGGCATCAAGGCCACCAAGGCCCTTTCCGACGAGGGCATCCAGACCAACGTGACCCTGGTGTTCTCCCCCCTCCAGGCCCTCATCGCGGCCAAGGCCGGCGCCACCTATTGCAGCCCCTTCGTGGGACGCCTGGACGACATCGCCCACGATGGCATGGCCCTGATCGAGCAGATGGTCACCATCTACAACAACTACGGATTCGACACCCAGGTCCTGGTGGCCAGCGTGCGCAGCCCCATGCACGTGCTGGACGCCGCCATGATGGGCGCCGATGTGGCCACGATTCCCTTTTCCGTCATCAAGAGAATGATGGGTCATCCCCTGACGGACAAGGGCCTTGCGGCTTTCCTGGCGGATTGGAAGAAGTCCCAGAAATAACAGCATCCCGGAGGGGGCCATGGATACCAAGCGGTGGGCAAGAGAATGGCTCATGGATCCCAACACCCTCACCCTGTACCGTGTGGGGGCGGCTCCGGCCCTGGTCATCCTGCTGCTCTGGCCCAACAAGGTTTTTCTGTGGGCGGCGGCCATCGTGTTTTCCCTGGCCGCCATCACGGACGGCCTGGACGGATACTACGCCAGGCGCCTGGGCCGGGTTTCCAACCTGGGCAAGTTCCTGGACCCCCTGGCGGACAAGCTTCTGGTGGCCTCGGCCCTCATCATGCTCACCTCCCTGGGCTTTATTCCCGGCTGGGTGGTGTGCGTCATCGTGGGCAGGGAAATCGCGGTCACGGGACTCCGGGGCATTGCGGCGGAAAAGGGCGTGGTCATCGCTGCGGAGACGCTCGGCAAATGGAAGACCGGGTTCCAGATCGCGGCCATCATCCCCCTGCTGATCCACCATCCCTATCTGGGCCTGAACTTCCATGCCATGGGCATGATTTTCCTGATTTTCGCCGTGGTCATGACCATCTGGTCGGGGGTGAGCTATTTCGCCAATTTCTTTGCCCTGATTCGCTGAAACCTAGGCCTTGCAGGCATTTTGGGGGTTGACAAAGCCAGGCCCGATAGGTAGTTAAAGGGCCGCGAGCGGGAATAACTCAGCGGTAGAGTGCGACCTTGCCAAGGTCGAAGTCGCGGGTTCAAATCCCGTTTCCCGCTCCATTTTTTTTGGCGGCATAGCCAAGTGGTAAGGCAACGGTCTGCAAAACCGTTATTCCCCGGTTCAAATCCGGGTGCCGCCTCCACGGTGAATCCAGCCGGGCCTTCGGGGCCCGGTTTTTTTGTGCCCGTTTTCGGCCCGCGTCCCCCCCCCAGCCATTGACGAACCGGACATTTTCAGGGACATTGAAGCCCTTCCTATCTGGAATCTTTTTCAATCCGGTCTGGCCCGGGAGACCGGGCGCCGCCTAAAGGAGATTTGAAAGTGAAGAGAGGGGCAGACCTTGCCTTGTGGTTTTTTTGCATCGCCCTGGCGGGCTGCGCCTCCGGCACCGGTCCGGCCGCATTTCCGGAGAAGCCCGGCCGGGAGGCGGAAGCCGGGCCGTCCACCCGGTACGAGGAAAAGGTCCGGGTCTACACCGAGGCCATCATCAACGAAAAGAGCGGAGAGCAGGCCTACTTCCAGAGGGGCCTGGCCTGGGGCCGCCAGGGCAAGTACGACCGGGCGGAGAATGACTTTTACAAGGTGACGGAGATCAACCCCCGGAACGCCCTGGGCTACATCAATACAGGCGTGGCCCTGGGCATGAAGGGGAACTACGAAAAGGCCCTGGCCGAGTACGACAAGGCGCTTTTGATCTCTCCGGAATGCGCGGTGGCCCGATACAACCGGGGGATCATCCGGGCCGAGCTGGGGGATCTGGCCGGGGCCATGGAGGACTTGAACCGGGCCCTCGCCCTGAACCCGGATTATTCTCTTGCCTACATGCACCGGGGAACGGTTTTTCGTAGGCTGGGGGAGGCGGACCGGGCCCTGGAGGATTTCAACCGGGCCATGGAACTGGCTCCCAACGATGCCAGGCCCTACTATCACCGTGGCCTGGCCATGGCCGACCGGAAAGAGTGGGGCCGGGCCATCGAGGACTTCACCCGGTCCATTGAGCATGACCCAACCGATGCCGAATCCTTTCTGCACCGGGCCGAGGCCCTGGCCAAAACCGGGGGCCTGGGCGAGGCCATCCAGGACCTGGGCCGGGCCGTGGATCTGGATTCCCGTTACGCCGAGGCCTTTCTCCGGCTGGGCCAGATCTACCTGGAACGCGACGATGCCGGCAAGGCCATCGCCAACCTCACCAAGGCCGGGGACATCGTGCGCATCACCCGGTTTCTGGACCGGGAGATGCTGGCCAAGTTTCTGGAGATCAACCCCTGGCTTCCGGAGATCTATTACTACAAGGCCCGGGCGTGGAAGGCCAAGGGCCGCTACAAATGGGCCCTGGACGACGCCCGGGAGGCCCTGAAGCTGGAGCCGGAAAACAGGAACTACCAAATTCTGGTCCGGGATCTGGAGGCACTCCTTTAGCCAGCCCCCCGGTTTTTCCCACGGAACAAAGCAAAAGGCCCGTCCGAAAGGACGGGCCTTTTGCTTTGGGGTAGACCGGGGAGATCCCTGAAGTCGGCGGAAGGAAGGCCATCGCTTCCGCTCAATTTCCGGCGGCGGGCTTTTGCAGGATGCGGTCCAGGTACACCCTGGCCTGTGGAAGGTCGGGGTTCATGACCAAGGCTCTTTGGAGGTACCTGGCCGCCTCGGCCAGGCGGCCCATCTGGGCCAGGGTGATGCCCACGTTGCTGAAGACTCCGGCGTCCATGGGCGTAAGCTCCATGGCCCGGCGGAAATGCTCCAGGGCCTTTTCCCGGTTTCCGGACAGGAGCAGGGCCACCCCCAGGTTGGTGTGGGCCGGGGCGTAATCCGGCCGCACGGCCAGGGCCTTTTCAAAGGAGGCCATGGCTTCCTCCTCCCGTTCCTGCCGGAGGAAGAAGATCCCCATCTTCAGAAGGACCTCGGGGTTGTGGGGAAACTCCTCCATTGCCCGGTCATATAACATCTCAGCCTGATCCGGGTGCCCGGCGGATTCGGCGGCCCGGGCCAGGCCCAGGAAGGCCGGAAGGGAGCCGGGGGCCAGGGCCAGGGTGCGGATGAAGGCGGCCCGGGCCCGGGCGTATTCCCCCAGGTCGGTATAGGCCTGGCCCATGATGAGAGGGATCCTGGCCTGGCCCGGGGCCTCTTCCAGGGCCTTTTGGGCTTGGATCAGGGCCTGGCGGGGCCTTTTCATTTCCAGGAGGATCATGGCCAGGTTCACCCGGGCCTCCACCAGGGCCGGATCGAGGTCCAGGGTCCGGGCCAGGGCGTCCAGGGCTTCCTGCGTCTTTCCCTCCTTGGCCAGGACGGTTCCCAGGTTGAACCAGCCCGGAGCGTAGTCCGGCCGCATGGCCACGGCCAGTCCTGCGTGGCGCAGGGCTTCCTCATGGAGGGAGAGATCCGCCAGAACCCCGGCGAAGTTGGCGTGAGCCTCGCCGTACATGGGGTGGATCTCCAGGGCCCGGCGGAAGTACTCCACCGACTCCTCCTTCCGCCCCATGCGGGCCAGGGTCGCGCCCAGATTGTGGAAAGCCGTGGCCGAGGGCGGGTCCAGGGTGGTGGCGATGCGGTACTGTTCCATGGCCTCGTCCGTACGCCCCTGCCGCTCCAGGGCGGTCCCCAGAGCCGTGTGCCCCCGGGAGTTTTGGGGCCGTTTTTCCACCGTGTCCTGCCAGATGGTCATTTCGGAGCGAAAGTCGCGGTTCCGGAGAAACGTGGCCGCCCCAAGGGCCGCGGCCGCAGCCAGCACGAAAGCCAGGCCCGCCGCAGCCAGTCTTTTTCGGGTCCGGGCGTCCCGGGATTTTTCCGTAGCCCAAAGGATCAGGCGATAGCCTCCCAGGACCACCACGGCCGCCACGGCCGCCAGGGGCAGGTACATGCGCCTTTCCCAGATGTAGAAGGGCAGGGGCATGATGCTGGAGGTGGGGGCCAGGATGAAGAAGAACCAGAGCCCCGCGAAGCCTGCGGGCCTGCGCCGGAAAGCGGCCCAGGCGGTGGCGGCGAAAAGGATCGTCAGGAAAAGGGCTTGGGGCCAGGCCCGGCCCAGGGAAGCCTCGGCCCATCCGTAGTCAAAGACCAGGGGCGAGGGCCAGAAGGCCAGCTGGAGGTAGTGGACGATGACCGTGGTCTGGGTGACCAGGTAGCCGAAGGGTGTGGAGGCCGCGTTCGGCGTGGCCCGGGAGGTGTCCCCGGCCGCCACCTGGGCCACCAGGAGCGCCAGGGCCACCAGCAGCCCGGCATACAGCACCGGCGAGGACTTCAGGGCCTGCTTGGGCTTGGGATGCACGAAGATCATGTCAAAGCCCAGGACCAGGAACGGGGCCACCACCATGACCTCCTTGGCGGCCCCTCCCACGATCATGGCCCCTGTGGCCGCCAGGTGCCATGGCCAGGACCGGGCGCTCTCCCATCCCCGCAGGGCCGAGTACAAGGTGAGGATCAAAAACAGGCCCATCATGGATTCGGCCCGCTGGGTGATGTAGGTCACAGCCTCGGTGTGCAGGGGATGGACCGCCCACAGGAGGGCGATGGCCAGGGCCAGGAGATCGGCGTGGCGGCCGAAACGGTGGGCCAGGGGCGGCCTGGCCAGGGTGCGCCGCACCAGGCCGAACAGGGCCAGGGCGGCCAGGAGATGGACCAGGAGGTTGAAAACGTGGTAACTCCAGACCGAAAGGCCGGAAATGGCGTAGTTCACCGCAAAGGACAGATTCAGAAGCGGCCGGCCCCCCACGTGGGAGCCTGGGGGGGGGAACAGGACGCCGGTGAGGGGCATGAGGCTGCGGACGCTCCTGGACTCCACGATGTTGGGCACGTCGTCGTAGAGGAAGGGCACGGAAAACGAGTTGGAATAGGAGGCCAGGACCGCCGCCGTTATGAGGAGCATGGCCAGGCGGCGGATGGGGAAGCCCTTGGCGGGCGTTTCTGGAGTCATGGAGCGGTCCGTTTCCCGGTTGTCGGTGTTTTTTTCGATTCTCAGAGGAGCGCCAGTTTAACCGGAACCCTGCATACTGGCAAGGCGTGAACCAAAAAGGAGGAAAATCGGGGTCATGGAAGAGAACATGAATCTTTATCTCTCCCCCACGCCGGTCCTGGACTCAGATCATCCCGTTGTGGCGGAATTCGTCCGGGAGGCTGTCGGGGATGCGGTCACCTTGGAGGAAAAGGCCCGGCGGATCTTCGTCCGGGTCCGGGACCAGGTGGTGTATGATCCCTATTCCCCCTTTTACCGGCCCGAACACTACCGGGCCAGCAACGTCCTCTCCCGGGGCCGGGGCTACTGCGTGAGCAAGGCCGTGGTCCTGTGCGCAGCGGCCCGGGCCGTAGGCGTGCCCGGCCGCCTGGGGTTCGCCACCATCCGGAACGCGAAGGCCCCGGAAACCATCCGGGAGATGCTGGGCTGCGACCTGTTCGTGTGGCACGGGTACGCGGAGCTTCTGCTTTCCGGCCAATGGGTCAAGGCCACTCCGGCTTTTGATTGGCCCGTGTGCGAGCGCCTGAACATGGCTCTTCCCGAATTCGATGGGAAGACCGACTGCGTTCTGCCCTCCACGGACCTGGCGGGCCAGCCTCTGGTGGAGTACCTGGAATACCACGGAACCTACGCGGACCTGCCCCTGGAGCGGCTCCTGGCGGGATGGGGGAAGGTCTACGGGGAGGGTCGCGTCCGGTTCTGGCAAGAGGCCATGGAAGCGGCCGGGGATCAGCCCCTGTCGCCCGAGGGCTGATCCAGGATGTGCCGGGCCAGGAGGCTGTCTTTCCAGTAGGCGTTGTCCGGCCGGCGGAAAAAGGCCTGGAACAGGGCCAGGCTTCTTTCCCGTTTCACCCCGCCGGTCACGGAAAGGCCGCTGTCCCGGTACAGGGGGGGCAGGGAGGCAAGGTCCACGGAGGTCCCGCCGCCCATGACATCCTCCAGGGCGTACACCACCCGGGTGATGCCGTGGATGATCAGGGCCCCCAGACACATGAGGCAGGGCTCCATGGTGCAGTAGGCGGTAATGGAACCCGGGGCTTCCCGGCTCCAAAATTCCTCCAGACGGGCCAGGGCCGTCATCTCCGCGTGCCACAGTTCTCCGGCCGGGCCCTGGGCGGTCCTCTCCCGCGCCCCGGTGGCCAGCAGCCTGCCGGCGTCATCCACCAGCAGGCAGGCCACGGGGAACTCACCGGCCTCCAGGGCCTCACGGGCCCGGTCCAGGGCGAGATCCATGAAACGGGAATGGTTCTGGGGGGTGTTCACGGGGTTTCCTCCCGGGGATAGGGCTGGAGGAAAATTAAGCACCAACCGGCCCGAATTGCAAGAACCAACCCGGGCTGCCACCCCGGGCCGCTATAGGGCCCATCCCCGCGTTTTCTTGACAGTTCGCGGGATGCGCTGGTAGAGGTATGTCAGCTTGGAGCCCGTCCCGAGGCGGCGGGATTTTCAGGATGGACCCCAAAGCCTTTGGCGGTCCGTCCGTCAAAACAGGGTTGAATTCAGCCGGACCTTAGAAAGGAATGCGCCATGCCCAGCAACATACTCGTGGCGGTGGACGATTCGGAGAACAGCCAGAAAGCCGTGGATTATGTGACCGCGAGGCTGCCCAAGGACAGCCGGGTTCTTGTCTACTCCGTGGTGCCCTCGACCGCAGCGGCCTGCGACATCCAGGACCCGTCCCTGAGTCCCCTGTTCAAGCAGAACCGCCAGGCTTTCTGCGACATGGATTCGGCCCGGGAGAAGATGCTGACCAAGTTCGCGGAAAACGCCAAGACCTGCCTGGTGAACGGAGGATTCGACGCGGCCCGGGTGGAGGTCAAGGTGGAGCACAAAAAGCTTGGCGTGGCCCAGGACATCCTCAATGAGGCCCGGGCAGGCGGATTTGACACCATCGTAGTGGGCCGCCGGGGGCATTCGGCCATCCGGCAGTTCTTCTTTGGCAGCGTTTCCAACAAGGTCACCCAACTGGCCAACGATCTCACCGTGGTGGTGGTGGACTGAGTCACCCCTCCGGTATTCCGGGGCCCCACCCGGGCCCCCGGCAGCGGCCTTGTCCCCCCGTTGCCCATGGCTTTTCATGGCCCATCCCCAGGTAAGACACCTGCCGGGCAGGCACTGCGCCAGTTCGGGCTTGCGGGACCTGTGCGAGCATCACGGCCTGTCCTTTTCCGAGGCCATGTGCTTCGGTCTGGGGGCCGGCCTGGGCATCTGGTACTTTGATCCCGGCGGCCCCAGCCGGATGGTGCACGTCCGTTCGGCGGACGTGGAGGATCGCTTCTTCACCCGCCTGGGCTCCTCCTTTGCCTGGGAGCGGTTCGACAACCCCGGAGATGGCGAAAATGCCCTGATCCGGGCTCTGGATGAGGGCCGGCCGGTCCTGCTCCAGACAGACATCTTCCATCTTCCCTACTACCGGACCAGCACCCATTTTCCCGGACATGTCATTGTGGCCTGGGGCTTTGACCCCGGCCGCCGGGTGTTCTTTGTCACGGACACGGAACGGCCGGAAGTCCAGGAGGTGCCTTTCAAGGCCATGCGAAAGGCCCGGTACGCCGTGGGCGGGTTCCTGGATATGCGGGGCAACCAGTTCGCGCCCCAAAGCCTGTCACGGCCCGGGGATTTGGCCGCCCTGGTCCGGGAGGCCCTTGTGGAGAACAGCGCCCGTCTCCTGAACCCCGGCCCGGATCACCAGGGCCTGGGGGCTCTGGAAAAATGGCTCTCGGAGCTGGACGCCTGGGCGGGGTTTGACGACTGGAAGTGGACGGCCCGGCTCGCGTACCAGGTC
>Ga0180009_10005121_pt1 | contig 14181 bp, 10 predicted proteins | sample OS_PC_MetaG_FD_123537 | JGI IMG/M metagenome (GOLD analysis project Ga0180009, IMG submission 123537) | Groundwater microbial communities from the Aspo Hard Rock Laboratory (HRL) deep subsurface site, Sweden - OS_PC_MetaG | ecosystem: Environmental > Aquatic > Deep subsurface > Groundwater...
AATTCTTTTTTTGCCCAGGCGCAAATGGTCTCAAATGCCTTGAATTTCCATTTAAAAGGAAATTCAAGGCATTGTAAGGGCTTTACATTATGAATACAGCATCCTTTGGCGGTTAAAAATATACACTCGCCATTGTCTTTGTCAATTAATGAGAGTGTTTGCCGGTCTTTTGTAAGACGGGTATAGGTTTCAATGAATTGAAAGACATCCATATTCAAGTATGATGCAATGATGTCCGGCTCGTTTTTTTTAAGTCTGACATATCCATCCTGCCTGCAGCAGGCACCACATCCCAGGCAGTTGAATTGTGACAGGTTCAAAAGTTTCATGCTGTTTAAATCAATTATGGTATCAAAATGTTGTGACGGATTACAATACCGGCAGCATATCATGACTTTCCTTGAGTATCAAGGCAATGAGCTCATCAGGGGTCAGCCGTTTCCTGGACAGCCGTATCTTTGTTTTTTCTACAACAACTTCGGCCGGCATGGGACGCAGATTATAAAAGCCGCCCATGGAATAGCAGTATGCACCCGCATCATTGATGGAAAGAAGATCGCCCTCTCTTATTTTATTGACAAGCCGGTCCCTGGCAAACAGGTCACCTGTTTCACAAATATTTCCGCAGATATCATATCTTATTTTTTCTCCATCTGGATTACTCAGATTGTCAATGTGATGATAGGCATCATAAAACATGGGCCGGATCAATTGAGGAAATCCTGAATCAGTTCCGCAAATGGCCCTTTGTCGATTGTTCTTGATGGTATTTACTTCAACCAGAAGATGGCCTGCCTGGGCGGTAAGAAATTTTCCAGGCTCAAAATACAGCCCTAGTTTTTTTCCATACGCATCACAGAAATTTGAAAACAAAGAAACAATGTCATGGCCCATTGTTTTATAATCAATCGGTTGTTCATCCGGGCTGTAGGGGATTTTAAAACCGCCACCGAAATCCATGAATTCAAGGTCTGGGAAATTGGTTTTTTTTGCAATGGACATCATGTTTTTCATGGCGGCTAAAATGGAGTCGGATTTGATAAGTCCTGAGCCCGTATGTTCATGGAGCCCTATTACTTTAAGGTTGTGTTCTTTTGTAATTCGGATGACCTGGTCCGTATCTTCCAGGAGAATTCCGAATTTTGTCAGGTCACCACCTGTTTTGATTTTATCATGTTCACCATCCACGACATCTGGGTTGAATCTGATACAAACCCGGGTTCCTGGATATTTTTTGGCATATTTTTCAAGACGGGACAATGATCCGATATTCATAAGGACACCGGTTTTCATAACCACATCGACTTCAGCATCTTTCATGTTGTTTGCCGTATAAATGATCTGTGACGGTTTAAAACCGCACTTCAAGGCCAAGGAAAGGTCTCCCGGACTTACGGCATCAATGAAGGCGCCCAATGATTTCATGGTGTTTAGTATGGCCGTGTTATAGTTGGCTTTCATGGCATAGCAGATCCTTAAATCAGGCCATGGGAAAGCCGCCTTAAAATAGTTGTATTTGGATTTTATCAGATCCAGATTATAGACATATGTCGGGGTTCCATATGTTTCGGCAATTTTTTTTAATAATTGATTTTCAAGTTTCATAACTGTCTCCAAAATTACTTTTATTCAGATATATTATCTTAATAAAAGGTATTGTCAAGAATATTATTCTTAATATTAATATAAATTAAAAATAATATTCTTTAATGATGGAGATTATAAGAATAGATTAAGGTTGGGTCGTAAAAGAGTTTCAGGAGTTGATTCAAATATTGAATCAAGGTTGTTTCTGATATCATCCATGGTCTGGGCGCGGACCAGTTTTTTTAACATGTGATGGCCGAATTTAAAATTTGCGCAAAAATAGGGTGAAAACTTTTTAAACAGCTTAACGGCAAAAGGATCATCATAATAATCTAAAAGGATTTGTGTCAGCCTCCTGGCAGTGGTAAAAAAAATATCCTCTCCCGGAGAAAAACCGTTTGTCCACTGGGCAAACAGCCAGGGCCTTGCAACGGCCATCCTGCCGACAGACAGTCCCTGGCAGGAGGTTTGTTCGATCATCCTGGCACCATCTTCTGCCTGAAAAAGGTTTCCATTGCCAAAGACAGGGATGCTGACAGCCTGCTGGACAAGTTTTATGATCTCCCACTGGGGAGGGCGGTTTCGTCTGTCCGGGGCGACCCTTGGGTGAAACGTAAGGGCATCGGCTCCGGCATCTTCAAACCGCCTGGCCATATCAACAGCGAATTGAGGATTATTCTCCCATCCAATCCTGAATTTTACAAATACAGGGATAGAGACTGATTTGCTTACACTTTTTACGATTTTGGAACAAAGATCCGGGTTTTTTAAAAGCGCAGCCCCACATCCTTTTTTGCAGATCGCTGCCACGGAACACCCGAAATTAAGATCAACCCCGAAAAAGCCTTCTTTTTCAATTCGTTCGGCCGCTCTTGACATGCTTTCAGCATCAGATCCAAAAAGCTGGCAGACAAGGTGTTTGAGCTCCTCCTGCCGCCATTTAAACACCAGGGAAGTATTGGGATTTTCATGGGGGACGGCTTTTGCACTGCACATTCCTGTAAACAGCAGGCCAAATCCGCCGAATTCAGAGATGAGCTGTCTTAAGGCAATATGACCAAGACCTGCCATGGGAGCAAGTACCATTCTGTTATGAAGGGTGTGGTTTTTTATGGTCAAATCTTTTAAAAGATATTGGGAAAGCGTGTTGAGCATGATGATATATTTTAATAAAAGTATTTATGCAAAAGGAGGATAAGTAACTAAGACCCCATTGCTTTGTCAATGACGTGTTGTATTTTTTCAAAGGTGTACGGCTTTGTTACCACAGCCTTGAATCCGTATCCCTTGTAATTGGCCAAAACAGGATCGTTGGAATATCCGCTGGCAACAACGACTTTAGCGCTTGGATCAATTTTTAGCAATTCTTTTATTGCTTTTTGGCCGCCCATTCCTCCCGGGATGGTCAGATCCATTATCACAAGATCATAGAAAGCGGTTTCTGCCATGGCCTGTTTGTATTTTTCAATAGCCTGGCTGCCGTCTTCACAAATATCAACCGTGTGTCCAAGTTTATTGAGTATCCGTTTGGAGACATCTCTTACCAGAGGATCATCGTCCATTATCAGAATTTTTATGGACTGATCTTCATTATGAACTGTTGACAGATTCATCGGCTTTTCTTCACCAGTCTCCACTCTATCAGCAGCAGGAAGAAAAATAACAAAGGTTGTGCCTTTCCCCAAGAGTGAGTTAACATAAATATATCCGCTATGTTTGAGAATAATGGAATGGACAATGGCAAGGCCAAGGCCACTGCCATCCTGTTTGGTTGTGAAATAAGGGTCAAATATTTTTTCAAGATACTTTTCAGGTATCCCTGTGCCCTGGTCTGTGATGGTTATTTTAACATATTGATCCAGCTTAAGACTTGAGAAATCGTTTTCAGAAACTGCGGTGTTTTCCAGTTTGATGTTAAGGCTGCCGCCTTCAGGCATGGCCTGTCTTGCATTAATTACCAGATTGGATATGACCTGACTGATCTGCCCTTTGTCGGCACTGACCTGCCAGAGAGCCTCTGGTTTTTCCATGCTGACCTTAATGTTACTGCCGGTCAGGTTAAAGGTTGCCGTCTCCCTGATGACCTGATCTATGGTTATGGCCTGTTTAATGGGATCTCCACCCTGAGCAAAGGTTAGAAGCTGAGTGGTCAGCTCCTTTGCCCTGGACATTGATTTTTCAGCTTCTTCAAGCAGTTTGTAGGCATTATCCCGGGAGGACAGTTCGCATTTTGCCAAAGCGATATTGCCAAATATCCCAAGCAGAATATTATTGAAATCATGGGCAATCCCTCCGGCCAGCATTCCTGTAGATTCAAGTTTTTGGGTTCTTATTACCTCTTTTTGAAGTTTTTTTAATTCTGTGAGATCAACAAGACTCCCTCTGAACCCTGCCACCTCTTTTTTGTTGATAATTGGATTTGAATTCCAGAGGACAATGATGGGGGTCCCGTCTTTTTTATTCATTCGAAACTCAGCAGGAGAAGTGGTTTCCCCATTTAGATGCTTTTTGATATGTTGAACTGCCATACGCCGGTCTTTTGGATGGATGATGTTTTTGCCGTTGAGGCCGTTTTCCAGGTCAGCCTGAGTGTAACCAAACATATCAAGGCCCGTCTGGTTGGCGTAAGTGACATTCAGATCACTATCTGTCTCCACAATGCCACAGGGTAAAAGCCTTGCCATTTCCCTGAATCTTTCTTCTCTTTTAATTAATTTTTTCTCTGTGTTTTTTTGTTGGGTAATATCACGGAGAATGCCTGTGATACCAAAGGGTTTACCTTTGTCGTCACGGGTTAAATCCGCATTAAGAGATACCCAGTAAACCGTATTGTCTTTCTTTTTACACAAGAGTTCATAATCTCTGACTTTACCATCTTTAAGCATCAGATCAATCAATGCCTTTCTATCATCAATATTATGATAGATCTTGTCCACCGGCTGATGAATAAGTTCATGTGTTGGAAATCCTAAAATCAATTCAGCAGACGGGCTGACGGTTTTGAATGTCCCTGAAAGTGTTGTCTCAAAATAGACATCCTGAAGATCTTCAAAAATTGTCCTGAATTTTTTTTCACTTTCTTCAAGCTCTATGTCTCTTTTCCTCAGTTGGGCGGTTTTTTTTTGCACCTGCCTGTTAAACAGAATGCCTAAGGCAGCAAAGAAGCAGGAAAGTATTAAAAGAAAAATCAGCAGATTCTTTAAGGATTTCGGGATTCTTTTTTTGGGTTCGCCTATGTATTCATCTATGAGTTGATAGTAAATGGAATGGTCATCATTTTTAAATTGGACCAGATGGGAATCGATGGTATTGATTAATTGAGGGGTGACAGGATTGGATTTATTAAAGGCAAAACGAATGGATATAGGTGAAATCAATATAGGCGTGTTATCAATATCGTATTTATGTTTATTGGTTTTTCCATACAGTCTGTTCACCACCCCTGCATCGGCTTTATCCTGGTCAATAGCCTCAAATACCTGTTTGTAGCCATTAACAGGGATAAAGGTGGCTGTAAGTTCAAATTTTTTCATCAGCGTTTTAAGCCCGTCCGGACCTTCACTGTATATTCCGCCATCCATGAAAGCAATTCTTTTGCCTCTTAAATCAATCAAGGTGTCGATATTCAGGCCTTTTTTTTTGTAAACGCGTCCCCAGCTGACCATAACGGTTTCATTGGTAAATCCGTACAGGTGACTGCGTTTTTCTGACCAGGCGACGTCCTGCATGATGTCAATGGTCCCTTTTTCCAGATCTTCCAGCCCTTGTTTAAATGAAAGAGGAATAAATTTTATCTTCCACTCTTCTTTTTTGGCAATGGCTTCAATAATTCCCGGGAAAATGCCTTTTGCTTGATTGTTCTTATCGATAAAAAGTTTTGGCGGATTATCATAGATCCCGATTTTTAAATAGTCTGAAGACAGGTCTTCTCCTGTCAAAGGTCTGGATATAATCATGCAGGATAAAGAAAAAAGGCAAACGAAAATTAGAAGTTTTAAGCTGTAATGTGCTTTCATTAAGAACCCCGGAACCGTTTATTTGGAATAATACCCCTAATCTGCTTTGAACTGCCTAAAACTAAAACAGATCTTGTTTGCAGGGTCAAGCAATATTTATAATGACACACGTTTTTAGGCAGACATCTGCTTGACATAAACAGCCGGCTATAATATCTTGAAATGTTATTTTTAAGGGATAAAAAGCAATGACCAGTAAGCATGAGCAGGAAAAAAAACAATTTAAACAATTGTTTCAACAGCAGGGTGTGGATCAGTTTAACTTAAGGTTTCAGGTTTTGGAAGCTTTTTTAAAACTTGAGCATCATGTAACCATTAAAGATATCATGGTTCAGCTTAGACAAGACGGGGTCCAGCTTGAAGAAGGGTTTGTATTTAACAGTATGGAGCTTTTGTGCCGTTTTGGATTTGCGATTAAAGTAGAGTTTGATATCAAAGAGACCCAATATGAGCACAGACACCTTGGATTGCATCATGACCATATGGTCTGCACAAAATGCGGCAGCATCTTAGAATTCAAGGATGAGGCCATAGAAAAGCAGCAGCTCAGGGTTGCAGAGGCCTATGGGTTTCTTATGCTTCAGCATAAAATGGAAATATATGGCATTTGTTCCAAGTGTATGGAACGCCGCAATCTGCTGGTTCCGCTTCATAAGGCAAAACCAGGAGAAAATCTGATTGTAAAAGAGTTTGAAACCGGAAAAAATATACAGCTTCGACTGTCTTCAATGGGACTTAAAATTGGGGATTTAATCGAAATTGTTTCAAGCGGGTTTGGTGGCCAGGTGGTAATTGCCGCAGGAGAAAACCGTTTGGTTTTAGGAAAGGGTATGGCAGAAAAGATAATGGTTCAACCCTTTTATCCTTCAGAAACACTTGACCATGAAAAAGACAAAGACGCTAAGGATTTATTTTTATCCCCCATGACACTCAGTCAAATGAAAGCCGGTCAGGAAGGAATTATACGAAAGGTTTCAGGAGAAAGCATTTTGAGGCGCAGACTTCTCGAAATGGGTATCAACAGGGGGTCAACGATATATGTTGAAAAATATGCTCCCTTAAAGGATCCTATTGAACTTGTTATCAAAGGATATCATATATCGCTCCGGGTTGAGGAAGCGGCTAATATTCTTGTTGAAAATGTAAAATTCAAGAAAAGGTAATATGAACAAGAAATTCACCATTGCCCTTGCGGGGAACCCCAATTGCGGCAAAACAACCATATTCAACAACTTGACAGGCGCCAGACAGAAAGTGGGAAACTGGCCAGGTGTAACTGTTGAAAAAAAAGAGGGAAAGCTAAGATATAAAGAATATGATTTGAACATTGTTGATCTACCGGGTACCTATAGTCTTACGCCGTTTTCAATTGAAGAAATCACGGCAAGGGATTTTATTTTAAATGAAAATCCGGATATTGTTGTAAATATTATTGATGCTGCCAATCTTGAAAGAAGCCTGTTTTTAGCCATTCAAATCCTGGAACTTGGACGACCTGCTTTGTTTGTGCTGAACATGGCGGATGTTGCAGAAGCAAATGGGATAAAGATCGATGAACAAAAATTGTCTGAGCTGCTGGGGTTGCCCGTGGTTTTTACGATTGGAAATAAAAACAAGGGGATCAATACGCTTGTTGCAGAAGCAATTGAAGAAATTAAGCGGTTTGATGAAGGTAAAAAAAGCAGAAATATCAAATACAGTCAGGAGATCGAAGGGTGTATTTCAAAAGTTGAAACCCGGATTCTCAAAAGTAACCTTCAGACAGAAGGTGATCTTAGATGGAATGCAATTAAAATTCTTGAAGACGACACGATTGTTAAAGAAAAATTTGAAAACCTTTCTTCTCAAGCATCAATAGATATTTTTCAGGCTGCCCGGGAATGCCGCAAAAGAATTTATGACTTATTTGAGGATGACTTTGAGATTGTACTGACCGATGACCGTTATGGGGTTATTGCAGGGATTGTAAAAGAGGCAGTGACCAACCTTGCCAGAAAACGGATTGATATGTCACGAAATATTGATCTTGTGCTCACGGATAGATTTTTTGGAATACCTGTATTTATTTTTTTTATCTGGGCCATGTTTCAACTGACGTTTTCTCTTGGTGCATACCCCATGGAATGGTTAACTTCCGGTGTTGCTTTCCTGTCTCAAAGCCTTGATAAAATCATGCCGGCATCTTTGTTAAAAGATCTTTTTCTGGATGGTGTCATCGCAGGAATCGGAAGTGTTGTTATCTTTCTTCCCAATATTCTTATCCTTTTTTTCTGCATCGCCCTTTTTGAGGACACAGGATATATGGCAAGAGCTGCTTTTTTAATGGACAGAGTGATGCATACGTCAGGCCTTCACGGTAAATCTTTTATCCCCATGCTGATGGGGTTTGGCTGTAATGTGCCGGCAATTATGGCCACCCGAACCCTGGAGAGCAAAAAAGACAGAATTCTAACCATTCTGATGACACCCTTCATGTCTTGTTCTGCAAGGCTGCCGGTTTATATTGTACTGGCGGGAAGCTTTTTTGCCGATAGGGCGGGTACCATTATTTTTGGCCTGTATTTTACAGGGATTCTCATTGCGATTCTGTCGGGTAGACTCTTAAGGGCTGTTTTGTTTAAAGGTGAAGAAGCCCCCTTTATAATGGAGTTGCCGCCATACAGAATGCCGATGCTCAAAAGCCTTTTGATCCATATGTGGGACAGAAGTAAAATGTTTTTAAAAAAAATGGGCGGGGTTATTCTTATTGGCTCGATTCTAATTTGGGGCCTTTCAAATTTTCCAAGAACCATTTCTTATTCTGTGGATTATGATAAAAATATCAATGTTATAAAATCCGATTATTCCCAGAGGATCGCTTTGGCCAATGGCCGGGAAGCAGAAGACTTGGCCCTTCAACTGGCATCCAAAGTAAACAATACTAAGAACCAAAAGGAACAGGAACGGGTTTCAAAATCCTATATCGGTAAAATTGGAAAACGGTTGGAGCCCATATTTAAACCCATTGGAATCGGTTGGCAGGCAAGTGTTGCACTTGTTACCGGGTTTGTTGCCAAAGAGGTTGTTGTCAGTACCATGGGTGTGTTATATGGTGTTGGCAATAATGAGGGCCAGGCATTGGAAAAAGCACTTAAAAATTCCGGTATGACACCGCTTTCCGCGCTCTCAATGATGATTTTTGTTTTATTGTATGTCCCTTGTTTTGCAACGGTTTTAATCATTTTCAAAGAAACGTCTGCACAGTGGGCCGGATTTAATGTGATATATACAACTATGGTTGCATGGAGCATGTCTTTTTTGGTATACCAGACAGGAATGTTATTCGGATTAGGTTAAAAGAACAGTACGGAGGCTTTTTTATGAAACGTATAAATATAATCATCGTTGTTAAAAGTATTGCAGCCATTATGGCAGTGTTATTGATTTTACCGGGTTTAATTTTTGCCCAGGAAAGACTTTGTGTGAAAGACGGGATTGCCAATATGCGGTCAGGTCCTGGAACAAACCATGATGTGCTGTGGCAGGTCGAACAATACCATCCTTTCACCATTGTTGAGAAGAAGGGGAACTGGTATAAAGTAAAAGATTTTGAAAACGATGTGGCCTGGATCCATAATTCTCTTTTAGGCAGTATAGAAAGTGTGATTACAAAAAAAGATAAGTGTATCGTGCGCTCTGAGCCAACAAAAGACGGCAGCAAGTTGTTTACAGCTGAAAAGGGAGTTCCTTTCAAGGTTCTTGGCCGAAAGGGAAACTGGATTAAAATTGAGCATGCTGATAGTGATATCGGTTGGATTTATAAAACACTGGTGTGGTAACTTTTAATAATTAATTATTTTTAAGGCGGAATGGAAGAATGGCAGATCATAAAGTGTCAAATGAACGGAAAAAGGAACTTGAACAATTAGACCCTTTTCAGGAAAATCTCTTAAAGGCAATGGCATATGTAAAAGAATACAAAAAACAATTGATTCTGATTGTGGGTGCCGTTGTTTTGGTGGCAGTGGTTTTTTCAGGGATTATGTACAGCTTTCAAAAATCGGAAAATACTGCAGCTATACTTGTGAGTCAGGCATTAACCAAATATGCACAAGCCAATGATCCGGATAAAGGTTATCTTGCGATTGAAAAAGATTTCCAGGCTATTTTTACGGATTATGCCAATACAACCGCAGGCAGGCAGGCTAAAATGAAATTTGCCAAAATATGTTATGATGCTTCAAAATTTGATCAAAGCTATAAATATTATAAAGAATCCCTTGAGTTATTTAAAAATCAAGCGCTGATGGAAAATTTTGTATTGGCTTCATTGGGCCATGTATGTCTTGCCCGAAACGAGGTTGAAGAAGCGAAGCGCTATTTCCTTCAAATCGATAAGGGGCAAACAGACCTATTGAAGGATGAAGCCCTGTTTGCGTTGGCCATGTTGTACGAAGCTGCTGATAATACATCAGAGAGTAAAAAAATGTATGAGAAAATTGTGGTAGAGCATGGAAGTTCAATGTACGGCCCCATTGCTAAAAGTAAAATTGCTGAAATAAAGTGATATAAACTTAAAAAGGCTGCTTAGCAATTTGCACAAGCAGCCTTTTTAAGAAAAGGATAAAAAGATGAAAAAACTAACATTATGTTAGTATAAAAGTAATAAGCAATTATCTTGCCACAACATGAGACGCACCTATTTTTTTTAAAATTTTTTCTAACTATCTGAAAACACACCTTTTTTATTGTTTAACAAACTCCAAAGAGTCTATTAAAAGAACGGCACAATTGAAATGGGATGATAAAGAGTTCATGATTTTGAACTCCTTTTTTTTATAATTTGATGGATTGGTTTTTAACTGTTTAGAAATATTGTTAAAAAGGATCAACTTATAAATGGTTTAAAATTTTGAACCGCGTCCTAATTTTTAAACTATATAAGGTTGGCTATTTATCAAGGTTGAATTTTTTTAGTTTTTGGTTCAACCCGCTTTTGCCTATTCCCAGAAGTTGGGCCGCTTTTGTCTGTACATTTTCTGAAAGCTTCATTGCCCTTTGTATCATTCTTTTCTCTACTGCGGCAAGCGTTTCTGCAAGCCCAACACCATCAGGAATTCCCTCAAGGTCAAGAATGGAAGGTATGGCCTGCCTGATCTGTAACGGAAGGTCGGATGGGCTAATCGTATCGCTGTTACAGAGAATGACGGAGCGTTCTATCACATTTTCAAGTTCTCTTACATTGCCTTTCCATTGATAATCAAACAAAAGCTTGACAGCTTCCGGAGCGATCTCACAGGCTGTTCCAGCAGCGTGCTGACCCTGGGTATATTTTTCAATAAAATGCTTAATCAGCAACGGTATGTCTTCAGGCCTCTCCCGAAGGGGAGGGATAACCGCCTTGACAACATTGAGCCTGTAATAAAGATCTTCTCTGAAATTACCATTTTTCACTTCTTGTTCAAGATTTTTGTTGGTAGCAACTATAAGGCGAAAATCAACAGGGATTGAGGTTGTTCCCCCGACCCGCTCAATGGTTTTTTCCTGAAGAACCCTTAATAATTTTACCTGCAGGGAAATGGGCAATTCACCAATTTCATCCAGAAAAAGGGTTCCTTTGTCTGAGATTTCAAATCGGCCTTTTGTCAAAGTGCTCGCCCCTGTAAAAGCTCCTTTTTCATGTCCGAACAATTCACTTTCTAAAAGAGTTTCAGCAAAAGCAGAGCAGTTTACAGCAACCAGGGGGTTGTTTTTTCTCAGACTGTTGTAATGGATCGATTTTGCAACCAGCTCTTTTCCCGTACCGCTTTCTCCTTCAATAAGAAAGCTGGCATTTGAAGGCGCAACTTTTTTAATCAGTTCATAAATCTCCTGCATGGGCTTGCTCTTCCCGATAATATTATTAAAACTGTACCGTGAGCTGATGGCATCTCTAAGAATGCTGTTTTCCTGAACAATCCTGTAAACCGAGATAGCTTTGGCAATGTGTGCAATAAGTGCCTGGTTCTCAAAGGGCTTGAGAATAAACGTGTACGCACCTTTGTGCATTGCCTCTACGGCTTTTTCAACACTGCCGTAAGCGGTCATGATGATGACCGGGAGATCAGGATTGATTTCCTTTATTTTTTCCAGTAATTGGATGCCGTCCATGCCGGGCATTTTCACATCGGTCAAAACCATATCAATGAGTTCGGTTTTCAACATATCCAACGCTTCCATTCCGCTGGAAGCTGTTAAGGAAGTATAGCCCTCTTCCTGAAGGATTTCTCCTATTATCATGGGATAGTTTTTTTCATCATCAACAATCAGGATGTTTTCCATTTAAGTTCGTCTCCTAAACCGGAAATTTAATTTCCACGTTCGCACCCCTTGATTTTGCATTTGTGATTGCAATGGTTCCTCTGTGGGCTTCGATCATGTTTTTAATAATACCAAGGCCTAATCCTGTTCCTGTGTCCTTGGTCGTAAAAAATGGCGTCCATATTTTTTTTAAGATCTCTTCTTTGATCCCCTCACCGTTATCAATGAAATTAATAACAATGTTACCGGAATCATATTTCATGCGTATGGTAATACACCCATTATTTTTCAAGGCCTGGAATGCATTGATCAAAATATTTAAAAATGCCTGGTACAGCATTGCGCTGTCAGCCATTATTTCAGGTAAATGGTCTGATATTTCTTTGATAATATGGATATTATTATCTTCTATCTGGGGGTAAGATAGGCAATATTTTTTTCAATAATCTCCTCAATCTTGCAGGGATGAAGATCCGGTATTTTTGGTTTGGCAAAATCAAGAAAATCCGTAATAATATTATCAAGTCTGGCTGATTCTTCGACAATAATATCGGGTATGTTGCTTTTGGCATCCAGTCTTGCCATCTTTTTTTTTAATAATTGAGCACTGCTTTTAATAATTCCAAGGGGGTTTCTAATTTCATGGGACACCCCGGCCGTCATTTCACCAATAGCTGACAAATGTTCGGCCTGGCGCAATTTTTCTTCAAGTCTAAGCCTTTCTTCGGCTCTTCGTTCAATGATCTTTTCTCCATGCTTAACAACAAACCTAAGAACTAAAAAAAGTATCCCCATTACAATGAAACAAGACCCGACGATAAGTCCTTGGAGCTTAAATACTTTTTTGTAATCGTCGGAAACATCCCGGACAATTTCAACGACACCCAGCACAGGTTCCGCCATGGTGGGCAATACTTGTTTGTCAACCCGTAACGGTGCAAAAGTGATGATTTTTGTTTCCTGGGGAAACCAGAACAGCAGTTCTAAAAAGCTGCCTTGTTGTAAAAGCCTTGATGTCGCTTCTTTTTTCATTGCTTTTTCATAATGGACACCGCCGGCATTTTTTTGCCCTATCTTGGTTTTGTCAAAGCTATAGGAGATGATATTGTTTTCATCATAAAGGGTAACCATTTCAACATTAAAGCTATGCAGGGTGGAGCGGACGACTCTGTCCATCAAAAGGTACTGGTCTTTTTCTCTTAATCTGATCTCACCGTGCTTGACTAAAACAGGCAGCAGAAATCTGGAAAAAATCTGATGGTTGAGGTTCTCAACAAGGAGCGAAGCGTATTCTTCACTCTTTTCCAGTAAAATATTTCTTACCCAGTGTGCATTTAATGCTGAGATGACAATCGTTGCCGTGAACATAATCACAAGGGAGGAGAAGGTGAAAAATTTAACCAGCCGAAAGGGTTTGATACCTTGCAAATTATCTATTTTTTGTAACATTTATTTCACAGTTTTTAAATTTTTAAGTTTGACACCCCATCCTTTTTTCTGTTAATAATATAGTAAATAACAGGATAGGGCTTGACTTTACAGCAATATCGTATCAAAGTATAGTAATATTGATGCTGGATATCAATATAAAAGATGGTTTGACGTATAGATTAATGGTATAGAGTTTACCTTATTATTGTGAAAGTCTATGATATTTGGAAAAAAAGATCATCTTGTCGGCCTGGATATCGGCTCTTCTTTCATTAAAGTTGCTGAGCTAAAAATATCCGGAAATAAATACGCCTTACACAAATTCGGTATGACCCGCATCGCACCGGGTACCATTGTTGAAGGCAGGGTTATCGATATGGAGACCCTTGCAAATGATATCCGGGCGCTTTTTAAATCACAGAAGATACGTGAGAAGAATGTTGCAATTTCCACAGGCGGCCATTCAGTCGTCATAAAAACCATCAATACCTCAACCAGACCTGATAAAGAACTTCATACGACAATATATTCTGAGGCAGAACAATATATCCCCTATGATATTGATGATGTTAATATCGATTTTCAAGTTCTAGGGGAAAGTGATTTTTCTCCCGATCAGATGAGCGTTCTGCTGGTTGCAGTTAAAAAAGATCTGGTGGCGGAGTATATTGATTTGATTCATCTGGCCGGGCTTAATCCAAAAATAATTGATGTTGATACCTTTGCACTCCAAAATGCTTATGAAATACTGCCATATGAAAATCGGGAAAAAATAACTTTGCTGGTTGATGTCGGAGCATCAAAAACGTCTTTAAATATCATAAAGGCCAATTCTTCTTTAATGATGAGAGATACTGTATCAGGGACA
>Ga0180009_10005122_pt1 | contig 14180 bp, 16 predicted proteins | sample OS_PC_MetaG_FD_123537 | JGI IMG/M metagenome (GOLD analysis project Ga0180009, IMG submission 123537) | Groundwater microbial communities from the Aspo Hard Rock Laboratory (HRL) deep subsurface site, Sweden - OS_PC_MetaG | ecosystem: Environmental > Aquatic > Deep subsurface > Groundwater...
AACGGTGCCCGGCTGCCCCCGTCCACAGGGTGGCCGGATGCCCCGGAATCGGTGGCCGGATCAGATTGGAACAGGTGGCCGGATCAAATCGGAATCACTGGCCGGATGGCCCCGGAATGGGCAATCAGAGGACCGGCTAGTCGAAGCAACACAGAACATTGCTCTCAATAGTAGAATAGAGGGTGCAGAAATGATGAGCCGTCAAAAAGGTCAATTCCGATAAATGACTTGAGGGCATAAAGTCCTAGCACGATGATAAATGCGACCATCGGCAGCGCAAGCCATGCGATCATCAACATAATTGCTACAGCTTTGGCAAGGCTGATCTGCCCCTCGTCGGATAGCCGCAGAGCATTTCGGGACTCGGGTCCGACCAGGAGACGGATATAATAACGCCTGCCAAGTAGCCGAATACTTGCGCGGTGATCGATAACATGACGCGGCATCTCTGTGGCGTAGAGCGTCCCGGCCATATTCCCATGCGATTTGCTGTGCCGCTTTTTTTGACGCGGATCGCTGTCCTCCGCGATTGCAGCTTCTACCGAAAGCGAAGACGCTCTCGTGTCCAGTTTTCTGATCATGCGCCTGTGCCCCATCAACGTGAGAATGCCGACACTGGGCGAACCGCGCCGCTCGCCGGAACGCTCTGAGACAATGGATGCGCCAAACCGAAAAAGGTTCTGGCGCTGCGAGTCATTGAATTTCTCAAGCTGTGACGCGGTGACCCGAATCAGTCTATAATTTCTGCGGGCTGAGTATAAACGTCAGGCGACGGGATATGTGCCCGTTTGATGCACCGAGCGCATGACCGGGGGGTAAGTCGAGGTGTAGATTCTGTGACAATCGCGCGGATGGCTTCATCTGCATCGAGCCGCCCCCTGCGGTTGAATGTAGACCGAACAGCACGACGATATTTTAAGCAAGCGGGCCGACGTCACCAAGCTAAATGGATCGAAAGTGGGCGCGCGGAATTGTTCAGTCGCAGGGCCCGAGCTACGACTGACGCTGCGGCCGGACCTTTAAGAATTGGGAAATACCTTATTGGTATTCGATAGCATGACGGCAAATTTCCGACCTCGACCAGCAAATCAAGTCGCCGAGACAGACGAGACGACCGAAGCTGATGGTGTGTCGGCGAGAAGTCCGGATGCTGTCGAGGACGAACTTGGGCAGCGCATTGGTGAGCTTCATCGGGAGTTGCTGGAAGCTCCGGTGCCCGATCGATTTAAGCAGCTCTTGGATAAACTACTTGATGAGCGAAAACGCGATCAGGACGGCTGAAGAGTTCCACAATCGGCTGCTTGCGGCCGTGCCTCGTCTCCGAGCTGCTGCAATCAGTCTATGTCGCGATGGCGTCCGTGCCGACGACCTCGTGCAGGACGTTCTTTTGAAAGCCTGGGAGAAACAGGATCAAGTTCAGGATCTCTCACGCCTGGCCGGCTGGCTGTTGGCGATTCTGCGCAACGCGCATCGCGCTTCCTTCCGGCGCAAGAAGTTCGAGGCCGATATTGCCGACGAAATGCTGCCGGAAACCTGTATTGAAGCGAGCCAGGAACTTTCTTGTGAAATGCAAGACACGCTCGAAGCAATCCATGAGCTCCCTCTCGAACTTCGGGAGGTCCTGATCATGGTTTGTTTCGAAGATATGTCCTATCAAGCGGTCGCCGATGCGACCGGGTGCGCGCTAGGCACGATCAAAAGTCGCCTCAACCGGGCGCGACGGGAGCTCAGGATGGTTTTGACCGGTGACGCGGCAACCGATGAACGGGAGGGGTCATTTCCCATCGAATACGCCCCGTATTCCGCTGAACCCATTCGATGGACGGAGGAAGCGAAAAGGCTTCAAATGCAACATTCGCCCCCGGCTTAAGACATTTGATAGATACGCTTAAGCGGCATGGGTCCTCTTGTTAGAGTTCGACCGCGAGCGGAGCACGTGGGAACGCAGAATGCTGCCCAGCGGTGCTTTGAGACGCGTCATCTCGACGCGATCACCAGGGGAACACGCGGGTTGGTTGCGGGCAGGAACAGCTTATCGACGAGCAATGACTCGATTTGATCGAGTAGAAAGGGTTTTGCGACACAGCTTTTCTTAATTGAAGCGGCGCATTCTTTCAGGCGCTCCGGAAACGCCGTAAGATAGATGGCAGGCACATGCTTCGTCGCGCATATCTGCTTCACGGCCTCGATACCGTTGCCACCATCCGCGAGTTGAACATCCGCGAGAACAATATCAATCGGTTTGATGACCGCCAATTCAATCGCTTCGCGATGAGTGGCGGCAACGCCGACTACGCTGTGTCCTGCATCCGTCAATTGATATTGAATGTCGGCTGCAGTGAATGCATCATCCTCGAGAATAAGTACATTTGGATGGATTTGGCGCGCCATTTCCCTGCGAGCCAATTGCCGCGCGCTATCCAATTCGGTGCCGCGCAGCTGAAGTATGCTGCAAACATCGCTATCCGCGAAGCGTTCAACTGACGTCAATAAGAACACTTGGCGCGACAAAAGCGATAATGACTGAAGCCGGTCGTCAACAATCGAGACAACGTCGGCCGAACCGCCGCTCTTCGGTCGTGGTGAAAGCCGGTGCACCTTGATCAACGTGTTGACATGACGAAACACACGACGTGTCAAATTCATCGGCTCCGTTTGCGCATCATTAATCGTCAATTCCAATGCCTTAGCGACAAGGTCGTCCGCGGTCGGCTGGCTACCGCTCACAAGCCTTGCGTGGCGCCGGAGCCGAGGCACGAGCGATAAAATGAATGACTTGTCACTCATGGTCGTCAGTCCTTGATATGCTCTATCGGTTTGGAGGCGACGCGGACCGGACCAAAGGGACCGATCCATCGCACGCACATCATATTGCGGCCGGCGGCCGCCAACGCATCTGGCACAGATGGCTCGCCATCGAATGACACGTACCTACACACTTTGTTTGATCGATTTTAAACTCTGTTGAACAAGTACATTACCAAAAACACGCTGATTCGGCGATCTCGGATTGACACATATCTGCAATGCAGACGTTGCGCGCCTCCCCTTGGGGCAATCTGCAAACGGCTCATCCGAAACGGCGTAGTCGGAACATAAGTGCAGCGCGCAGCTCGTCATCTGCAAAGGATCTGAACCGGGCATGCCGTTTATTCGTTTGATATAGTGGTCCTATTCGTAATGATGCCCCAAACGGTCTTCGGTTCTCCGGGATTCGAAAAATATATTCAAATACTCAAATAAATACTGTCTTGGTTCAAATCATCGCAGATACATTTACTGCCCTTTAATCCGCATTGTTTGAAGTAATTGTCACGGGACCCATCGGGTCCGCTTCTTCCAGACGGGAAACGCCATGCAAAGCTCAAAGCCGGCTATATTGATTGTAGATGATGATCCGTTCTTTCAGCACCTGGCTGATGACGCATTGAGTGATAACGGCTTCAACGCGTTTTCCGTCAGCAACGGACTTCTGGCTCTCAGCGCCTTAAAAGAAAAAAGGTTCGATGCATTGATCGTTGATTTATCGATGCCTCAAATGGACGGTTTGAGACTTATCGCCCTTATACGGGCAACGGCACGTCTTCGGGATGTGCCTATTCTCGTTGCCACATCTCGACGGGATCCTACAGCAATCGACGAATGTTTCCTCGTTGGTGCCAACGATTATATCGTCAAACCGATCGATTGGGCGGAGCTGGTTATTCGACTTCGGAAGCTTTTAGTAAGTGTTCCGCCCAATCGTCACGAAAGTTCCAGAATAAATACCTCGCGCTCTGACGTATTTTAATGGATCTCAGCTTCTCTGTTGGTACGGCGAATTCGTCCATGCGGGATCAATACGAGAAGCTGGCGCTTCGGAGACCAAGCGTGTTTTCGGCGTTTCGGTCGTTTCACCGAAAAGCATCCGCCGTTCGAACTTATTTGAACGGAAAAACGGATAGCGCTCATAAACCCAGTCGACAGCATCTTCATAGCTGACCGTCATTAGGGAAATCGGGCAATGAAGCATTTCATACGATCTTGCCGGGCAGACGGCTTTATGATGAAATGTTCTTTTGTAAAAAGCTTGGTGCTCCGGCCTGATAGCTACAAGGAAATGGTTAGCTCGAAAATGCTCTACCGCCATCCAGCACAGTCGCAGCGTCATGTAATGGAGGCCGGACACTTTTCGGGACACACTTCGTTTCACGACAAAACGAGTTGGATCAACGATGGTCTCGCCGGAGGATAGCGCGGGGTTGATTACATCGTAGAATGTCTTGAGGCTAGGGCAATCCTTTGCATATTTGTCAGCTTTGTGAATTCTGATGGAGCCGGCTAGCTCATCGTCATAGTAGACACCAAAAACCCAACAATTCTCTGACTCATCGTATGGATCGGAAAACCGGCGGGACGGATTAGGATTGATCGTTTGCTCGTGCATGTAGGCTTCATAGCGAAGCTTGAAAATTGCGTCCCGATCAGACTCTGAAACGGCTTTGCGATAATCGACCCTGGACAACAATCTCGACATCTTCTGGCCGAAACTGTCCGTACTCATATATGCCACTGGTCCTCTCCTTTGACGCTACGCTTGACAGTAGCGATGGTTAACAGGAGGTAAACGAATTGGCAAGACAGTTATCCGTTACGGGTGGTGATCCGCCACACCTCTGCGAGCAGTCTTGGCAATCGGGTTACGGGCGACTATGGCCCAGGCGAATTGGTGGGCGACGCAGGAACCGGGATCACCGGCCTGCTGGAGCATGAAAGATGATGACCTCGTGCAGGGCGCGAAGCGCAGCACCATGGACGAACTCGGGGATGCGACATTCGCCGCCGACAAGGTGCTGGAGTTCTGAACCGTGCACCGCCTCGGCGGCGCGGATCATGGTCTTGGACGGCACGCAGCCGACATTGACACAGGTGCCGCCGATGGTGGCCGTGACCGATCAGTGCCACGCTGGCTCGAGGTTCATCAGAAATGGCTCAAGCCCTGTTTCGCGGATCAGTGATTCTGGGTACTAGAGCAGACCATCGCCGACATTGCCCGCCAAACTCCTGCTTTCGAGTCTTTCCAACACTTTGCTCCGAAGAACGAGTGCATGGTGTTCCTCGCCCCCTGCCCCTTGCAGCCAATAGCCTCGCCCGTCATCGCGCTTGAGGGGACGTATCGAAGCGACTCGGTGACATGCCCGTCCCGTGTTCGGCATCGGCTGGCGAACGATGGACCAGTTTCCGTTCAAATTCTCCTGCACAGAAGCATCAACTGCATAGGCACGGCTGGCAAGTTCTTGCACCAGCGTCCCCTATCTCCGGATCTCCCCCACACCGAGCGGCCATGTCGACGGGGTTTGAGCCACCGGCAGAGCCCGGCCAAGGGGTGTCCCCAACTTCGGTCCCTGCGGGCTGCGAAGTCGGGTGAGCCCCCTCCCCTATGTCCCGTCTCATCCTGGTGTCTCCTTGAAAACCCCGACAGGCCGCAACGGTTGTGGCCTCGAAACCAAAACAGGAGAACCGCAATGGCTCAATCTCAACCCAACCGCAAACCCACGCACGACATCTGCCACGTGCGCGGGGAAGGCAAGACCGCCTACTGGACCCGCATCGGCGCCGCCTGGCTCCACGAAGACGGGCAGGGCCTCAACCTCTCACTCGATTTCGTGCCCCTCCAGAGCGACGGCCGGCTCGTCATCCCATCCGCAAGGACAAACAGGAGGCCGCCCAATGATCCTCTCCCTCTCCGATCGCGCCGTGGTCACTCACCTCTACCCCTACCAATGGGACGGGGTGAGCGCCTCGGAGGTGAACCAGCTCATCGACGCCTGGTACGCCGCCGAACACTACGACGACAATCCCGCCTACACCTGGAACGACAACGAGGAGATCAACCTATGACGGCCAAACTCTACACCGTACCTGTGGACATTCTGGCCCGGTACACCACAACCGTCGCCTCCGACTATCCGGAGGAGGCCAAGCAGATCACCCGAGACCAAATCAGGGCGCATCTCTCCAACGCACCGGCGCTCTTTAAGCTCGACGACTGCGCGCTCGATGGCGCGGAACCAACTGTCGCCGACGTGCCAGCGAAGACGTTCAAGGTCCACGGCATCTTCGAACTGGCCTTCGAGATCGACGTGCCGGCCCGCAACCGCGACGAGGCCGTGCTCCATGCGCGGCGCCTCTACGAGGTCAACTGTGGTCCGTTCGAGTTCGTCCACGATGGCGGCAATCTCGTGAGGCTCAACGCCGAGGAAGTCGCGTCATGAGGAACTGTCCATTCGACCTCCAGCACGCGCTGGAACATCTAGCCGCGTTCCATCTCGCCATTCCGACCATGAAGACCCGCAATCGCGACGACCTCGACTTCCACGAAGTGGCCGTCTGGGACGTGGCGGACGCGCTTACCGCCGCCTATCGCCTCGGCCAAATCAATCCCGAACAGAAAGACATCTCATGAAACCACTCCGCCTCATCCATCCCCGAGAACTCAACAATGCCGGTTGCCGGCTGCTGCATCCCCGCGAGGTGCACAGCCGCCAGCTGGTCGCCGAGACCGCCAAAGCATTCCGGATGGGACCCAAAATCGCACCGCACCGGGCAGCCTACGAGTTCTATCCGACGCCGCCCGAGGCAACCCGCGCCTTGCTCAGCGCCGAAAGCTTCAACGGCGACATCTGGGAGCCCGCCTGCGGCGAAGGCCATATCTCGAAGGTGTTCGAGACTGCCGGCCACAAGGTCATTTCCACGGACCTGGCGCCATGCTGGGGCTACGGCGAAAGCAACCGCGACTTCCTTCTCGAACGCAGACCGCTGGCCCCCAACATCGTGACCAATCCGCCCTACGGACGTGGCCTCGCCGATGCGTTCGTCACCCATGCCTTGAGGCTCACGGCGGACACCGCCGGCAAGGTTGCCATGCTCCTCGCCATCCAGAGCCTTGCGCATCCTCAACGCCACGCTTTCTGGACCAGTCGCGCCCCAACGGTCATCTACGCCCTCGATGAGTGCCAGTGCTGGCCCTACGGTGATCCATCGCGCGCCACCACCGCTATCGGCAAGCAGCGTTACTGTTGGGTGGTGTGGCACGCAGATCACAAAGGTCCCACGTCATTCCGCTGGCTCTCCACCAAGCCGTTCCGGTCGCCCTGACCGGTCACGCGCCGTATTCGGAGGTTGATCCGAAGCGGTAGCGCGCCAGCCAGGCGTCCAGGTCCTCGTAGGTGTAAAGCACCTTGCCGCGACGCTTGTTGCCGACCTTGTAGTAGGTGGGACCGGAGCCATCCACGCGCATTGCAGCGAGCGTCGCAGGCTTCAAGCGCAGATAGTCCGCCGCCTCCGTTGCCGTGATGTACAGCGTCCGCTTGGGTGCTTGCTTGCCAGGTTCTGGCCGGTCACACCACTTCCCTCGCTTTCCCATATCCCTTATTGTTTTATCAGTGAACCACTGATTCGGCACGAGGGTCATGACCGACGCGCAAGAGCTTGCCCTGATCCAGCGCGACATCGACGAGACGCGCCAACGCATCGCGCTCGACCGGCGGCTGCTCGCCGACCAGCTGGTGCCCCATGGTGGCGGCCCTGACGTTGTAGATGAACTCCTCACGCTCTGTGACGAGTTCGGCGCAACCGAGGTTCAGGACAGGCTGGCCACCCTGCCCGGGTCGTTTCAGCTCTCCGCGCTTCCGGCCGGCCGCTTGGCCGTCGTCGCGCAGCTCCTCCACCAGCTCACCGATACCGGCGACGACTTCGATTCTCTGGTGACGGCCCGCGAGAACATTCTCTGCCGTTTGGATACGACGCGCGCGCGCGTCTACCCATGGTTCGGACGCGAGTTCCAGATCGACGCCGATAAGCATGCTCTCCATTTTGCAGATGCACCCGCTCTCCCTGAGCCCATGATGCTGGAGACCGTTCCCAACCGAGCGCCGCCTCGGCTCTCGCCAGACGCCGAGACCAAACCTCAGCGTCAAAACCGACGTGACCGCAAACGATAACGCCATGGCGAGCCCCCTCCCCACGATCACGGTGCTCGGCCAAGCCTACACGGTAGACGTGCACGCCAAGCTCGTGCGAAACGTCGGCTATCCAAGCGAGGTATTCTCGTTCAACGAATTCTACCAAATCGCTGCACAAGCCGAGACATCTGCCAGGGCCGAGCAAGCCGAGGCCCGGCTTGCAGAAGCTCAAGCCATCCTCCGCGCATTCATCCCATTGATGAAAGCAGCGCTTGAACCTGATGTCCTCGCCATCTTGCCCGCACCCAGCCATGAGCGCGGCGACGCCGCAAAACCGGCGCGGCGGACGAAGCGAACACGGAGCCAAGACCGGTGATGCGCGCCTCGGATATCCACGACATCCACGGCCAACCGATCAACGACACACGGCGATGAACAGCAACGTCACTAAGGCCAGCTTGAATTCACACGACGTCGCCGCGCAGGAGCAAGCAATGTCTTTGGGCCCAAGAATGGACCCAAAGACATCAGCTCATTCGGCGTTCCGCCTCAAGAGCCTTTGCTTGCCCCCTCGGGCCGGGGGAGGCCAATAACGCATGCCGCCAAGAGGTTTCCAGAAACCGGAACCCCTCGACCAACGCCTCAAGGTCAATCTGACAGCGGCCGAGTATCTGGCCGTGGCGGGCCGCGCCGACGCCGCCGGCCTGACCATCTCGGGCTACGTCAGACAGCTCATCGCCATCGACCTCGGGCAGACGGCAAAGGTGCCGAAGCACCGAACCGAACGTCACACTCTCGAACTCCTGGCGGAAGTCCATATGCTCGCGATGCAGGTCAAACGGATCGGCGTGAACGTTAATCAGATGACGCGCCAGGCCAATACTGGCATGGTCCCGCTCAGCGTCTCTGAACTGCGGGTCATGCAATCACAAATTGCAAACGCCATGGAGCGAGCCGTCGTCCTGTTCGACAAGGTCCTCAAACGATGATCGGCAAGGTACCCCAGCCAGGGCGAGGATTCCGGGGGCTCGTGCACTACCTCCTGAACGGCCCTCGCCGAACCGAGGAGGCCCAGCACAGGGTCGCTTGGACAGCGACGCGAAACCTGTTCACCGACGACCCTGCCAAAGCCCCAACACTGATGCGCATGACCGCCGCCAAGTCGGTCAGGGTCCGCAGCCCCGTCTATCATCTCGTCATCAGCTGGCACGAGGGCGAGTGCCCACCCCCTGCCCTGATGCGACAAGTTGCTGACGCCACCTGCCGCGACATCGGCCTGGAGGAACACCAGCGCGTCTACGTCGCCCACCACGACACGAGGCATCCCCACGTCCACATCGTGGCGAACCGCATTCATCCCGAAACCGGACGCGCCTGGCAAACGTCCCACGATTACCGCCGGATAGAACAGAGCCTCGCCCGACAGGCGCGGGAACTCGGTCTTGCCGTCGTCCCCGGCCGGCATAACGGCAAGACACTCGACCGCACTCTCCCCCGCCGTCCCCGTGACAGCGAGCGGCAGCGGGCGAACCGCACGTCAGCCCAGGTCAGAGGGCGTTGGCCCCCTGAACGCATTGCCGAACTGCGTCCTCTCCTCCGGCCCCTGTTCCACACTGCCAACAGTTGGGAAGAACTCGAAGCCGGCCTTGCCAGTGACGGCCTTCGCCTTGTCGCCAAGGGACAAGGCCTCGTCATTGCCGACGATACGGGCGAAATGAAGCTGTCAGATCTTGGCGCAGGCATTCGGCAGGCCGGCCTGGAGGCGCGTTTTGGAGGCTGGCATCGGCAGATCACCAGCAACCTCGTAATACACCCAAGCCAGCGACGCCGAGCCCGATCGATGGACCGATGACAAATGACTGCTACGACACATCAAGCTTTAATTACGGCGCCCCATGACGCTCGTAATAGCGACGACAAAAACCAATGAAGGCTTTTGTCGAATCATGTGGCACATCGAGGCCCCCGTCGATCATCCAACGCCGCCACTTGTCTTCCAACACATAAACATCCCATCCCGGTGCCACCTGGCGCGCATCGTGATACGCCTCCGGACCAATCTGCAACGCTATTTTTTCGCTTTGAGCCTCGAGTTTTTCCTGGCCTTTACGTGATCTAAAAATGACCATGTCGCGCTCATCCAACCGGACTTCGTAGTCGGGCAAATGGTTTTTCTCCATCAACTCGCGCACATTGAACCGGAACTTCCGTAATGTGTCTTTCGTTCCGCACTTGGCGCGCAGCAGATCCAAACTAATCTTCCATTCCCATTGGGCTCCGCAGTGCTTGCGCGCAATTTCATAGATTCGCCGTTCAATCGGTTTGCGCAGCCGGAAGTAGTCTGCATGCAGCGTCAACACCTCTTGCGCTTCAATGGCACGGAAGAACCAGTCGGATAGCTTGATCCGCAGCTCGGTAATTCGTCCAGACTTGGGATCGCGCGCAATGCTGGCGCTATCAACCAGACCAAACACATGCCGTTCTTCTTTGCCGGCAGTTTTGATATTGGTTTGAACCTGAGTTCCCTGTAACCGCGCCAAGGCCTCGGCAAGCAATTCATAATCCCGCCCGCCCGTGTGGCGGTTGGTGAACACTAAGACATCTCGCGCGGTCAGCAGCAGCTCCTGAGAAATCGGCCGCCCCCTCTTCCGCGCTGCCATCAGCTGGCTGGAAGCAAAGATCAGAATGTCTTTGTCGTAAATGGTGGCGAGGCCTTTCACGCTCGGTACAACTTCGAGCCAAGTGTTCCCGTTCTCATAGCGGCGGATTTTTCGATCTGGCTTCGTGGTGAGAGAAAAAAATGGATGCTCCATCGACGCCATATCGTCCTTCAATACAGCATCAGCCATATCGCATAAGAACAGTTCCTGCTGAGGGTGACGCACCGGCAGCAGCGCGTCTGCACGCTCCTCAGCACCAGTGTCAACGATTGCAGTCTGTCTTCGCACCATGGCAAAGTGTTCGCGATATCCCGTACACTGTCAATAATATTCGGGACATCGTGCACGCTGCTTGGTCTCTTTCGTGATATCAAGAACATGTTGCCAATTTACGGGACATCAGGAACGTTTCGTTTATCGGGACATCAGGAACAACGTGCCAGTTTTCGGGACATCAAGAACAAAAAACGCCACTTCGTTATGTCGAAACACATAACTTCAATCAGTTGGACATTTTCACACATCGTCGCCGCTGCATCACTCTCCGACAATCGGGATATCAAGAACACTTCGCTGGGATTTAGGAACACAAAAGCGGGACATCAGGAACGGCTGTGGATAACTTTTCAAAGCTGAGTAACAAAAATGAACAATTTGCTCTCCCTTAACATATTTTAACCAATGATATTTAACACACACACCACCGACTGAGAAATGAAAAATTATTTACCTCCGCATCAGCTACAGTTTGACTAAAAAAGGAACGAGATGAATTTCCGTCTAGGGTAACAATTAAGCGGGTACCACCCATCGTTCACAACAGGGGCATAGTAAGCAACACCACGAAGGTGGCCTACGGCCGTTTTTATTTTAATAAACAATAGCCATATGTACTCAGACCCATAAAACCAAGCTACTATATAACCATAAATACGGATATGTGTATCTAAAGGCCTACGCATGCCCAGGCATGCTAATTTACGGGCATCCATACATACACACATATGGTTATCTGTATATGTGGGCAAATCAGCTGCCACAACAAGGTTGATTGTTATTATAATAGGAACGCCCAAGCATACACAAAGATGGTTCTACATAAATACAGATTTCCATAATTCCATAAACCCATACTTATGGGTGACCATAAGCACACACACCCATAATCCAAACGCGTGTCACGTGCTTGATGATGACAGTCAATGAAGCCATCATGCGGTCATGAACAAACTTCCGCTCCGTATCATTGCCTTTGCTTCACCTAAAGGGGGCGTCGGTAAATCGACGATGTGTGCTTGCCTGGCCTCCGTCCTAGCAAGCCGGGGCCATCAGGTAACCGTCCTTGACATCGATCAGAACCGGACCCTGCATCAGTGGGCGTTGCGATTTCCGCAAATTCAAGACTACATGAACATCGCTCCAGTCGACGGCGACCAGCTCATCGAGAAGGTGAGGGGGCTCTACCAAACAACCTCCGGCTACTTGCTCATCGACGTCGCCGGTGCCTTTCAGACGGCGACAATTGCTGCTGCGACAATCGCTGACCTCACAATTACCCCGGCTAAGCCATCGGCGCCTGATATTATTGAGGCAGTCAAACTCAACCGCGAGATTCGGCAACTGGCTCAGAAGATCGGCAAAACCATTGACCATCGGATCTTGATCAACGGCGTCTCACCAATTTGGCCCACCTACCAACGGGCGGCTATGGGCGAGATCGAGAGAGCCGGACTAACGCGACTGGCCACCTGCATCCACGACCGAGCTGCCTACGCGGAAATGTTCCTCACAGGCCAGCCGCCACACTATGCAGATGAGACGCGCAACCCTATCGCGAAGGCCAGGAACCAGCTTGACGAGCTTGCCGACGAGGTGCTGCAAATATTCGCCGCCCGCGATGTTCAGGAGGCTGCATGAAACGTATCCCCATCCAGCCAATCGATTTTGATCTTGCCAAGCGTGCCGTCGATGAATTCGCGGTTGAACGACAAGTTCCCGCATCTGTAGTGCCACAATCGACGGTGAGGGCAGGGGAGGGACAACCGCCACCGCCATCTGTACCCGCGCCCACGCCGGTGAAGACCGTCGTGGCAGCACGTAAGCCACAACGGAAATTCACGGTTGATCTCCCCGACTACATTATCGAAGCCATCCAAGATCGCGCATTCAAGGCGAAGCCAAAGAAAACCGCGCGCTACGTAGTGTTGGAAGCGTTGCAGTCCCTGGGCTTCGACATCCAGCCCGATGACATGATCCGTGATGGCCGGCGCTCCGAGGCGTAGACTTTGAACTTTCGTTTTTTGTCTGGTCACCCAGCACAAAGTGGACTGAAGGTCATGGCAATTGGGCAACACCGGTCTAACCTTGAACGAAGCATTACCTTGCAAATCTGGCACGACACTCCATAAATGCAAAGATGATAGCCCGTAGACGCCAGAAAACACTGAATGACCTACTCGACAGCTCACCGGCCGTCGTCCTGCTCGGTCCTCGCCAAGCTGGTAAGACGACACTGGCTCATGCCGTCGCTGATGCACGCCCATCCAAATACTTCGACCTCGAAAGCGAAGGGGATCGCGCTCAGCTTGCTGACGTGGAGGAAGCCCTCGGCCGGCTCACGGATAAACTGGTCATTCTCGACGAAGTACAACGTCTTCCCGAGCTCTTCCAACCGTTGCGCGGGCTGATTGATCGTGGTCGTCGGCAAGGTCGACGCACGGGGCAATACCTGCTGCTTGGCTCAGCCTCGCTGGACCTTCTGCGCCAGTCAGGGGAAAGCCTCGCCGGCCGGATTGCCATCCTCGAGATGGGGCCCTTTGATGTCCTTGAGCTTCCCGACCGCCAGGAAGACTTGTGGCTGCGCGGCGGCTTTCCTGATAGTGTTTTGGCGCCAAACGCCTCCGCAAGCATGCGCTGGCGCCGCGACTTCATTCGTACATATTTGGAGCGGGACGTTCCGCAGTTGGGTCCACGCATTCCAGCCGAGACCCTCCGGCGGTTCTGGACCATGCTGGCTCACCGGCAGGGATCACTCCTCAACGCCGCCGAGCTGGCGCGCAGCATGGAGGTGGATGCCAAGACGGTCGCTCGCTATCTCGACCTGCTGGTTGACCTCCTTCTTGTTCGCCGACTGCCGCCACTCCACCGCAACATCGGCAAGCGGTTGGTAAAGTCCCCGAAGGTCTATGTCCGTGATAGCGGCATGGTTCACTCTTTGCTCGGGATCGAGCGCCTTGACGGTCTTTTGGCCCATCCCGTTGTCGGCGGCAGCTGGGAGGGCTTCGTCATCGAAACCCTCATATCTGCAGCGCCTGATGGAACAACAGCGAGTTTCTATCGCACGGCGACGGGGATCGAGATTGACCTGGTGTTAGAGCTGCCTGGGGGTGAAGTTTGGGCTATCGAGGTCAAACGCAGTAGCGCGCCTAAGCTCGAAAAAGGGTTTCACCTCGCTTGTGCGGATATCACGCCTAGTCGTGCCATGGTTGTTTACAGCGGTTCTGACCGTTTCCCCATGGGCGAGGGGATAGATGCAATTGGGCTACACGCCTTGGCCGAAGAACTCGTCAACATCAAA